>ENA-UOXV01005272-UOXV01005272.1-marine-metagenome-genome-assembly--contig:-NODE-5272-length-14290-cov-6.860625_pt1 | contig 14290 bp, 14 predicted proteins | sample MGYA00238165_ERZ766961 | MGnify/ENA primary metagenome ERZ766961 (study PRJEB28924, sample SAMN03173240) | marine metagenome | biome: Marine; feature: Water; material: Subsurface seawater | place: North... | reverse complement strand
AACAATATCCCTGCTTGTTTGAATTAAGGCTTGCTCAAGGGGAATATTCGGGAACGGAACACTCTTCGCAGGTGCGTTACCTACATTAACAGTTGCTGGGTCGGCTAACATCTGGTCTAGCTGTTGCGGAGTTGCAGCGGGAGTTTGCATGACTGGTGCTTGACCAGCCGTGTCCACTACGGATTCCATTGGTGCTGGTGTCCCAAACACGCTTGGTGCTGATGGAGCTACCTCTGCCGAAACAGGAGCCGCAGCCATAGCCGCTTCCTCCTCTTTCTTCTTTTTGTCAACTGCGTCTAAAAATTCTGTTACTGCCATAATATTTGTCTGTTATTGGTTCTGAGCTTCAGTATAACTACGAAGTCAAGTGTCTTTGTTAAATAGGTTGTTTAGTTTCTCTCTGCGTGTGGCGCAAGCACCGCACGTACTGATTCTAGCGCCTGTTACCCTGTCAATTACTTCAGCTATTGGCTGGGCAACTGTATGCACCTTGTCGCCAAGCCTGTGCTTTTTTAATACTCTCATTAATGTTTCGGAATATCTCATGAGCAAACATTAACAAAATTTTCTGGGCAAACCAATGCGTCTACGCTTGATGATCCCCTGTTTTCTGGTTGCTGAAAGAAACTACTGTAAACAACTAATTCTAGTGGAAATTCGCAATTAGCGGCTAAATTAAAATTTGCCTGACCAGAATCAAATGCGTCTTTAGGACCAAAAATTTTACCATCGCTGCCACCAACTGCAAGGTCGGGACGAGCAAGCCACCATCTTGCGCTATTGTCCGTCGAGCTTGAGTTATAATAAATACCATATGCTCCTGGCGATGACTCATAAATGATAAGAGTTACTGAAACTGGAACTGGGTTGTTTGTACCTACTTGATAAGAAGCCGTTGCATTTATTACCTTATAATATCCGCCAGCAATTCCACCTATTCCAGAAATTTGCTCAACAGCACCGTTTGACTCACAAAGCTCTTCGGTTAATACAATAATTAATGTTTCTAACCTCTCAACTTCTTCGTTGCAAACCTTTAAATCTTCCTCGCAGATTTCGCAATCTGGATCTGGACCTGGGCCTGGCTCGTCTCCCCCTGAGTCCTCTCCAGTAAAGTTGGTCATTGTCATGACCGAGCTGCTGCTGGCTGGCTGAAGATTAAACTCACCACTTTCTCCAACGCTATAAACACTATCTGGAACGAGTCGCCTAGTGGTTCCGTACAGCAGGTCGTCTTGTGATAAATTTGACATAAATTAACCTCTGGGTGGAATTTGAGCGGTAACCCTAGTGTGCTTGTAATACTGAGTCCCAGTTACACTTGAGAATACGGGGTCAGCGCTCACACTAAGCAGCAAGTCAGTTCCAGCAGGGTCATCGGTTGGGCCAGTTAATTCAATCCTACCTTCTACATTAATGTAAAGGAACTGCCCCATGAGTGCCTGTGGAGGAATAGCTGGTCCCTCATCTTGCGTTCTAATAATCGTATCACCAGATCCAATCCTAATATAATTGGACATTGTGTTGGTGTAAGATATTGGCCTATAATTGTAACCAATGCCGCTGACAATGGAAGACGACCACAAATCTGGCTGATAAAGTCCAACTGTGCTAGGTGTGGAACTAGTTGAATACGAAACCTCAACGGTTGCAACGCAAGTTGTTTGAACTGGTGGAGTTGTAATTAATATTAAATTTTTACCACCACCAATGTCTTTCTTTGCCGTTGTGACTGTTCCAGGAATTGTAAATGGAACTGTAGACTCATAGTCAAAATTTGACCCCAAGCCGCCTGGTAAAACCATGTATTCTCTAGTTATTGTTTGAATACCTTGGTAATTTCCGATTGTTTCCCCCACCAGAACGCCGCTCTCATTACTGGCAGTTCCGAGCCAAGTGTAGGACTTTTTGGTTAATCCATCAGATAGTGTTTGAGATGACTCCGAAAGCAGCCCTTCTTTAAGAAACGTGTATCTATTTGTCGGTATTCCCTCAACATCAGATACTTGGGTATTCGTTAAGGCATATCCACTTATTGCCACTGGAACTTCCTCAAATGCCTCAATAACAATTGCCATTCGAGAGCCATCATTAATGTCCGTCCTGCTGAGAACGGATGGCTTTAAAAACGTGTATCTTTTTGTTGGGATTCCCTCAACATCAGAGATTTGTTCGTTAGCGATTGTATATCCAGTGGGTGTATCGGGGATACCAGCAAACTGCTCGATTACAATTGCTAATTGGCTGCCAACATTATCTTCAGACCTAGACAACTCTACATTTTCCTTCAGGAATGTATATCTTTTTGTTGGGATTCCATCTACGTCAGATATTCGTGTGTTTGCCAACGCGTAATTGGTGGGAGTGTCTGGGATTAAATCAAATACTTCAATCACTATAGAAACCTGCGATCCAACTTTATCTGACGTTTCACTTAAAATTGATGGCTTCAGGAAAGTATGCCGATTAGTCTTAATTCCCCCAAAGTTTGAGACTTGCTTATTGGCAAGGACATATCCAGTGGGAGGTGTTGGAACCTCGCCAAATGCTTCTATGGTAATTGCGAGCTGACTGCCGACTTTGTCCTCCGATTGGCTGAGAATACCTGTCTTTAGAAAAGTGTAGCGATTTGTAGCAATCCCCTCAACGTCAGAGGCTTTTGTATCTGCAAGGATGTAGCCCGATGGAGGTGTTGGAATTTGACCAAATGCCTCTATAGTAATTGCAAGCTGACTGCCGACTTTGTCCTCTGACTGTGACAAAATTGATGGCCTTAAAAATGTATATCTAATTGTCGGTATTCCATCAACATCAGATACTTGGGTGTTAGCAAGAGTGTGTCCCGTTGGAGTATCTGGGGTCTTATTAAATGCTTCTATGGTAATTGCCAACTGGCTACCAACCTTATCACTTGATTCGCTTAGAATTGATGGGGCGAGAAATGTGTATCGAGTTGTTGGGATTCCGTCTACGTTTGACGTGGACTTGCTGCCAAGTACCGCCGATCCGTTGCTCGGGGATGGGGCTGACGTCGGACTAAATACCTCAATACTCTCTGCTAGTTGAGAGCCAACATAATCATTGCTGCGAGATAATTCAGAGTCATTCTTGTAAAATGTTCGTGAGCAGGTCTCAAAGCCTTGGGTGTTGTTCTTGCTTTCGTTGACAACCGTATATCCTGCTGGTGCTGTTGGGCATCCACCGATTTGAGTAATACTAATAGACCCCTTAGCGTCTTCGGAGTTCTCCTCGCGGCTTAACTCTCCAGCCTCAAGCCATACTTCACTCAGCGACCATTTTGCATCAGTCTCTTCAATCTTAAAGCTGCCGAGATACAAGGTAGTGCCATTGCTGTCAATTGTGCTAGTTCCAACAACCTTATTGTATGCGGTGTCTGGAAGGGCAACGAAGGTGCGTGAGACCCTCTTTAAGCCGTTTAGCTCGTAATCGGTATCCTCGTCCTTCTCTTCTACCCAAGAGGCTGTGAGCGTCTCGTAGGTAAGCTTAACGTAGTGTTTGCCAGCTCGGACATTGTATGGGTACTCGGCAAGAACTAATCGCATGTCTGGGTAGACGGAACTTGGAATTGCTTCCCAGTCTTCACTTACGCCAGACCCAAAGTTAGCTTCTTGCAAAATACCATAATCTGGTAGTATAGCACCAATGTTATCATAGTACCAATCCTCCTTGGGACTGTTATTGTCACAAAAGAACTCCAGCTTGAAGCGCCCGTTCCACAATTTTTCAATCGCAGGTGCGCCGTTGGTGACTTTTAGTCTAATTGTACCTTGATTTGCCATGATTTTATGCTTGATCTCGGGTTAATTACAGTGCTTCAACAACTGTAATCCCATCATAGCTTGCTGCATAACCAGTCGAGCCAAATGGAACTTTAATTACAGAAGCTGCAACGCCACTGAAGGCCAGAGCGCCAATTGCTGGAGCGGTCTCTGCGTAAATATTTATTTCCGATAATAAACTGCAGTTTATGAATGCGCTTGAACCAATTGACCCAACGCTAGCAGGAATATTAACTGTTGTTAAGCTAGTGCAACCATTAAACGAACTACTACCGACGGAGGTCGTGCTTGAGGGGAAGGTGAAACTAGCCAGACTAACACAACCTTTAAATATAGAACTACCTATGGTAGTTTGGTCGTCGGGAAAAAGGCAACTAACCAAGTTGGTGCAATTTTCAAACGAAAAACTAGCGATAACATCAACGGTGTCTGGAATAACGACATTTACCAAGCTGGTGCAACCAGAAAATGCACCGCCATCAATAACACCAACATTTTTACTTAAAGTAAAGTCCAGCAAGCCCGTAGCACCCTTAAACGCTTCAAAGCCAATTGTGTTGATTTTACTACCAACGTAGATGCTCGTTAAATTAACATTAGCATTATATCCGCTAGAATTATCTAGGACGCTTAAATCTCTAGTTTGAGCTGCCCCGCTCTGAAAGTCGGTGGTGTATGGGTACTCAACCTCGGCTGCTACTGGTGCTGGTGCTGGTGCTGCCCACTTCATTCCAGTTGGCTGCGAGCTGTCAGCGGTGAGGATCTGCGTGTCTGGTCCAATCGCCAGTCGATCAGAGGCATCAAAGCCAGTACCAGCCGCTAAATCTCCCTTGGCAGCCCAAATTGGATCGGTAGCTACTGTTTTTCCATCTGGAATCGTTTTCCACACCATACCAGTTGATTCTAGGGAGCTGGCTGTTAAAACTTGATTGTCCGATCCAATAAGAACGGTTTCGCAAGCATTTGGGCCAGACGCTGCGATGATATTGCCCTTGGCAGTCCAAATTGGATCGGTAGCTACTGATCCTCCAGCCGCAGATGCTGCCCACTTCATTCCAGTTGGACTTGCACTGTCGGCAGTAAGTACCTGTGCATCAGTGCCGATTGCCAGTCGAGAAGATGCATCTGCGCCAGCTCCAGCAACCAGGTCGCCCTTTGCGTCCCAAACTGGGTCGTTAGCTACAGTGCTAGGTGTTGACCATTTCATTCCAGTGGCTTCTGCGCTATCTGCCGTTAAGACCTGTGAGTTGGTTCCGACTGCTAGTCGATCGGCAGTATCCAGCCCAGTGCCAGCAGCAATGTCGCCCTTGGCGTCCCAAACTGGATCAGTAGCTACGCCGCCAGCTCCAGACGGAAGTGTCGTCCACTCCATGCCAGTGGCTTCTGCGCTATTAACTGTTAGGACTTGCAGGTCAGTTCCCAATGGCAATCTTGTTGCTGCGTTTGGTCCAGTGCCTCCAGCTAAATCGCCCTTTGCGTCCCAGATGGCATCAGTGCTAACATCGCCACCTGCGCCACCATCTGGCACTGACCATGTATTGTCTCCGCGAAGAAATTTCGTTACGTCAGGTGTTCCATTTGCGGAAAGCATTGAAATATCTACTGCCGATGGGGCAATTGTTAGTTCAAGGTCTCCCGTAACGTCGCCAGTGTGGGTGGCGTTTGTAACCTTAGCGGTATTAAGGGCAATGGCAGGTGTATTAAGCGCAATGTCCGCCTGATTCTGGACCACCGCCCCAGTAAGGGTTGCTATGTCCGTGTCGTTAGAGGCAATGTTTGCTGTATTCGCTGATATTGCGGCGTCTTTGGCTGTTGTAAAGCTTGCGTCAGTTGCGTCAAGGACTGCGCTATGGGCTTGCACATCTGAGCCAATTGCAACACCAAGATTTGCACGTGCCGTAGATGACGTAGGCGTAAGCTCGGACAAGTTGCCTGATACAGAAAGTGCGTCTGCTGACGAAGTCACCCCGAGGTTTGCCCTAGCTGTCACTGGGTCAACATCGCTCAGGTTGTTTGCCACAAGGACTGCTTCCGAATTTGACGGAACATCTATATTTGTTCTTGCTGTAGATGCTGTAGCTGAAAGCTCCGATAGGTTGTTTGCAGTAGCAAGACCTTCCGACGTAGATGGAACCCCAAGGTTTGCTCGCGCCGCAGCAGTGTCAGTTAAGCCCAGTAAATTGCCAGACTTTAAAAGTGTATCAGATTCAGATGGAACGCCCAAATTTGCGCGAGCTGTAGGCGCATCGCTTGCCCCAGTGCCACCGTCTGTTAATGCTACGTCAGTTCCACCAGCTATATAACCCCCGCTGGCTGCAATATTCGTTGCGTCGGTTACGTCAGCTAATGCTTCAATGCCGTCAAGCTTGGTTTCGTCTGCCGCAGTGAATGATGCTGTCGTTGCATCTAAGGTTGCGCTGTGGGCTTGGACGTCTGTTCCAATCGCAACACCTAGATTTGTTCGTGCTGTAGGCGCGTCACCTAGATCACTTAAGTTGGTAGACTTGCGAAGGAATAAATCTGATACTACGGGTAATTGCTCGCTGGTGCTTCCGTCGGCTTGATAGTTTTCAATCAGATCCCAAAGCTCAATACTTGCTGTTCCAGCAGGAATGATTACGTTTTCAGCTTTTGAGCCTTCCACTGTAATCTCAAGGACGCTTTCTTTTCCGCTGTCGCCGTTGTTCCATACGTCAATCGAGAAGTCGCCATTGGCATCCGTCTGAACCGAGTCAACGCTCTGTGCCACTGTTGCCGTCGCCCCAGAGTCTGTGCCGAGCTGAACTAGGCGGAAGGTGATCCACTTGTTTGCAAGCGCTGTGTTGTTTACCCCGTTGATTGTCCCTGTAATTGTTGTAGTAGCCATGATTAAGTTTGTAAATATGTTTTAGCAGCTAGAACCGCCGCCTTGTGATACTCTGGTGAATTGTCTATCTCTGTGTGGTCGTAGTCGTATGTTCTCTCTCTGCAGATTGATTTACCGCCAACCAGCTTGTCTCCGTCTAAATAATCTCCTCGTTGGGACACCCATCCCACCACTTTAACATTCTTGTCAAGTTTGATCCTTCTGTCAAACAAAGCCCACCACCTGCCGAAAATTGTCGGGCTATGATACACAGGATCGCAAGCAACCACGCTCACGTCGCACTGAAGGCGTTTCGATAGCTGGGGCATACCATACCCCCCTCCCCAACTGTAACAGCATATAAGGACTTCTGTGGGCTTCAGGCTGTTGATGTATCTAGCATACTTCTTCCAGTCCGCGTCCCATTCCTTCAGCTGAATAAGCGCATCCTCACACTCGCAAATGTCATCAAGCAACCGAAGCTCACGCCATAACTGCTTGGAGCCAGTGTTTTGGTGCTTTTTCTGGGTGAATCCAGATATGACTACGATAACTTTCATTATGGTAAGACAGGGAGATCGACGGATGCGTCAACTGCCTTTTCGATGGCATTGCCAGCTCCAGAGGGTGAATAAAGATATACGTCGCCCTTGTAGGCGCAACCAGATAGGATTAGTGTTGATGCGAGTATTAGCTTTTTCATTGATTTGTATTTCTGTGAACTACGTCTAAGACTTTGTTTGAGAGTTCTTCGATTCCCTGCTGTCTGCCCTTTAGCTTGCCAAGTTCTGAGGATATTTGAGTTTGGTCTTTGTGGAGCGACATTACCGTCCTAAACAGAAAGGCGATTGCAGTGGTCATTGCCGCCGCTGCACCCACGATTAGGTTGATGAATGTTGCTGGGTCCATGACACTATAGGCTTGCCATGCTGACGAGAAGAACGTAGCTGATGCCGACAAAGTATGACGCAACCAGCAACCTGTTGATGATCATGACGTTCTTTAGTGAAGACATCTCAGCCGCCTTGATGTGGCAAAATGCAGCAAATATGCCGAGACCCTGCCTGAAAAACACGTTGAAGTAGACGCCGAACTCGGTCAACTGACCGAATATAGCCGCCTCACCCATGAACGAAGCTGTCCACGGCATGAACCAGTATGAGTTGTCTATGGCAGACCCAATAAACCCGCCTACGACACCGAGGATAAACCATTGGTGAGCGTCGCGGCTATCTTCTTTAAGTGCAGCACGAGCAGCAGGTAGCCACAAGTATACCACTGCCGCCGCCAGCAAGACGGTCGGGATGGTCATTATAAGGGAGATCATCTCCGCTAATTGGTGTATGTTCATGTTCGTTGTAGCTTAATATGCTGTGTATGACGAAAGGTCGCCAACTGTGACGGTGTGTCCAGTGGTGTCGGGCATTGTGCGTTGTTTAATTAATTAAGAATTTAAGCTCAAGAGTTCAGCGTTTGAAATTGTAACGGACGCAACATCTACTGACTTTAATAAAGCAGAACTTCCAACTGTCTCACCGTATCGACCCCCGATTGCATTGGTGCTTTGAGGCTGAAATCCAGTGTGAGTATATTTGACAATCTTATACGGCAAGTAGTTTGGATTCCTTGCAATCATTTGAGTAATTGCATTTGCTACTGTCCCGTTGCCACCGTTAAGAGTATCAAACGTCTTAATATCTCTGGATCTATCAGTAAATGATGGATCTAATGTAAAGTCATTTGGAGCAACTCCGCCAGTCTGGACAACTGAATCGTCGTAGATAATTGCTTGGCCACCAGTTGGTGCGCTCCAACCCATATTGTAATCAAGGTAAGTAAGTTGATCTGGTGTTGAGGTAACTAGGTCAACGGCTGGATCAGTTATAGGGTCTGTATCATCTGGATCAAAGTACAGGCTTGAGTACAACTGAACATCCATTGATGACACATCTGTTGCCGCTTGCTCGGTCATAAACCAGTAAGGATAATACTGGCCGACACTTGTGCTGCCATCATTGTCCACCATACTCGTATTATTGCGCATAATAATTGTTCCGAGTTGAGTTGCTACAGTTTGAACAACTGCGTTACCCTTTCCCAAGAACAGATTGTGAGCAATATTCATAGAGCCAGCAGCAGCAGCTGCACCATTAATAAACCAATTTACACCATCCGTGCCATCTTTATTGTCAAATACGTTTCCGATGTAATTAAATTGATTAGAAGGAGTTGGAGTAAATGCGTGATTACCTTGTTCGTAATACACATAGTTCCCATAAAAGTTTCGATAATAATGTGCGCTATTAAAGATTGGCGATTCGTATTTTGTGTTAGAAAAGAAGTTGAATCGATAAGTATCTGTCGATCCAGTTAGAGGTGCTTCAATTAGAACGTCATTAAAAACATTATGCTCATAAATTGCTCCAGCAGTTTTAAACTCAGCTGCACCCTGGACAGAGTTCATTGAGTTGTCAAAAGTGCAATGCCTTAGCACCCTTGGTGCGGTGGAAGTTAATTCTCTTTGATATATCCCAGGCTGAAAGTCATCTGCTGGTTGAGCTGTTGGAGACCTCCAGTCCGAGAAGTCACAGTATTCAACAATAAATCCAGCGTTTGCACCAATACCAGTTCTATCTAGGTAAAAAACAGCACAATTTGTAACCGTTGAATATCGCATTATGACGGTTAAATTAGAAGTCTGCGTCCGACCTAGCTGGCTGTCAATTAGATCACTAAAATCACAGTATTCAATGTGCGGAAGTAATACTTTAACTCCAGCAGCAGCAAAGGATCCACCATTACCAATAACTGTTGCCCTGCTTACTGCTGTCCCAATAAAGTTGTAGGAACCAATACCAGATCCACTCGGTGTAATTGTTTGCCCACCAAGGTCAAGTGTGCCACCTGCACCAATTGCTAATGTGTATGCTCCAACCAGAGAGACAGCGGCAGACAACGTAAGCGTTCCATTAATCTGTAGTGTATCCGCGTTAAGCGTAATTGCACCGCACGTAATACCTTGACCGCTTTGAAGCGTTACAGTATGCCCTATGGTTGCTGTATCTGCGCTTGATGATGGAAAACCGCCGCCACCCCACGTTGCTGCGTCTGTCCAGTTACCTGCTTGTGTTGTTGTATAATCGGCCATATTAGATGAATTGATCTGCGCTAATTACTGCGCTGTGAATATTACCGTCAAAGTATCGAGATACTCCTCCGCTTGTTTGGGTTGCCCCCAGGGTTATTTGATCTCCTCCAACTACATCGCCAACCCATTTTTGAGTTGTTCCATCCATTTCAATAACTGGCTCTTGCTCGCCATTAATAATCACAGAGTATTCGCTGCCATTGTGTGCGACTATTAGACTGCTGTAGGTATTATTTGATAATGCAGAAATACTGCGGACGGTGTAAAGTGTCCCGCCAGAGTTTGATTCCATATAAACCCGACCATCAGTTTCAAGGCCGAACTCAATATAATTATTGGTAGTGGCAGTGTCCGAAAAGGAAATTAAAACTTGTCGGTTAGTTCTTACAACATCGTCTGGGGAAAAGATAAGGTATACCGAACCAGTTGTGTCCGTGTTAGTTGCTGTCCCAAAAATGTAATCATTAGAACCATCAAAAGACGCTGAAGGATCTGCCGTAAGTGTAGGTTGATTAGCACCAGTTGCTTGAGTTAGGTTAGACGAGCCACTTTGGTCGTATATTGTAGCAATGGACCCAGCAGTGTCGCTGTATAAATCCCCAGTGTAACTACTAGACAGTAATGCAAAGCTGTAAGCGGATGCTGTTCCCGTATAAGTATCCAGTAATTTAAGCGGTGAACCACTTGGTCGAGCACCACGAAATCTGCGTGTGCCAACATTGCCGAACGATCTTCTAAATCTAAAATGTGCCATATTATCGTGCCTCTACGTTAAACTGACTGCCATCCTCTAGTGTGCAGTTTGCTGCTGAGCTTGTGTTTACAATTTCCCAAAAAACAATGTCATTTTTATTGAGTTCGACGTAGGTAGTTGCGTCATAATATGCAACGTCACGAGCGCCCTGAAGGTTGTTTACCACGCGAGTTTGTGAAAACACTAGGGTCTGTGCGCCATCATCTTTAATCAGGCGAATCTCGTATGAATCACCACTAGAACCCTCTACGACGAAGTCAAATGTCACGCGGAACTGCTTGGGGTCATTTCCTGTGTGTCGAAGTTGACCGTTAGCTGGGCTATCAAAATGGACAAGGTCATAGGGAACCCAAGTGCCAGCGATTACGGATGGAATATTAATTGCAGATATAACTGTCTCTGCTTCAATTGCTAAAACACTTACGCCACCGATAAAAGTGTTTTGTAGCCCGATATTATCGCGCCATGCCGAGCATAGGTCTGTCGCTGCCACGTTTGGCGTGATGTTTGCGTCGTTTGCATTACTAGCACCATCCCTAGTGATGATTGCACCCTGAATTTGGAGTGTGCTTGGATTCGGGAAATTGGTCGGGGAGAAGTCACAGAACGCTGCCAGCGTGGGCAGGTCGCAGTTAATGTCTGTCAAGAAGCGAGACTGCATTACAAACCCAGTCCCCGCCGAGAACAGTGGAGCTGTCATTATCCCAGATAGGCCGCGAACGATTGATGTAGTGATACGATAGCCACCCAACCAAGCTCCCTTTAGTGTCAAGCTAGGGGAACCGCCGAATCGACCGCTGCCCTCTTCAAGACCTTGGCGGTAGTTATCTACAGTGCCGAGGGATGAGCAGTTATTGAAGTTGATGCGAGCAAACTCAAAGGCATCAAAGCCAGTGGCACTCACTAGGTCAAACACCTGAGAGCCAGCGCCGCTCGTCTCAAAGGCTAAGTCCTTGCCCAGCAGGTTGCCACTACCGCCCACTGGTGATGTGAACATGGTGTAGGCTGCCGCAGACGATGTAAGCTGCGACACATCAAATGTCGATCCAACCAAGGATAGTCCGCCAGCTGGAACCTCGATTGACTGGCTTCCCATGTCAATGATGCCGTCGATAAAGTAGACCACATTGCTAAGTAAGATGCCAGACAAGTCAGATGCCTGTTTTACGACAACTATTGACGCTTCATTGGCAAGTTCAAGTAGGTTGAGCCGAGACTCGGCATCATTTGCGTTGCCGTTGATAGTTGATCGAGCAACGCTTAGGGGGTCCAGGTTATTGAAAGTGCTTTGAGCCATAATATAATAACTTTTTAAGTTTAATCAACCCAGATTTCTACATCATTCCAAACCGAAGCGTCTACCCAGATGTTTTTATTTGGCCTTGCTCCGCGAAATCTACGCGTCCCAACATTTCCAAAGGATCGTCTGAACCGAAAATGTGCCACGCTTAGGTTACCGAGTTATCGGTTGAATACTGGGTTTTAAGTTGGTTGGTGAGTGCCGCAATAGCACCGTCCCTGCTAGGCTTCATAAGCGCACGCTCAAGGGCATTGTTTACGTCACGCAGTGCTATGGGGTTGAACCCACTGTCGCTGTCCTGTGAGGCTCTGTAGGAGCGTGCAGCGTCATATGCCATAAATTCCGCCCACTCTGAGGGAACTTCTGATATTGTGCCAGACTCGCCATTGCCGTATTTGTCTGTCCACGCCTTTTTGTAGGCTACATATATCGTCCCCGTGACATTGCTTGCGACGCGAATGCCGTTGCTGTCTGGGTATGCTGTGAGTGCGAGAGGATTGTTACCAGACCACTTTGCTGCGCCCCAGTATCCAATTGCTTCACCGATCTCAGATAGTGCTTGTACAGTTGGTGCTAATTCCTTTCCGATGCAAACAGTAGGGCATACATACCATCCAGATGATGGTGGATCGCCCAGAACTTGTGGTGTAGGGGCTATGTAAAGAATAACTGATGGGTCATCAATTGCACTTGAACTAATGTTCCATAGACTTAATGAGTCACTCCAAAGGTTATACAATGCAGTAGTTCCATCAGAATCATACTTTGTGTATGCGGAGTTTCCGTCAACACTATTTCCATTGCGAACATACAAACCATTTGCTTCTGTGGTTCCAGCACCATAAACGTTATAGCTATCTTCTGTCGTAGCAATATAGCCACGTTTCGCTGTGCGAGGCTCAAGCACTAGGAAACGTTCCCAGTAGCGAGACTCGTCGTAGATTGTCCGCGCCGCTGAGTTCAACAAGAACCCGATGTTAGTCAACTCGGTTCCCGACGAGAAGGCTGCCCCAGCTCGTGCTTGAGTTAGCCCAACTACTTCATCCCATGTTCTTGTGTTTGCCATTAGTTAAGCCAATCTCCTGTAAGACCACGTTCCTTGAAGTCTTTTTGTTTAAATTTTAGGTAATCTGGATTCACAAAGTCTGTGCCATCTGTGGCCTTGCAATCATGCTCCATTTCCTTCTGTTCGAAAACATCGTAACAACCCTTGAAGCTCAGGACACCGCCGTTGCTTACTTTGTTACCATCGTATGTCTTCTTCATGTATTGGCGCATCACTTCATCGCGACGCGCTCGTCCTGCTGGGGACATTAACCATTGCCGACGCAACTCCATTTTTGCTGCCAGTGCTGTCAGCTCTTCATCAGTTAATATCTTTCTCATAATTCTAATACTTGCTTTTTACTTTACCTGCGGTGTTGCCTTTGTGCTTACATTTAGGTTTGTTCGTCATAATTTGTTTCCTTTTCTTAGGTTAATAGTTGCGGGTATTACTTGTAAATTCCAAGGAACGTGAAGTCCAGTAAATCCGTCTCCAGCTAGTGGGAGTACATGATCTACGTGGTGCTTAATTCCTATGCATTCCGATATTCGGTTTGCGTAATTGTAAAATTGGTTAAGTGTTCCAACCTGCTGTTCGTCTAATAGTTTAAGACACTTGCTCATCGGGATACTTCGTTTCTTTCCTGACTGTATTATTTTTCCTCTATTTTTCGACTTCCAGTTCCTCAGATACTCGTTGTGGTATTCCCTTGGCTTTGAGTCGCGCCATTCTTTGTTCTTGGCTAGGATGGCTTCTTTATTGCTTTCGTAATGTGCCTTCCTGTATTCCTTTATCTTTTCTGGATTGTCATCAGCACGCCTTTTAACGCGTGCCTTGATGCTTTCCCTGTTTTCTTGGTAATACTCTGCTGCTCGTTGCTTCAGTAGCTCTTCGTTGTCCTTTGCCCACTGCCTCTTTCTTTCTGCTGCTTTGGCGTTGTACTCAGCTTCTTTAGCTGGGTTCTTCTTCCTGCGCTCAATCTGCTGGAGACGAACGCGCTCTTTCTTTTCTTCTTTTGTTAAATGACTTAAGTTTGCTCTGCCCATGTGTGCAGTGTAACATGAATGTCAAATAAAGTCAAAAGGAGCGTGCCAATTGATGACACGCTCCTGAAAACTAACGGTTTCTACGATTCATCGGAGAACTGACATTTTCCAAGACCATTAGGTCCTGTGGTCATAAGTGCGTAGCGTGTATCTACTGCGCCCTTATAGCTGCCCCCTAAAAAGGGATAGTTCTCTGACTCGATGCCTTGATACTCTGCAACGTGCAGAAGGCTTGGGTTGATGAAGTAACCGCGATCCGAGGAAGGCATGCAATTAGGATTAGCACTCTTCATCTTGATTTGACCGAACTGAGAGTCAATGATCTCAACCATCCAAGGGATAGTAGTAGTAC
>ENA-UOXV01005265-UOXV01005265.1-marine-metagenome-genome-assembly--contig:-NODE-5265-length-14303-cov-5.259826_pt1 | contig 14303 bp, 8 predicted proteins | sample MGYA00238165_ERZ766961 | MGnify/ENA primary metagenome ERZ766961 (study PRJEB28924, sample SAMN03173240) | marine metagenome | biome: Marine; feature: Water; material: Subsurface seawater | place: North... | reverse complement strand
GGGATCCGCGCGAGGGGTGGCGCGAGGCAGTAGAGGTGGAAGCCGTCGTCGCAAACGTCACACAGCAGCAGCCGGCGGTCGTCCTCCCCGCTCCCGCACACCGCGCACTTGGCACCCTCGCCCTCGTCGCTCGACAGCCCCTCCGACTCCGGCTCCTGCAGCTCGCCCCCCGCCCCCTCCTCGTCCTCCGTCTCCTCTCGCTCCTCACTATCATCGCTCGGGTACGGCGACCCCTCCGCCCCCTTGCGTCGCCGCGACCGAAAAATGCACAACGCCTGCGCCTCGCGCCCCGGGACTCCCAGGTACCAGTATCGCGCTCCAGCTGCGTCGGTCGCGATGGGGCGCGCGCGTGCGCGCCACTGCTGCCACGCTTGGCGCATGACCCCTTCGCCCCGTCCGTCCGCCTTGTTGCTGCCTTCGACATGGTCAGCGTCCTCGGCTTTCTGAGCCGCCGAGCCATTCTCGATTCCGGGCTCGTCCTCGCTCTCCTTGTCGTCTCCGTCCGTCTCGTCCCGGTCCATCTCAACCAGGCCATGCTTCCGCGCCCAGTCCAGCTTCTCGCACAGCAGCACCTGTAGCAGTCGCAGCCGATGCAGCGGCGTGAGCCTATCGTACGCTGTCTCTCGCTCAATCGCTGGCGCGCCATTCACGTCTCCGTCGATGCCTGGCGCCGCCGTTTCCTCAGATGCATTTCCCTCAGGCCCTGGCCCGCCCACCGGCCACTCCTCTTCGAAACAGAACTCATCAAGAGCGTGCGATTCCTTCCCGTCCGCATCACTGCACGCCTTGATGCGACGTTTGATCCATTTTGCGAGCCAGGCGGGCCAGGTCTCGGCGCCGAGCGGCATGGAGCGCGACAGGCCTTGGCCCGCGAGCAGAACGAGATGCAGGTGCGTGAGCAGGCGGCCGCGCGAAGCAGGTGCCGCGGCGCCGGCCAGCTCCTGGGCCAACTCGCGCTCGCTGAAGGGCTCGAGCCCGACGAGGGGCCCGAAGCGCGCCGCGAACTGCACGGCCGCTGAAAGCTCCCACGCGCGATGGAGCTCCGCGACCGCGTCGCCCGAGGCCTGCGAGTGGTCGAGCCCCGGGGCCGAGACGCTGGTGCCCTCGGCATCGCTGCACTCGGGTGACTGCGGGTCTTCCTCTGCCCCCGTGTCTCCAGCCTCGCTCTTGTCCCCCGCTTTGACATAGGTTGCGCACCTGGGGCAGGACCAGTCGCCCTCTGGGATGGCTTGGAGCGGGGGCTTCAGGCAGAAGATGTGCCAGCCTCTGTGCACAGTCAGCGCGGTGAAGTCAGCGAGAGCGACCGTACCTCCAGGCTCTGCGCAAAAGGGCGCAAGATGCATACCCGTGTTTGGGAGAGGCGTGGTTGGAGGGCTGACCGGTCGCAGTCGTCGCAGAGGAGCATGCGGCCCGGGTCCGCCATACTCTTGCACACAAAGCAGTGTGAGTCGACCTCGTCGCTCTCCACTTCGCTCTCCATCCCACTTTCTGTGTCGTTGCTTGCAGGCTTGCCTTTGGCCCTGGACTTTTTGTTTTTCGAGCCTAGGGGGCGCCCTCGTTGCTTCTTCGTTGTCTGGGACCCTACATGCACTGTCCCCCCGATGGTCGTGTTCTTGGAGCCTGGCGGGCGTCCCCGCCCGCGCTTCGCAGACTGCTGCTCAGCTTCTTGCGCTTCTTTTGCCTTGCCGATCCACGCACTTTGCTCAGGCTTTTGTTTCGAGAGTCGACCGCGCTTTTTCGTCACAGGTTTGTCGGCTTTGGCCGGGGACGCTGGAGAAGAATGAGCCCCCCCCAATCTCATGATCCCCTCGCCACCATCGCAATATCCAGAACCTTCAGAGTCTCCCGACTCATTTTCCGACTGCGTACTCGAGGGCTCAGTTTTGTGCGCAAGGCATGCCGCATTTTTTGGGCAGGGCACTTACCGACTCGTTAAGAATACGTCCACCAGAAAATTGCGAACTTGCTCGCGCCCGAGACACCTCATGCTTTTGCCCGCGCTTGGGCGACGAGAGGATCTGTTGCGCTTGTTGTTGCGAATAAAAGTTGGTTGCGATCTGCCAATCCATGGCATATCAATACGCTTGACACTATTCTGTCGGATTTGTGCGCTTGGGCTTTTCAAGCGCGACACCTGCTCGTCCGCAAGCATGCGGTTGCTGCTGGCCAGACATCAAATTAGCATTCGGGCGATTACCCGGGAACGTTTTCCAGTCACAGCACCGGTGGGCAGATCTTTTACTGATCCGTCTGTACACAGTCGGGAGTAAGATTTTCGGAGGCGAGCCTGTCTATAAGTTCACAAGTTCATGGCAAGGACCGGCTTGCTCGGCATTTTGAGCAACTTGCGGGGAGTTGCCTCCAGCCTCTTGGATCCTCTTTCTGTTCTGCTGAGATGAGGACATCGCGCTCCTCAGCTTGACGCCCCGCAATGTACCGTGCCTCCCCGGCCCACGCAAGGCCAGCTGCTGCCTCGAGGCGACAGAGACCTAGCGAGGAGCGCACGAAAAACTTTTCCCGCCCTGGGCGGCGGGCCCGAAAAACCATCATTTTTTTAATCACGGCCCTGGGCCGTGATCCGGCTCACTGCCCTCTCAAATCCGAGAGGAAAGAGTAGCGCGCTCCGTCTCTCTAAGGTCCCGCGCGCGCAAGGCTGCTCGTTGCGCACGAGCGTGTCGAGTGGAGATATTGCACAGAGCAAACTTTTGGACCCCGAGGCCGGTGAGCTGCCTGAGTCGAGCGCTGTGATCGAAGAAGAGGACAACATGAGCAACTCCGTCGGAGCCCACTTCGCGATGACGCTTTCTGCGGTCCCCATGGGCGTCGCATTCGGAACGGCGATGCAGAACGGGAAAGCTTCCGCCCGAACCTTCCTAACCGACGGGCAGCATCTGCGCTGCTTGCAGCGTGCCATGCAGTCCCATCTTCGCACAGCTTCATTTGCGGTCTCAAAGGTGGGCCGCATCTGCGGCTTCAGAGGTGGGCCCATCTCTCTGCCGTCGAATTTTGACCGACCCTGTGCTCTGTGCAGGCTCGTTACTCTTCCAATCGTCATCCGGGAGCAGTTCTTATTCAAACGGTAAGAGCGTATTCTGTTCTGGAATTGGTGGAATCTTGTCCTGCGGCCCCGAATTGTTGCGCTAGAACAGCCAAACACGCGCAGCTGGACTGAACCAGCCGGGTCCGCGCAGCTTGATCATGCTCAAAATGTTCCTTTCGGCGTCGGCTACCGGCGCCGCGGCCCTCGCGATCGCCGCGCTGTTCTTTCCCAAGAAGTTCGAGGCGGCGCGGAAGGCCTTCCTCGGCTGCGGGGGCGGGAAAACCGCCGCGTCGATGTCCGCGGGCGCCGCATGCCTTGGCGCCGGGATGTCGATCGCGGGCGCCTGCCCGGGCATGGTGATCATCCAGCTCGCGTCGGGCGTGCCCAACTCGTACACCACGTTCCTCGGCGGCATGGCGGGCGCGCTCACCTACGCTGCCGTGCAGCCGAGCCTCCACCCGCGCCTCTGCGGCCCCAAGGGCCCCGGTGTCTCGAGCGGGCCGCAGGTAGCGGAGGATCTGGCGGCGTTCCGGGGCGTCAAGTACTGGCAGTTGGCGCTCGGGCTCGCCGCCTTCATGGCGCTCCCGATCGCGGTGGCAGAGCACCTCAAGCCGTGGGCGACCGAGCTCCCCGCGGGCCTCTCGCCGTGGACCAACGCGTGGCCGCCGATCCTCTCCGGCATGGTCATCGGGTCGCTCCAGCTCCCCGCCGTGCTCTTCCTCGGCGACACCCTCGGCTCCTCCTCTGCCTACATGTCCGTGCTCGCCAACGTGCCGGGCGTTAGCTCCGTCGCCGCGCACCTCTCGGGCTACCGCAGCGGCACCGACAACCTCTGGCAGGTCGTCTACCTTCTCTCTGCCTTCGGCGGCGCCTACGTGGCTGCCAACAGCATGGGCACCTACGGTGTCGCGCACGGCGTGCCGCCCGCCGCGGCGTTTGTCGGCGGCTTTCTCATGCTCTTCGGCTCCCGCTTCGCGTCGGGCTGCACCAGCGGCCACGGCCTCTCGGGCATGGCGCTCCTTGCAATAGGGTCTATCTGCGCGGTGCCCGCCATGTTCGCAGGCGGCATCGCCACGGGCGTCGCCTACTACAACATCGCGCCGGACGCATACCTCAAGTTCTGAGGCCGAGCGGGCGAGCAGCGTGCAGAGTAGCAGCGTGCAGTGTGAGAGGAGAATAAAACCCCAGCGGCTACATGGAAACACATAACTCTGCCCGCGAAGTGGCCTTCTGTCTTTTCTGCAGCCCTTGCCCGCTGCGCCACAGCGAGCGCTCTAATCTGCCGCTCGACAGCCGAACCCCGTCCGGGCCTGAGGGAGCGGCCCTGCTACACCGCAACATTCTCGCGCGGCACGGCGGTGCGCGCGCCTCCAGTGCGCGCGAGCCGTGCGCGGGCCTCAGTGAGGCGGGCGCGGATGCGGGCGCGGGCCTCGGCGACCTCCTCGTCCGAGCCGACGACGGCGGCGGCGAGGGCCAGGGCGTAGGCGGCGGCGAGCCCGGCGGCGAAGCCGATGGCGGTGCCGAAGAAGACGGTGCACCCCGCGGTGAGGAGGCAGAGGCGCACGCCCTCGGGGTCGCCAGTGAGGGCGGAGCGCGCCGAGGCTGCGAGCTCGAGGGCCGAGACGGAGAGGAGCGCTGCGAGGACGCCGGCGGGGAAGTGCCCGAGCACCGCGAGCAGCGGCGCGGCGGCCGCCGCGCCGAGCGCGAGCTTCACGGTGCCCAAGACGAGGACAGAGAGGTTGGTGCGTGCGCCGAAGCGGTGCTGCCCCGCGAGGCCGCCGGCGCCGTGGCACACGGGCAGCGCGCCGAACCAGCAGAAGACGAGGTTGAGCGCGCCGACCGAGGAGGCGACGGCGCGCACCGACACACCGGTCTTGCGGTCGGGGTACAGGTCCTCGGCCAGCCGACACACCGCAATGCATGAGTTGAGCAGCGTGGTCGGCACCTGCGGCACCGCGCCTTGCAGCAGCCCGACCAGCCAGTCGTTCGCGGAGATGCGCACGACTTGCATCGCTGGCACGCCGAGGGCAGGCAGCTGCGCGCCCGTCGCGGCGAAGCGCCCAGATGCGATCGCAAGGCCAGCCGCGAAGAGCAGTAGCGCGGTGGGCACGCGGCGCGAGCGCACAAAGACGAGGGCAAAGAGCAGCGCGAGCGCCGCGCCGAGGAAGCCGTCCCAGTGCAGCCACGCGTCCGCGGCCCACGTCGGCCGCCCGCGGTCTGGCAGCATCTCCACGGCCTTGCGGAACATGGTGAACCCGAGCCCGAGCTGCAGGCCGCGCACGACCGTGTTCGGGACCGCAGCGTTGACCGCGCCGATGAGGTTTGTCGCGCCGAGCGCGAGCACCACGCCGCCCGTGCAGATCCCGCTCGCCATGATCTGCGGGTTTGTAAGGTTGTTGGCCAGCGCGACGGCCGCGATGGACTTCATCGGCTGGACGCACATCGGGATCGAGAACGTGAGCCCTGTGAGGATGTTGGCGAGGCCCGAGAAGATGAGCGTGGAGCCGAGCCCCACCTGGCCGGAGAGCGCGAGCGCAATCACCAGCGGGATGTACAGCCCGAGGTCGCCCAGCATCCCGGAGAACTCCTGCGAGTAGCTCTCCACCTCATGCAGCGGCACTATCCGCCCGAGCGCCCCCCGCACCCGCGCAGTCCATTTCCTGCCACTGTGCCCCGCCCCGTCTGCTGGCTCAGACAGCACGATGTCGTCGTCCGTTCCTGTTGCCGTCCCGGCAGGTACGCGCACACCCGCCACCATCCGCGCATGTGACCCAGGCAGACTTTCTGCATCAGCGTGTCCCACAACGTCACCCGCGTCGCCCGGCGGGTCGGTCTCGCGGTGTCCGCCTGACGCAACGCTGCTCTTGTCCGACTCGTCTCCCTCACGCGTGCCGGCTCCCCCGGCAGCACTCAGATATGCAGGGATCGGCTCGTAGGGATTCGGCGGTTCAGGGACAGCTCCATAGTAGACTCCCGGTGCGAGCCCCTGCGACAAGTTGGGGCTGAGCACGGCGTTTCAAGGGGCGATTCCGGGGGCCAAGGCCGCTGTCCAGATGCCCGCAAGGATTGACGCCTTCGACGCGGACAAGGCGAGAGACTTGTGATCATGGGGGTCAAACTTCACCTTCTCGGGTGTCACGCTTTCGTCGGCGTCCCATCTCATCCACGCATCATCACTTTCGCCTCCTTCGCGGTCGCCTCGTCCATCTCTCGGGCGCATTCGCCTAGGCAACAGCACCTCAACGCTGCCGCATTGCTAGGTGAAAGCAGTCCAGATCGTGCAGCGGCGGCCTCCCCAGTGAATGTTGTCAGAGAAGGCCCTGAGCGCCGGGCCAGGCCCGAGATACCCGATGCGGAGGTGCCACTCTCAAAACTTTATCTGGATGAAGAGTGTGTCTGGTACACTCCACTCTAAATACCCGACTCTCTCATAGCGGGATTTGTGCACAGGGGCTGCAGGGATGCTTGCGGCGCTTGAGCGCCACCCGGGCTCGCCCGCACCGGTTCCACTGCCGAGAAACGCGAGCAGCTCGTTCGGCAGAAAACCGGGGACAGCAGGCGCAGCGGAGACGGATGAATGCGTGGAACGGTGAGCTCGCTAGCACGGCGTCCCCCCTTACGACTAGGAATCACCGAGTCGGTTGTTTTGGCTTTGCGAATGAAGGCCCAGTCGACCCGCGAGCAGGCGTGTTCATGAGAATGTACCGCAAAGGTTCCGCTTATCCCACTCATCATTCGCGCACCTTCTCGCTGTTGCAGGTTTACCGCGGGGCTGCCGGGTGAAACAAAACGGCTGGTGCGCACGAGTAGGTCCTGCCCAGCACTATCGCGGGCGGATAAACGTTCCTGCTGACTGCAACGGCAATTTGTAGCCCAGAGTTCGAAGAGCCCTGCGATGCGAAAGACCGCGTCAAGCGTCAGGCCCTGCATGCTGCGTCCATGGGCTGGTGTGTTAACTGGTGCTAGCCGTTGAGCGAGCGGCTAGCAAGCCCCGAAGAACGATGACTGAGCCATTGGGCGCTGGCAGCCCGCACGGAACCAACGGAACGTACTCGCCGATGCAGGTGATCGCGCGCGAATTTCGGGTAGACCGTGAGCGAGGTGACTCACCACATCCTGTGCATCACTCTGCTGCGTCGCTTTCAACTGCGGCGGAGCCTCCGTGCCGCGCAAGCTTACAGCTCTGGCCGTTTTCCCACCCAGGCGCACTCTCACCCGTGCCGCGCTCGAATCTCCATTCCCCACCGATTGGATCCAAGACGACCGCCTGGGTGCCATCCCGCCCCTCGCCCGCGTCTTGTCAACTGTGTCTGCTGTCCATCATGAAAGTTGAATCCCTGATGCCATCGAAGTGATCCTGAGGAAGTGTTTGAGGCGAGGCAATACTCATGCGATTAACTGATGTTACGCGCTGCTCGTATTGCAGGGACGGTACGCGACAGTTCCCGAGATTCTGGCACGGCCGCAGCCGGCGCCGCCAATCCACCTTGCGCAGCGCAGGACGCTGGCGCTGCAAGGAGGGCGCTGGTCGCGCTACGAGCCGGTCAACGAGCTCTACCTCATTTCCCGCGTCGCAGACAGCTCACCTGGCCCGGGAGCATACGGCCCGACTGGGAGTCCCGACCCCGTGCTCTCGACGCGAACGAACCCGTTTGGCAAGACCGCCGGCGGGCGGTTCAGCGTCAGCCGCCGCACCACGGCGTCGGACGAGATGGAGCATGTGGGGCGCACTGTCCCTGGCCCGGGTGCCTATGACATCGACCACATCCACGGCATCGCCAAGCGCATCTTGAACGCCTCCTCCCCGTCCCCGAACGGGCAGTGAGTGCCCGAGCACAAACCCTCGCCCACGCCTCGCGCAGCGACCATCCTGCCACTTCGCCGCCTCAGCCAGACCCGACTTACACTGATTCCGTGTACGGCAGGCATCGGCCGTTCCACACGCACCTCGCGCAGTGGGAAGAAGATGAATTCGATGGGCGCGCGCGCAAACCGTTCGCTCGGGTGAACAGCCCGGTGCGGCTGCTAGCACAGTCCCCGGGAGAGCGCTCCCACACGTCTTCCTGGGATGAGATGGCGTCGACTGGGGGCGGAGGCGGGGGGCAGATCTCGATGGAGCAGCAGATCTCGACCATCGAGCAGGGCCTCGTCATGTCGCGCCGGGTCCCGCTCGGCAAGGTGTGCCGGCTCGGCACCACCCGCTACTCCCGTCTTCGGAAGGATACGCTCGCCTCTCCAGTACGGCGCTTCCGCCGCGAGACGCCCATACCTTCGCTTGACCAGGAGGTGCAGTTTGCTGAGTGACCAGTCGATCCGGCAATCGATGAGCTGCTCGGAACGCGTGCAATGCTACGGTGGTGGGGTCGTGTGCGCGGCCGCGCCGCACCAGGGTGCTGCCATGCCACAAAGCAACGACATGTGGATGGGTTCGGAATGAAGGTCAACGGAGTGGGCTGCACCGTGCCCGGAAATGGGTGAGACTCGTTCGAACCATTTGGATGCCACGCCAACCCCCTCACCGCAGCCCGTTTCACTGTCGAAACCTTTCATCATGATACACACCTCGCCACGCCCACAACTGCAACTAGTTCTCGCCCCAACTCCCCTGCTCTCAGTGCGACTGATTGTGAAAGAGCACCGAGTTGCGGTACCAACCAGGGCATCCCGAGGCCTGTGCCGTCTGAGTGTTGAACGCAGCGATCCCGACAGGACACGATGTGTGGAACCCTGCCAACGAGCCGCTCGGTGAGTACACGGGTGAATTTCGCGCGGGGTCGACTTCACATGCATGGACCGTGCTAGTCATACGGGCGAACTCTGGTTCCCCCTGTCTCTTCCCACCAGTGGGGGCGCGCGCAGAGAGAGCGGTTTCAACAGCAACCAACCAATTATGGAGCAACTGCATTGCTGCTCGCAACGACAGCATAGCTCGCAAGGCCAGCTTCGGCCAACCGGCCCGGAACACCGGATTATTTGCATCCAGACCAGCGGTAATTGTGCACTTGCCACGCTGGAAGTGCAGCAAAGGTCCTACACTCTAGAGTCTGTGAACTGGGGGCTCGCCCACCTGACATGTCCAATGTGCCCGGCACACCCCAGCTTTCCACCTTCTTCGCCTGCATCAAATAGCTTTGTGTGGTTTGTTTGGGTGCAGCATGCTGCGCTTTTTGCGTAGCGACCAGGGCATCGAACATTGCTGCTTCCCCCTCGGCTCTTTCTGACCCACGCCGCCCCGACGACTATTTCCAGACCCACGCAAAAAGTGGTTCACTTTGAAGTCGTTTGTTCTGTCACAGGCGCCTCTGAGGGTACTGGCGGTAACCTGGTCAAGCCGCCGGTGCGGACCGAGGCGCGGCGGAGCAGGAGCTCCCGGGCCGCGCACAGGTGCCACTTGCCTGTGCGTGTACGGGAAGCCAGCCCTCCCGTTCTGGAGTCATGCCGTTAAGGCGTTTTAGGGATGGAATGAGCATGCTTGGCTGGAATCTACTGAGAAGGGAGGATAAGTCTCGCACCGTATTGCCCGTGCGTGCTCCACCACGGGCTCCGAGAAGGGACGTGTCGGGGAAAGAGGAGCGGCTATCGCGTGCAATGAGGCAAGGGTCCATCGCACTCTGCTGTCTCGCCTTCGTGGGGATCCTGTCCGTCGCTTTCCAGGTCCGGATCTGCCCAGGCGCATCCCTGCGCCCAGGCCACTCACGCATTGCCCATCCTAGTGGATTCCTTCTGGGCGCGTAGACGTTTCCGTTGGGCTGTTCCAATCGACTGCTGGTTCGGGGATACCTGAACTGGTCCTTGAGTCCTCCTCTGACGCGCATGGCGTTGCTTCGGCAGCACTGGGGTGTCCTAGCGCCGTTGGATAATAGCGCGCGGGAGCTCACGAAAAAGTACGCCACACCCCTGCGCGCCTTTCTAGCGCAGTGGCGGAAAGATCACGCGCTACATCACGAGCCGCCCTCGAAGATGGGCCCTCCAGTCATCTCGCTTGCTACAAACGCTTCGAAAAATGAGGACAAGTGTGGGGCCTTCGTCCTCCAGAAGGATACGGACTTTCCCGGAGGCGACATCGGGTGATCGTCCCTTTCATCCCTCCTGCCATACGAGTGCCGTGGGAACCGTTACGGGCGCTGGTCAACCCTGCGAGCACTGTGCCCGGTCACGCCAGCTGAGGGGACGGGTCGCATCCTGGTGCAGGTCGGACCGCGCCGCGACCCTGCAGGATTGCTGCCTGCAAGCCCACGCTAGGGCCCCCACAGGATGCCGAGCGTTTGCATGGGTCGCGCACTCGCAGACTTGCTGGTACAAGACAGTCTCGACGGTGACGAGGACGAACGCCGTCGCCAACGTGACTGCTGGGATTCTGCTTGCGCACACAGCACCGGCTGTGCGGGATATGGTCCATGACGCGGGGAACCGCACGGACTCCAGAGCCTTTGCGGATGCTCTCAGCTATTGGGCGAACGTCCCCGTCCCCCAGAAGCCCGCCGCCTCGTGCTGCCATGCCGAGCCCAACAGGTCACGCCCGGGTCAACGGAGCCCCGTCCCCCGACACGGTGCCCGCGCCCGCGTGGCGGCGTCAAGGACCGCGGCGGGGGGTGGGCTGAGGGCGGCGGGCGGCGGGCGGGGCAGGTACGGGGCGCCGGGGGAGGCGGAGCACGACCACGCGCTGTGGTTCGACTCTCCTGCCAAGGACTTCACCGAGGCGCTGCTTGTCGGCAACGGGCGGCTCGGTGCGGTCGTCTCCTTCCGCGAGTGGGACGACGTCATGGCCCTGAGCGAGGACACCGTTTGGGGCGGCCGCCCCAACCCCCCCGAGTCATGCGACAACAACATGCGGCCGGTGAGCCGCTGCGCCCCCCGCCCCGCCGGCGCCCCCCGCTTCTGGAGGCGCGCCCGGCCGCGCACTCACGGCGTGTGGGGCGCGCGCCGCGTTGGCAGGCGTCGACGCCGGCGCCCGCGCACCGCAACAGCTCAGGGAAGGCGGCGCTGTGGTGGGACGGGCCACACGACGGCTTTTTCCTCTCGGGGCAGGCGCAGGAGGGACTCATAGCGGACCTCGAGGCCGCCAAGAAGGCCTGCGAGGGTGCCGCCCGCCCCGCCCCCGCCCGCGCTCGCTGCCCCCGCGCCCGGCTCGCCGCCCGCGCCCCATGCCGGCGGCTCGGCGCCGCGCGGGCCTGACAGGCGTGTGCCGAGGGGGCGCAGCGAAAGCCGGGGTGTGCTTCGGCCTGACGCGGGAGCCCAACAAGGGCTGGATGCTGCGGCGCGCCTCGCAGCTGCAGGCGTCGCCCGCGGGGGAAAGCTCGTGGGTGCTGCGCGGGCAGCAGGAGACGGCGGCGGACGGCACGACCGCGGCGTTCGCAGCGTTCCGGCAGAGCCGCGCCAAGCTGGCCGAGGGAGATCTCGACGCCGGCGGCCGCCTGGCTGACCCGCTCAGCGCGGGGCAGGGCGGGAGCGGCTTCGAGTACCTCGCCGCGCTCTCCCTCAACTTCGACCGCCCCAGCGGCCCGACCAAGGCGCACCTCCCCGCCCCGCCCCCGGCAGCGCCGCGCGTGCCCGCCCGCCCGGCACACTCCCGCGCGCTGGCTCATGGGGCGGGCGCAGACGGTGCGGTACGCGCGGAAGCTGCGGCTGGACACGGCGGTGGCCTCGGCGGAGTTCGAGATCGAAGTCGGCTCGGGCGCCGACGCGCGCCGCGAGTTCCACCAGCGCCGTGTCTTGGCCTCGAGCGAGCACAACGTTGGCGCCCCGCCCGATGTTTCTATCTCGACAGCTCCTCCCTCCCCACAGGGTGCTGAATCTCTCATAGCGCGCGCCGCCCCGCGTGCCTGAAGGCCCGCCGGCGGCGCAGGTTCTGTGGACGCGCATCGAGTGCCGCGGGGCAGACGGCACGGGCTGCGCGGGCCTGCGCGTGGGACTCTCGCGGGGGGGGGGCAACACCAAGCTCGAGGCCGAGATCGTCAACGCCTCCCTCTCTCAGCGCATGCTCGGCCGCTCCAGGTGCCCCTGCGCCCCGCGCCCCCCCGACCCCGTGCGCCGCCCAGCTCTGATGCGGGCCCGGGGCGCGCGGCGAAGCCACGGGGTGGTGCGGGCGTTCCCCGCGTCGATCCTCACGCCCGAATACGAGCAAGTCGGCTGGCACGCCTGCGTCGCGGTCGTCCCGGCCGAAGGCGGAGGGTCCGCGCCCCGCGCCCCGCGTCCCCGCGTCCCCCGCCCCCCGCCACGCGGCAGCTGACGCAGGAGGGCGCGCGGCAGGGTTTTCCAGGAGGGCGCGGCGGTGGCGGTGCGCGGCGGGGCGGTGGTGGACGTGGTGGCGTCCGGCGCGACGCTCTTTGTGCGCGAGAGCGAGCGCGACCCGCGCGCGGACCCCTTCAACGCATCGCTGGCCAAGGACAAGGGGCTGTCGGCCGCGCGCTGCCGCGCGGCGCTGGAGAGCGCGCTGGCGGCGGGGTACGAGGGCGTGCGGAGCGCGCACGCGCGCGACCACGCGGCGCTCTATAACCGCACGGCGCTGGAGGTCGAGCGCGCGGGCGCCCCCGCGCCGCCCGCGTGCGAGCGCCTGCTCACCACGCGCGAGCGCGTCAAGAGGCCTGCGCCCGCCCCGCCCGCCGCCCGCGCCCGCCGCCCCTGCAGGAGCAGCGCGCTGACCTTGCGCGCTGCGGCAGGTTCGGGCGGCCGTGCTTGCACCCCGCGGCGGCAGGGCGGGGCGGCGGCGGGGGGAATGTGACGGCGCCGTACGCGGACGTGCACCTGCAGCAGCTGCTCTTCAACCTCGGCAAGTACCTTCTCATCTCCTCCTCTCGCCCGGGCGCGCAGCCCGCGAACCTCGTCGGGCTCTGGGCCGAGGGCCTCGTCTCCCCCTGGAGCGGCGACTACCATATCAACATTAACCTCCAGATGATGTACTGGGCCGCCGAGGCGCTCGCCCTCCCCGAGACCGTCCAGCCCCTTGTCCCGTGGCTCCACGCCCTCACCAAGACCGGCGAGAACGCCGCCCAGTGCCTCTACGGCGCCCCTGGTCTCTCCCCCACCCCTCTCCGGCACCCTACTGCCCCAGTCGCGCCTCGCCCCACCCGCGTCTCGCGCGTGCAGCCTCAGCCCAGCCGCGCTCCCCCGGCGCAGCGGGCGGGCGCTGAGGGCGGGCGGGGCGGGCGAGCAGGGTGGGTGGCGCACGGCTTCACTGACCTCTGGATGAATGCGCGGCCGCTCGCGGACTCCAAGTGGGCCTTCTGCGTGACGTGTGGTGCGTGGGTGGCGCTCCACCTCTGGGACGCGTACCGCTTTTCGCGCGACGGCTCGCTGCTGCGCCGCGACGCGCTCCCCATCCTTGCGGGCGCCGTCGACTTCTTCCTGGCCTACCTCACGCCGCTCGGGCCCGCCGGCGCGCTGGTCACTGGCCCGTCCCACTCGCCGGAGAACAGCTTCTCGGTGAGAGGCAAGACGCTTCACGTGGCCATGGGCCCCGCCATCGACACTGCGATCGTGTACGAGGTGCTCTCGGCCTACCTCGAGGGCTGCCACAGCTCGGGCTGCCTCGACTGGACCTCGCCGTGGAACGGCCACCGCGACTGCACCCTTGCGCGCTGTGCGGCGCTGGCGCCGCGCGCCAACGAGACGCGCGGGCGGCTGCCGAACGCAGGGTTCCCCACGGTGGACGCCGCCGGGCTTTTGGACGAGTTCTATCGCGGGGCGCCGGGGATGGAGCACCACGCGATGCCCGACTACGGGCACCGACACTTCTCACCGCTCTTCCCGCTCTTCCCGGGGGATCAGATCCAGCGGCACGCCTCGCCGCAGCTCGCAGAGGCCGCCGCGCGCCTGCTGCACCGCAAGCTCGCCGACGGCGGGGGGCACACCGGGTGGTCCGCCGCGTGGGCGGGCGCGCTGCACGCGAGGCTCGGGGAGGGCGAGGGCGTGCAGGCGATGCTCGACCGGCTGTCGAGCCGCTTTACGCTCGGCAACCTGCTCACGACGCACCCCCCGCTCGACGCCAAGGGGAAGGATTGCGCGACGTGCGTCAAGGAGGGGGTGCTGCCCGCGGGAAGCAGCTTCTGGGGGGAGACGGGGGGCGAGAACAAAGGCAACTTCATCGCCAAGGACCAGAGCAAATTCCAGCTTGACGCCAACCTCGGCATGCTCGCGGCCGTCGCCGAGGCCCTCCTCCAGTCCCGCGACCGCATCTGCGCCTGCGACCCGCTCGACGCCGCCCCGGCCAACAGCACCGCCGCCGCCGGCGCAACCGCGCGCAGCGCGCTACGACGCATCTCGC
>ENA-UOXV01005259-UOXV01005259.1-marine-metagenome-genome-assembly--contig:-NODE-5259-length-14323-cov-7.077796_pt1 | contig 14323 bp, 17 predicted proteins | sample MGYA00238165_ERZ766961 | MGnify/ENA primary metagenome ERZ766961 (study PRJEB28924, sample SAMN03173240) | marine metagenome | biome: Marine; feature: Water; material: Subsurface seawater | place: North... | reverse complement strand
GGGCCGCGAACGCAACCGAAGACGGAGGAGCCAGCACCGCGCCCACGCCCGGGAGGGCCGCGGCCGAGGCCGGGGGCACCGCCGCCCCGTCCCGCCAGAGATGTCAAGAACTGAGTAAGTCGCTTTACTTTCCCGCGGAAAAGATCCATGGCAGGAACCGAGGCATACCAGCCCAACCACCCATGAACCAGCTTCCAACGCCCCGCTCTACCGCGCACGCTGCTGCAGGGCTCGATAGCTCCGCCTGCATCCATCACATGGATAGGTTGGTCAACGTTTATGGCTGAAGCAACTTGGCGTGCAGGTGGACTCATTGATCCGCAGCGCGACTGACGCGCTGGAGTCCCTCAAGCTCCTTGCCCTAGAGGTGCTTTCCGGGCCCAGCCTTACAGCACGATGTAGATCGCTGCTGCATTGCAGCGGCAAGTACAAGGGTGTGATTCAAACCTTTTGGTTGAGCTCGCGAACAGCTCACCAAGCACCCTGCAGGTGCGTGAGAAGGAGCGAGACGCATCCGACAAGGCTGATCAAGCTAAAAAAGCCCTCAGAATGGCCGCGGCGGACCATGGGCACACCGTCCAGGGCGGAGTGCAAGCGGAGCAGGGCACTTGTGTAGTAGAGGACTCTGTGGTGCAGACGCTTCGGCGGCGGAAACAGCTGCGCAAAGTTTTGCGGGAGGTAATAGACGGGATGGAGTTTGCACGAGAAGTAGTGGACTCTGGGCTAGCGCTGCGGGGCGAAACAGAGGGCAGCGAGGAGCGACAGGAGGATTTGCGGAAGCAGGTTGACGAAGTACGGCTGGCGAGCTCGCAGATGCGGGGGCGGTGGGACGCTCAAGAGGGCGGCGTAGCGAGCGGGACGGGTTCAACGGAGCCAGCGGTTCGCAGGGACCGGGCGCAGATTGTCAAGGCAGAACAGGGAGATATTCGTGCACTGTGCGCAGCGGGGTGCGCGGAAGAGCTTCTGCGGGTGGTGGCGCGGCTGCGGGAGGAGGAGGACTCGCTGGACTTCCAGGCTGCGCTGCTTGAGGCGCAGACCGCCGCAGGGCGCACCTCGGCCTACTCCAAGGACAACTTCGCGTACGGGTCGACCCCATACGCGACCTGGCGCGCGATCATGCAGCTCCCCGCCGTCGCCGCCGCGCTCGCGAGCTGCCTCGTTGCAAGCAAGAGCGAGCCCCGTGGCCGCGCCTTCGTCGTCTGGGGCAGCTCCATCGGTTGGCTGGTCTTCTATGCGTCGCTCACCTACGGGGTGAGAGCGCGGCTGTGACCCGTGCGTGACGCACCGAGCTCTACTGTGCTGTCCCGCCGCGCTGACAGCGCTGCTGCAGGTACAGAGTCGCGGGGTGGAGCTTCTGGAAGAGCTGGCGGCGTGTGCGCAGGAGGTCGGTGCATCTTGTGGGGTGGACGCCGGGCAGGCAGCATTCGTGCACGGCGACGCACTGTCTGATAGCCTCGCGGATGCGGGCGTGCTCATGCTGGCGTCCCAGTGTTGGGATGAGGCGCTCCGGGCGCGCGCGCGCGAAAAGCTCGAGGCCGAGGCTCCTGCGGGTCTGGTGGTGGTGGACTACGTACCCTCGCTCGCCGACTCGGCCGTCTTTGAGCTGGCGGGCTCGACTCAGGGCGAGGTGTCGTGGAACGATCGCCAGACCTTCTTCGCCTACCGACGGCGCTGACCCGGTCTCCGCGCCCCCGGCACATGATGCGGCGGCCTAGGCTCATTGAAACTCAGGCCTCAATGCCGCCTGTTGCTCGGACCAGTGAAGACTGCCAATTCATGCCCTGCAGTGTAAAGGGGTATCACCCGATCTCTCACTTGCTACTCTGAAACGGCGATGACATCAATGCTCAGAGTTTACTTATGAGGTTCCTATTGCTCTGCCCACTTCGGCCATGGATCCTCCATTGCCGCCCACTGCCACAGCGGGGAAATTCATCACTGGCGGTTGCTTCACGCAGTACCTCCCAATTTGGGTGATGTCCGTTGGATCCGCACATTCTCTAGAAACAGTCCCTTTCTGCATGGTGCGGGTTCGGGCGCAGGGACTCGCCTTGTGAGGCGCCTGCATTTCGCCGGGGGTAAGCAGACATGTTTCGAGGCGCGCACGCACCGCCTCCTCGCTCATATCCAGACCGATCACCACCAGCTCCTGCTGCCGGTCTCCGAACTGTTGATTCCATAGCCCCTCCGCCTGCCCACCCCGAAGAGCACGGGTGAGAACCCGGGGGGGACATAGGCGCGCGGGGCTGCGCGTCGGCTGAGCGCGGGGGCACGAGACCTCGAGCTCCTCGCGCAGGCCTGCGGGAACATCGCTTAGAGGAACGGCAGCCCACCAGGCGTCACCGCCCGACAGCTCCACCTCCTGCCCTGCCCCGCCCCAGACACCCATCGTGTCGCCCCTCGTCGCCAGCCACACCACTCCCTTGGAACGAAGCACGCCGTCACCGAGCCCCCCTCCGCCGTGAACCAGTGCATGCAGCCGTACCGGGTGAAATGGCCTCCTGTTACGGAACACAAAGGACACAATTCCCATCTTCGCGGCCTCCCCAGCTCTCGGCACAGCGCACGTGCCGCAACCCTGGCCTCCGCAGCACCCTCCGGTCCCTTTCGCCCACCCCGCCCCGCCGCCCACCTTCCCAGCGACGGCTGCTGCAGGAACGCCCCCCGCAGCGCCGCTCGCGTCTACACCCTGTTCCGCGGCCGCTTGTGCCTTGCGATTTGCCTCAGCGGCGCCGCGTAAGAGGGCAGGCGCCACGCAGCTGCGCACTGTTGGCAGGATCCGCGCTGTGGGATTGAGCGAGCGCAACACGGCAGCAGCTCTCTGCTGCTCTTCATCACTCGCCAGGTCCGTCTTGTTAAGCAAAACCACATCGGCCGCCTCGATCTGCGAAGCCATGAGTTCACCCACCGACACACGACCTTTCACATCCTCTGCGATCATGCCGGTCCCCTGTAAATGCGAGACGACTGCGCGAGCGTCTGCGACGGTGACGACAGCATCGATGAAAGCAAGGCTTTCGAGCGAGGTGCCCGCCTCGTCTTCAAAGGAAAAAGTTTCAAGCACCTTGGCGGGATCTCCGACGCCGGTACTCTCGATCAGGAGCCGATCGAAGCGCTGATCGCGCGCGAGTGTGCCAACCTCGCGAAGCAGGTCCTCACGCAGCACACAGCAGATGCAGCCGTTCGAAAGCTCCACTAGCTCCGGTGCTGCTCTTGTGATAGCCACCTTGCCCATCGCACCTACCAGTGCTGCGTCAACATTCACCTCCGAGAGGTCGTTGACGATCACGGCCACCCGCTCCCCATCGGTCTGACCGAGCAAGTGCTCCAGCAATGTGGTCTTCCCCGCGCCAAGGAAACCTGATAGGAGCGTGACCGGGAGTTTCCTCGCGGGGTCGGCCCCCGCTGCAGCCCCCACCCTTGTCGCCGCCACGTTGAGGTCAAAGGACGGAACACTCGCGCCTACCCCGCCCGCGCCCGAAGCACCTGAGAGGATCGCGCCGAGCACCGAGGCCCCGTCGCGTTTTTCACGCGCGATGTCCACGCCGAAGTCGGGGGACGCGCCCACACTTCTGCCCGAGCCCAAACTGAATGAGATGCTCGTGCCCGTGCCCGTGCCCGCGCCCGCGCCCGCGCTCGCCGACCCGCACAATCCAAAGTTTGGAGTCGCAATGGCAGCCGCGGCGAGGGGTTCTGCTGCAGCCAGCGGGGCGGTTGGAGCAGCGAGGTGCATGGGGGAGACATGTCCAGCACCGAAGACGCCACCGCGCTGCCAGGAGTGCACAGGAATGACGGCGGCCGCCACGGCGCGCTGCAGGGCGATGGAGACGTCGAAGAGTGCGCCGCGCTCTGGGGCGGAGGCGATCGCAGCGAGGGCCTGCGGGAAGGAAAACCAGTCGTACAAGTCGTCCTCGTCCTCTTCATCCTCTTCATCGTCTAGCGCCCCTTCCTCTGGCGGGGGAAACACCGCAAATGCGACAAACAGCGTCAGCACCTCAACAGCCCCCCCAGCCGAGGGGAGGTAGCAGACGACAGGCGGTACGTCGGGTGTCACCCAGAACTCTTGGGGGTTCAGGTCGCATTGCGTCGTCACGGCCCGCGTGGCCGTTTCCTCCCCTGTCTCTGCGCCGCGAGCGGTTGCGCGCGGTAGTCGCACACTCTCCCACTCGGGAGGACTGGTGAGTGAGCGGACCAGCACGCACTTGGAGCCGCGGAGAAGGATGCAGCCGAAGGAGCGCACGCGTGCCGAGAGAGAGGATGGGTGAGCGAGCGAGACGGCAGCGCCGTAGCCATCTACCTTGTCCTCAAGCGTCCGCGATCGTGTACGACTTGCCCTTTCCAGCATCAAAACCAGAGTGCCCCGTCGCGAAACGGCGCGCCCCCGCAACCGCACGCACGCTCCCTTGCACACCGCGCCCTCCAGCTCTTGAGGGAAGAGTACCTGCCCCGGGCCCGCTCTGTCAACAGCGACCTGCACTTGGTGCCTCGGCGCACACGCCCCTCCCGTAGCAGTAATGCACAAGGGTATGGCTCGTGCCGTGATGCAGCCAGAGGCGTCGCCGACGGTCACTGCCTTGAGATCCCCACTGCCCCCGACTTCCTTGACCTTGCCCAGGACAACGCAGTCCACCTCGCAATCGTCGCCGGGTCGCACCCACTGCAGCCCTTTGCCGCGCATTCCACAAACCCTCGTCCCCCCGCCCTCCCCAGGCCCTCGGTCGGCACTCGCCAGGCCCCGCTCCAGGGGACCGTCATCGACCTCCAGCCCCCCGGCGCCCTCCGCGCCCTCCGCTTCAGCGGTGTCAGGCGTTGCGTCCTGCGAGGCACACGAGGCGCCGGCCGCTGAGACATCACCTGAGAGATTGAGCGCCCACGTCCTGCCCACCGTCTGCTGCACTTGCTTCGTCCGACCGTTGATCGAAAAGTCCACCTCGACCGCCACTAGCGGACCCACACCCTCTGCTGCGGCCGCGGTACCGGAGACTGTCTCGGGCGCGACCCCGGCCGCTGCTGCCGCGATCAAGCGCCCGATGCCCCCAAAATCGGGCACTCCCGATTGCACTTTTGGTACGGTTGCGCACGACAACTGCGGTGCAAGCGCGGCGAGAAGTGCGCGTGTGCCAGGGAGTCGCGCGGGGTCAGATTCCAATACGTGGACGACGGATCCCTCCAGCGCGGGTGGCGCCGCAGCCCCTCGCAGTGCCTGCACGAGCGTTGGCGGGAACGACTCGCATTCTGGATCGAGCAACACGACGCTCGACGCTGCTCCTTCTAATGGAAAGTGCAGAAGAGTCTTCAGCAAAGCCGCACACGCCCCCCCTCCCTGTTCCGTCCAGCCGAAATCATTCCTCGCTCAGAGAGCTGCCTGAACGAGCTGGGCCCAGTACAAAGTACTCACATAGGGTGTGTGGGCATGGGACCTGGGCAAAGAGAGACACCCCGGAAGGATTGAGCTTCGTCAGCAAGCGTGCAACAGGCTTGAGCACCGGGCCGAGACCGCGTGATGAAGCTTCTCGCGGCCACTCCCGCATCAGCAGCGAACAGTCAGCCACAAAAACTCCTTCCAACCCACCGCCAAATTGTCCGTAGCCTTCTGGCCCGAGCGCGGTGTCTGCCAGCCTTGCAGCTTGTTGCACGCACGGCAAGGCATCCAGCCGGCTCGCAGGTTCCTGCCCAGGAAGCGTGCTCTCAGTCGCAGGCACCAGGGTGCAGGATAGGGAAGGACAAGGTGCCTTCGGAATGTCGTGTGGGACATAGAAGGCAACGACATAGTTATCAGGGCTGAAATCCGGGCGGTAAGCGTCGCCTCGGGTCACACAGAGCAGCCTGCACGCGAATAGTGCACAGCGATTAGCACCTTCGGTGCCTTGCGGGCTACTTGGAGCGCAGCAGGGTTCGGCGAGGAGTTTGCACGTCCCCACCTCGCACTGTTCCACGTGTCCCCGCCTTTGTCCCGTTCCCGCGCCTCGTTTTCCTTGCGGCTCATACCTCACGTAGCTTCCTCAAAACCGACGAGGCTGAGGAGGGGGCAGGGGCTGCCCGGAACAGGCAAACCAGAACGCAACAGGTAGAGCTTCCCTTCCAGATCACCCGCAGTGCAACTGCAGTTCAATACCGACGGGGAACTGCTGGCTTGCGTAGCGAAGCGGGATCCGCGTGCCCCTCCGTGCGCCTGCGATCCTCGCAGCCACCGATCACGAGTGCGATCGAGTTTGTGTTGGAAACGGGCAAAAAAAACTTGAGCGCTGCCAGAGCAGCGAGACCGAGGGATGCTGCACCCAACAGGTGGCTTATCGCCAGATCGGAAGTACAGTCGAAAGCCAGTACTTGCATACTGTCGCCGCACGGTGGGGCAGTTGGTTTGGCTCGGTGTCTTGGCTGCAGTAGCTACCTCGAGTCGCGTCAGCGCAGAAGATTGGCAAGATCCTCAGTGCAGGGCGTTGCCTCTGGTGAAACCCAAGCAGGCCCTGCCTTCTGAGAGCGGTAAATGCATACTGAGTTGTTCCGACCCGTGCACATGCATTTTAGATAATGAGCGATCTCGATCGTCCTAACATGGACCCTTGCAAACGCAGGAAGTTTCGCTTGAGCGCACTGACAGTGTTATTGGAGCGAACGTAACAAAGCGTGTGCATTTCATTCGTCGTAATGCCCTGGACCCGTAGAATCGCTGTGCTGCAGCATGCAGACGGATTTAGTTGTTGATTGACTGCGCAATGGGCACTTCCGCGCAGACGCTCAGGGGCTTCACAACGTGGCTGCGCATGGCTTCAAACGCGGGTCACCCGAGTACTATGAGGCACTGGCGGACCACCGCTGGACGGACGCTGTACTGTCAGAACTGGGTGGAGAACAGTGTGTCAGTGCCCTCAATCGCTCAATTCACGTCTAGAATCCGCAAGCACATTCCCTACTTGCCTGCACGCAGGATGCTGGCAGATAAGTTGCGTGCGGCTGGCGGGCGGGCAGATGGGTCTTCGGGATAAGACACGAAACTTGGAGTTTGACCTGATGCTTGTCTCACCCCTCACTCGGACTCTACAGACAGCCATGCTCTCGTGCGTACGCCCTACCCTCCCAGGGACATGCGGTGCTGCAGTGTAATTCATCGCTGTGGCGGTCCGAGCCAAGACTTGCACCACACGAGGCGCAGGTTCGAGTCTCTCGAGGGAAAGAAAGTGATTGCACTGGAGACGATACGCGAGCGCTATGGTTGACCCTGCTCTGCACCCTGTTCAGGCATTTCCTTTGTGCTGATGCTGAATGTGGTGTCTAAAGCGCAGGGCAACACCCGTGCGATACGCGGAGAGCGGCTGCTGACGTCTCACGCGAATTCCCACTCGTTGACTTCACGCTGGTGGCCCCTGGGGAAGACCCGCAGGCATGCGCCAGGTAAGATTCCACACTTTAGGTGCACCCTGTGCGCATCTTGCAAGGCCGCAACGCCGCGTGCCAAGCTGCTCCTGAAGCGCGGCGCTTACTTTCGACATACAATGCAGGATTGGTGATTGTGGAGAGCGCGAGCCGCCTGAATCGATGGACCGGCGTATTCGCGCTTTCCTCCACTTTCTCCGGGGGTCCTTCCCACCTCCAGCGCTGCTCGTCCCCAATTCCTTGCCAGCTGACAAGTTCGTTTGCCGCGGTGCTGCGGCGCACACCACTCGCGGGAAGCCGGCTGTTCGCTCTCCCGTGGCCCAACACAGCAGCGAGCGGACCCGGCAGGAGTGTACGTGGCGCGCTGAGTTGAGGGGGGTGCGCTGGACGCAGGCGAGAAGAAGAATCGGTGGTGGTTGTTGGGCACTCTGCACTCTTTGCACGTATGTTTGAAGCGCACCTGGGATGGGACGAGGGAGACGGTTCGTTTCGTCTGCAGAACGCTGAGATGCGCTCTGTCACTCTCCACTTCGGGAAATGAGATGTCATGAAGATGCTGGAAACGTCGCCCAGCTCGCGGGGAGAGAAGCGCTTCGTGCGAGCTGAGAGCGCCTGCGTCTGTACTCGAGTCCTAAACACCGGAAACCTGCGCTACTATGCACACACACACGACCTCCAAGCTCCGCGACGTCCCATGTCGCGGGCGAGTGCGCTCTCTGCTGCTCAGATGCCTGACCCAGGCATCACACCGTCCGGAAACCTGTGCCCGGCCAATCAGTTAGATGAAGGCAGTCTCAGCACCTCCTACGCAGATCCCCCGAAATTGTACGCATAAGTTCGTGCAACAAGGTGTCACTGAAGGTGGCGCATCACATTTGGACGAAAGGCGACTTGTGGTCGGACGGAGCAACACAAGCGTCATTGAAGTGCAGCGGGTTCGCTTCAACCATTCCGGCCATCGAATCGACATTGACACCCGCCTGCAGGACCCGCAGGTAAGGGCTATGCGATTCAAATCCCCGGCGCGCACGTCAAAAGTATGCAGGGTGCGTTGCAAACGTTGGCGAGCTTGTTGTTGTTGTCGCGGTTGCCAATGAACCAGTCCGCTTCATGGAAAGCGCCACCTTCGCACGAGGCCGACAAAAGCTGCATGTGGTTCCAGCGCTAGGTCAGTCAGCTCACTTGCTACTTTTTGTCCTCTCTAGACTACGTGCACTCAGCCAGCCCGAGCCCACACCGAGAGCTACAAGCCAGCAAGCAGCACCCATGTCAACACGGCAAGTCCATATCCTTTGTCCGCGTTCTACTGCAACAGGCTCAGTTCGGAGCCTGTGGGAATGAGGAAGGGCATATCAATTTCGAGGAGGCTGTGCACCGACTGCAGCTGTCGGATGTTCGCAAACATTGTCGGCGCTGACTGAAGTCTTTTTCGGGCCGGTGACAATTTACAGTCAATGTTGACATTTGAGAGGGCTGGTCAAATTCTGCAAGGCTGCAAAGGCTGCAGGGGATGGGGGATGGATGATCTTCCGGGAATGCAGAAGAACGGATCAGCAATGCTCACGCAGCAAGTGGCTGGTGTTCAACGTGCTAGACTTGAGCGATTTCGCCTGCCGTTGGCGCTGCTCAGTATCGTTCTGCTGTTGGTGTGTAGCGCCGCACTTCTGCTCCAGGAAGCCGGCGGCCTCGAGGGCGTCGGGCCCGCCGGAGGTCGTGCGGAGTTCTTGAAGATTGTGGGGCGGGGCAGGGAGCCTCCGCCTGAACGCGACGCTGTAGTGGAGGAAAGCTGGGACTTCGGTGGCGCAACGTTCTCGCGTCTCTCGCTGATTGTGGAGGCACTGAACACGTCGCAGCAAAGACTGCCTGTTTTGCTGGCCATGCCCAACGTAGGACGACCTGTTCCCCCCACCCCGGCTTTCTTGTACTGCCAGCTAAATCCATTTGCTGGACCTGGATCCTGCCGCTTTTCAAACACAGCGGTCAAGCGTAGCCCCGTTTGCATTCAATGAGCCTTGGGAGCAGCGGTAGTGTCGTTGATGCGAGGAACGTGGCAGGGAACCGCTCGTGCCCCCCGATCACTACCGACAGTGATTTTCCTCCATGGCACGTCGTCGAGCAAGAGTTGTCTGTATTGCAGGGAGTTTCTTGCGCGTTGCACCGCTCACGGTTGGGCCGCTATGTCCTTCGACGGAAGGTGTTTCCGGGCCGGTTGTCAGGCTGATGATAAGTTGCGACCCCTTCACGAGGGCCTGATGTCTTCTGCCGGTAGGTACCTAGGGGAGCGATCTGGTCTGGTCAACGGCACGGAAGAATGGGGTGTAGAGTGGAACGTGCGTATCCCGGCCGGATACGTGACCGGCTGCGCCATGCGCCCCAGCAGGCACAAGGCACTGACATTGGCAGAGGACAGCGGCCAGGTGGCAACGAGGAATTGGACCCGGGCTACGAACGGTTCAAGCGTCGCGGCCAGACGTACTGGACAGCACTGCGAGCAGCTTGGCGGGGTTCTGGCGAACAGCCGTTCCTCTACGACAATGTCTGGGTCAGAGCTTCGTTGAACCTACCGCTGAATCGTCCTGGACTTTACATCAATTTGTAAACCTCTGTCGCCTGAAGCTGCTCACTTGCTGGCTGGGTTGGGCAGGACGTAGCGCGGCTGATCGACTGGGTGGAAGACCATCCGCACCTAGACGGCACCCGCGTAGCCGTCGTTGGCAAGTCGCTTGGGGGGATGGTCGCCTGGCTCGCAGCTGTGGCTGATACGAGGGTGAAAGTAGCTGTACCTGCCGTCGGAGTTCAGGTTTCAGAGCGTCCAGTGTAATGGATGACGCGTCCTGTATTTTGCCATGATAATTTCGGTTTTGGCGTGTATTTTCCTGCTACATCTGACCCTAACGGTTCATTCAGGGTTTTCAATGGGTGATTGACCACTCGCTGCAAAAAACGCGCATGATGTCGCTCGGACATACGATCTCCTCAGATAACGTCTGGAATGTGGGTGCCTCTCATTCCTTGACTTCATCCAGCCAGCTCGGAGGTCCGACTGATTGAACTTGCGAAAAGTGCGTGAATTCCTGCCAAGAAGATGATAAGCCCCGGTTTTTTAAAGCTGACAAAAGTTTCATTCTTACGCAAAGGCTGCCGCCGAAGACCTGGGCGTGCAAAATGTTGAAGACTCGGTCGTTGTAAGCGCTGTCTGGTCTGCACCATTCCTCGATTTGAAGTCCGGTACCCCTAAGGAACAATCTTCACGCGTGACGGTATTCATGTGTACTCCAGGGATAAGATCGTCCCAGGACTGCGCGGGGTTTATGATGCACCACGATCTCTACCCATGATTGCCCCAAGACCTCTTCTTGTAGTTGCGGTGTGGGCCGTGTCCCCTGTGCCTAGCGAGATATCTTGCAGCAGTTTTACATTTGCGACTGAAAACGATGTTGCGCAAGGCTGGGCTCGACCAAGATCAGCTATGCCCATTGACGAGTGTATTGGAAGCGTACTCTGCTGCTCTGGATGAGTACAAGGTCTCCTGAAACCCTTTTCATCACGTCCTCATTGCGACTTAACAGTCATTCACCGGCTCAATTGGTGTGGACAGGCTCAAGGCGTTGAGGATAAGTTGTCGTTGGTCATCGACTTTGACACTGAACATGACTTGACGCCGACCATGTGGAATAATGTCGATTCTTGGCTCGAGCGCTGGCTGTAGGGAAAGCATATATAGTGCAGCTATCGTGCGGATTGTGGAACAATCTTTTTGTTTACTATATGTCAATAAATGCCCTTTTTCTTTGACCAAGCACGTTGCTTGATGTTCACTTGGTCATGAGCTTTTTTCAATGCTCAATTACTTGGACGTCGTTCCTTTCGTGACATGACGACGAACCTTGTATGAGAAAGGGATTCCAGCTATCCCCCCTTCCTTCCGAAACTCCTCCAATTCTTTCTCTGCTTCGGCCGAGAATATTAGAAATGCATTGCGAATCGCGCCTCGAGAGGGTGGAACTCACCGGGCGATTCGTCTCGCATGGAAATTGGGGCAGCTTCCGCCTCTCGTACGGAAGGCTCTGCCTCTGGGAGACTCGACAAGGGAACTTTTGTCTCGGAAAGTTCCGGGTCATGCATGATGTCCACTTGATGCTCGCTTGCTGGCTCGGGCTCGGGCTCGGGCTCGGGCTCGGGCTCGGGCTCGGGCTCGGGCTTCGGCTCAGGCTTCTTTTGCGGAGCATTGCATGGAGAAGGTAGGTCAAAGGAGTGAGGAAGACTCCATGGGCCATTCGAGATGCTGACACGAACCTGCTGGTTTCGTTGGTAGGTGAGCACGTTCGTTTATCCCTCACACGGCCAGTATGATTCATGCTTTCGGGGGGACTTGCGCTGCCTGTGCAGTGACGCCGTGTTTCGGAGCACTGAAAGAAATATCCCCACCGGAACTCCGCCAACCTTCCTGCACCTACCAACAGAACCTAACTTTACACAATGAGCCTTGGATCTTTGATGGGGGTGGAACTCACCTTGCCCTCGAATTCATTCTCCGTCTCGACTTGCCTCCCTCTGCTGTCCTCGTCTATGATCAATCTGCACACACCAAGTAAGACGCCGACTTCCACAACAAGAAACTTCGCAGGTAGGTGTTGGTACTGGGTTCCATGATAAGAGCATCTTACTCTCCATTTTGCCCATCCCCCCTGAAACACGCTTCGCTTTGACGATTGCACGGCTCAATGATTCGATTATACCTCACTCGGGCGGAGAGCTCATCGAATCTATACGGTGCGACTTCCATGTCATCTAATGCTACCGAGAGAGCGACAGGTACAGCGGCGCCGAAGGCTGCGTCGTCACTCCCCTGGACATCTCCACGGCTCAATTCCTTCTTTTTTATCCCAACGATTCGGTCTGCCAAGGCAGGGCTTGTGCGGGGCATCACACCGAGTAAGCGGCTAGAATGCGCGGAAGAGGGCGTAAGTCGATGAGTTCAAGTGCGAGCTGGCGCGCCTCCGCCACGACTGCCCAATGAACCACCGTGTCTTGTCCGCCTGCCTCCGACTTCAGCTGCTGGCCTGATTTCTCCGCCGGAACCTCTTCGTCCACATGCCGCCTTCCTCCGAAGCACACCAGACAAGTGCCCTGCGCTTAGCGGCAGTTCAAATTGTTCAGTCTCCACCTCAGCAGTCCATTCTTTCGTTGTGGACTCGCAAGACACGATAGTTAGGCATCCGCCCGCGCGCCTGTCGGGGCGGGGCAAGTACCCGACTACCTCGGGCCCCCGCCGGCCCGCTCAGCACGCCGTAAGCACCCCCTTCCATCCATTCCAATCCTGTGGCTGAGGTTCCGAGCTGACCCCGCGCTCCGCCTGCCTCAATGCCATTGGCGCCGTCGCCTCCCGCAAGCCACACCCAACTCATCGACCGCCCCCCCGCGTTCGCACTTTTCTCGTCTTCCCGATTCGCCTGCAGTGCCTTGGAACTCGCACCTGCATGTTCCAAGTGTCCCTCCGCATCCGAGCGCTGCTCCTCTCGGAGGGCCTCCCGGGCAACCAACAAGCACGCAGCTGGAGCGAGCAGAGGCGCGGAGGGCGAGGCAGGCTGGGGCAACGTCTTGGTGCCCACAAGGAGAAGAGATGGGCGATGAAGAGATAGAGATGAAGGAGACGCAGGAAGCGCGACGAGAGAGGGTGCAGAGAGGAGCACATGCGCGGGAAGCGAGGGAACCGGGGGCATGTCGAGAGACAAGGGGGGCGGCGGTGCCGAATTCCCAGGGACGGTCCACTGCATGCTTCCGAGATCAAGAACGAACGCATCACACAGCCAACCAGACGTGTCGCGCCCTCCAACCACGATCAGGCATTCCTGGAACAGTGCTGCAGCGTGCTGCTCGCGCGATGACGGCGAGGTGCCACTGGCCTCAGCAGGCTGGATGCTTAGTGCTCCAGCCTCACAACAGTCGGAACACGAAGCGCACCGACGATCCCACGCAGCAGCCGCTTGTCCTACGGTTACCCACATCAACTCACTTGAGAAGTTTTCTGCTGTTCGGCCGCCAAAGAGAAGAAATCGATTTGTCCCCACGCATGTCGCGGACAGCCCTGACCGGCCAGAAGGCAGGGCACCGTCGACAACCAGCGGGCACCTACCCGCACCAAAATGGCAACATATCAGCCAGCGACGGCCTGCCACTATCAGACTCATGATGGCGAGCGGGGAAGGTACGGGGGGTGGCAGGTGTCGGCATCACTCACCAATGCCAGTCTCCGAACGTGGGTACCTCGAGGAGCACCGGCGCCATGAGTGGGGTGCCTTCCTCATCCTCTCCACCAAGAAACAGAATAGCAGAGCGCTTTGACAGGACACACGCAGCGTGCCGCGTCCTGCCTGGCGGTGATGCGCCGTGGATTCCCGGATGCTTCCTTCCGTCGACAAGGGGGTGGAGCTGTGCTGGATCGGCCAGGACAGTGCCCGCATCTCCACCGCGGCCGCCGTAGAGCACAACCCGACGGTTTTCTAGGACACTGAGTGTGTGGCCCTCCCGTGGGCATGGACTTGGCGACCCGCATGCGAGGGGCTCCCACTTCATGCTCCCTTCAAGATCGGAGTGGCTGGGTTGAGAAATGAACGTACGTATTTATGAGGGCAACGGCGCACGAAGTCTCTACAGACCTCTCTCCAGGCGAGGTGCCCGGTTTTCTACTGTCTCTGAGCGGAGCCGATTACTGTGAAATCATGTGCCTCTCCCCCTCCTCTTCACACTTCATGGGCGCTGCTTGGTGTCTCGTGCTCATAACACTTTGCAGCGCCCTTAGAGATCGGCAAACGGCCGAGACTCTATCGAGAGTGCACCACATTTATGCGCCGCGGCGCAACGTTCGCTCGACTCCGGATGGAGGCTCAGCTGTACAGCCTCCGGGCCTCAGCTACACGGCTCACTGGGAAGCACTGGGCTGCGCCAT
>ENA-UOXV01005257-UOXV01005257.1-marine-metagenome-genome-assembly--contig:-NODE-5257-length-14328-cov-5.550900_pt1 | contig 14328 bp, 15 predicted proteins | sample MGYA00238165_ERZ766961 | MGnify/ENA primary metagenome ERZ766961 (study PRJEB28924, sample SAMN03173240) | marine metagenome | biome: Marine; feature: Water; material: Subsurface seawater | place: North... | reverse complement strand
ACTGTAAATTTTACATTCCTAAGCTTCTTTTTAAAAAATATACAAAAAAAAAATTTAAAAAAAAAGAGTTTAACTTGCTTGGCGACTATCTTTTTTGTTTTAATAAAAAATTTAACGACTCAAGAGCTATCAAGACAGTTAATTACGCTAGAGGTTTAAAATATATTCTTCAAGGTTTTAACCAGTCACAAAATGAAATTACAGAGTTTATAGAGAAATGTAGAGTTTCGGAAGACTCAGATGGTTTTATTTCAGAACAAATCTATGACTTGAAAATTAATTCAAATTATAAATTTTTTTCTGGACCTTTTGCAAACTCTATTTTTAAAATTATACAATTACAAAAAAATAAAATTAGAATATTGATGGGCAACTTTGAAACAACTGTAAGCAAAAAAGAGCATTCGTTTCAACCTATCTAAAAATAAATGAAAAAAAAGCTGTAAAAATTGACTTTTTGCAAAGTGCGGAGCATTGGTTAAAACTTTATAATTATGACAATAAAATTAAATAAAATACTTAAGAAATTAAAAAAAATGGGAGTAATAGCAGTAAAACAGTCCCTAGAAGACGAGGGAGCGAGTTACGATGATTTACTGATAATGAGACAATTAACAAATCAAGTAGGTTTGAAATTAGATATTAAAATAGGTGGTTGTGAGGCAAAAAATGATATCAATTTTTGTGAAAAAATTAATGTTAACGGCATGGTTGCCCCAATGGTTGAAACAGACTATGCGTTAAGAAAGTTTATTCAAGTTGTAAGAAAAAATAAAAAACAAAGCCTGTATATCAATCTTGAAAGTATTCAGGCATTTAAAAATATAAATAAAATTCTCAAAACTGAAGATTTTAAAAAATTAAAAGGGGTTGTAATTGGTAGATCTGATCTTGTTGGATCTATTGGCCTAGGTAAAGAGTCTGTTGACTCAAAAAAAACTTATAAACTTATTTACCCTTATTTAAAAAAAATTAAAAAAACGAAAAAAATTGTCAAAATGGGAGGATCTGTTACTGTTAAATCTAAATCATTTGTAAATAAGCTATTTAAAAGAGGTTTAATCCATATAATTGAAACAAGGAATATTCAATTAAAGTTAAGCAATAAAGTTATTTTAAATTTTGAGAATATAATGAATGAAATATTTAACTTTGAAATACAATGGTTAAATTACGCTTATCTAAGGTCAAGAAAAACAAAATTTAAACTTAAGAATGATTATTTGCAAAGAATCAACATCCTTAAAAAGAGGTTAAAAAATTAGAATAATGAAAAGACCAGTTATTTGTGCTGTAGTGCCTGTAAGAAAAAACTCACAAAGACTTAAAAATAAAAATTTTATTCCTTTTTTTAAGGGAAAATCTTTATTAGAGATAAAAATTCAACAACTTAAAAAAATTAAATATATTGATAAAATTGTCATTAGTTCGGATACGCAAATTGCAGCTAAGATAGCAAAAAAAAATGGTGTTTTTTTTCATAACCGAGAAAAATATTTTGCCAGTTCAAAGTGTTCAGGTAGTAAGTTTTTTGAGAATCTAGCAAATTCAATAGAATGCGATTATCTTGGGTACTTCCCGTGCACTTCACCAATAATTAAAAAAGAAACATATTACAATTTTTTCAAAGATTTTTTGAAGAACAGAAAATTATACGATAGCTTCAACTCCGTAAGCAATGTTAAGAAATTTCTTTGGAAAGGTAAAAAAGCAATAAATTACAAAACATCTAAAGCTCCTAACTCTCAAGATTTACCAAATAATTTTTGCACATTAACTTTTGGACTAAATATTATATCGAGAAAAAAAATGATTAAACTCAAAAACATTGTAGGAAAAAACCCAAAATTTTTCTATTTAAACAAGATTGAATGTTTTGATATTGACGATAAAATCGATTTTGAAGTAGTTAAAAGTATTTTTCCAAACTTTAGTACAAAATAATAATTTAGCATAAAACTTATTTATTAATTCAATAAAATGAATAAAAACTTAATTAGAATCATTCCTTTTTTAGATATTAAAAATGGCCTGCTTATAAAAGGTATAAATTTAGAAGGTTTAAGGATCATTGGAAAGGCTGAGAATTTTTCTAACTATTATTACAAAAGTGGTGCGGACGAGATTTGCTACATTGATAATGTTGCAACACTCTATGGTACGAATAATCTTTCTAAATTTATCAATAACACAGCTAAGGATATTTTTATTCCTTTAACAGTTGGTGGCGGAATTAGAAATATTCAAGACATTAAATCAATGTTACTAGCTGGTGCAGATAAAATTTGTATAAATTCAGCTGCAATTGAGGATATAAATTTTTTAAAGAAGGCATCAAGAATTTTTGGATCTGCAAATATAACTGTGATCATTCAATCTATTAAGATTGATGATAAATATTTTATCAGCAGTTCAAATGGCAGAGAAATTCATAAAGTTAATCCATTTGATTGGGCAAAAAAGGTTGAAGATTTCGGAGCAGGAGAAATAGTAATCACATCAGTAAATAAAGAAGGTCTTAAAAAAGGTTTTGATTTAAAATTAATAAAAAAAATTTCAGAGATTGTTTCTATACCAACGATCGCACATGGAGGAGCAGGTAGCTTTGATGATATTTATAAAGTAATTAAGTTTAGTAAAATAAATGGGGTTGGTTTGGGATCATTATTACATTATGAAACATTAAATCTTTTCCCAAAATTTATGCCCGAAACAGGAAATACCGATTTTTTGAATAATATTGTTAAAAAAAAGAAAACCATTAATTTAATTTCTAAATTAAAAAAATATCTTAAATCAAAAAAAATAAATGTTAGAGATGAAAAAAAATAGTTTATCAGTAGGAATTATTAATTTGGCTGTAAGCAATATATTTAGCGTTTACGAGGGCTGTAAGAAAGCTGGTTACAAAGTTGAAGTAATCAGTAAAAAAACAAACAAATTTCATCATGATATTGTTATTGTACCTGGTGTAGGATCCTTTAAGTCTGGAATGAGATTTTTTTATGAAAATAATCTTGATAAAAAAATAAAAGATTACTTGTTAAAACCAAATGCTTTAGTTTATGGAATTTGTTTAGGAATGCAATTGTTATTTGAAAAAAGTTATGAATTTCAAGAAAATAGAGGCTTAAGCTTAGTTAGCGGCGATGTAAGAAAATTTAATAATAAAAAAACATATGTTACCCATTTAGGATGGAATAACATACTTCTAAAAAAAAATGAGCATAAAAAGTATTTTAAAAAATTTGAAAATAAAAATTTTTATTTTGTCCACTCATATTTTGTAAACCCATCAAATAAAAAAGAAATATTTGGCACCTCTAAACACGGCAATAAAAATTTCTGCTCAATAATAAAAAAAAAAAATATTTTTGGAACACAGTTTCATCCAGAAAAAAGTGGATTAATGGGCATTGAATTTTTAAAAAGTTTAAAATATTTAAAAAATTAATTTTATGAAACATAAAGTTTATTACGGATTACCTCAAAAAGTTCTTTTTTGTAAAAAAACCTTGATGACAAATCAAAAACCTAATTCAACAGTAGAATTTACCCATAACAAAAAATCAAAAAAAAAAACTCTTCGATTTGATAAAAAAGGCATTAGTGAGTCCTGGCATTATTCAAGATTAAAAAAAAAAATTAATTATAAAAAAAGAGAGGAAAAACTTATAAGACTTTTGGAGAAGCATAGAGGAAAATACGGGGAATATGATTGTATAGTACCTGGAAGCGGTGGAAAAGATAGCGGGTATGCCGCTCATGTCTTAAAATTTAAATATGGCATGAACCCGCTTTTAGTCACTTGGCCCCCAATATTATACACGTCTTATGGATATAAAAATTTTAAGAACTGGGTCTCTACTGGTAAGTTTAAAAATATTTCTGCAACGAGGGATGAAAAAACTATGAGAGTTTTGACAAAACTTTCAATATTAAATTTACTTCACCCCTTTCAAACATTCATTTTGGGGCAAAAAATTTTCGCCGTTAAAATGGCTATTAAATACAAAATTCCACTAGTTTTTTATGGAGAACATGAGGCAGAGCATGGAAGTCTGCCACTTGCTGATAACTATGAATCATTAAGAAAAAAATCGTTTTTTACATTTAATAATTTAAATAAATTGCATTTGGGCGGTGTTCCGATCAAAAAATTAGAGACAGATTATTCATTAAAGAAAGAAAATTTAGAAATTTTTTTACCACCCTCTGAAAGCTCATTAGTAAATTTTCCTTTAGAAGTGCATTATTTAGGATATTATTTAAAATGGGTTCCACAAGAAACTTTTTACTATGCAGTAGAAAATTGTGGCTTTTTACCAAGGCCATTTAGGACACAAGGCACTTATAGTAAATATAACAGCATTGACGATAAAATTGATGATCTTCATTATTATACAACATTTATTAAATTTGGAGTGGGCAGGGCTACGTATGATGTTTCTCAAGAGTTAAGAAATGATCATTTAACAACTGCAGAAGGAAAAAAGTTAATTAAAAAATATGATGGTGAATTTCCCGATCGTTATTTTAATGAAATTATGCAGTATTTAAATATAAATAAAAACTATTTTCATCATTTATGCAATAAATTCAGGTCACCACACTTATGGAAAAAGAAAAAGAAAAGTTGGCATTTAAGACATACCGCTAATAAAGATGGAACCGATGATTAAAAATCTCTATGATTATATTCGATATAAGAAGTGTCAGTTAAAAAATTGATTAATGAAATACAATTTTAGAACTAAACTTAATTTTAAAAATAAAATTATTGTTACAGATGGAATGATAGGTGGCGGAAAAGCTTTAATTGCCAACCTTATATCAGGATTAAAAGATGTTGATCCTTGGATGCTTGACGAAAATATTGAGAGAATTTGTTCATTAAATTACTTAAAAAAAATCGATTTAGAAACTTCAGCTGACTTTTTAAAAAAAAATATAAATCAAAAATATTTTGATAACTTTATTTTACGCCATGCAAATTTTAGAAAACAAGACCTATCTTCAGTAGCTAACGCTATTAGATTAGGCAACATAAAAAAAAGAAAAAATTTAAGTGTTGCTCAGGCTGAAAAAAAAATAAAAAAAACTAAAATGCTCTTACAGTATATGACTCATAAAAACAGCCCTTATTCAGAACCAATTTTTAAAGCTTACGGCAAGCAATTGTTTTATGTTTTAATTTTAAGAAACCCTTTTAATACTTATACAATAAATTGGTTGGCCAGGTGGATTAAATTGTTTAGCTCTGTTAATGATAGAGGAGGCATGATTAATTTTTATTCAAGCAAATATAATACAAATTTTCCATTTGAAATCAAAAAAGATAAAGTTGATTTTTATCAAAATTTAAATAAGTACGAAAAATCTATTTTTTTTATGGAATATTATTATTATAATTCAGTAAAAAAAATTATTCAATTTTCAAAAAAATATAAATCAAACTATATTATAGTACCATTTGAAAATCTCACACAAAATCCTGAAAAATACTTGAAAAAAATATCAAAAATATTAAACGCTAAAATAGATAGAATTACTATAAATAATATGAAAAAGAATAAAGTGCCAAGAAAAAATCCAGAACAAAAAATTATTTCACAGGGATATAATTTTTCAAAAAATTTGCCAAAAGAATCTAATAAATATAAATTTTTAAGCAAGAAGTTGAGTGGTGACTTTTTAAAAAAAATTTTAAAATTAGAAAAATTTTACATTAATAAGGTACTATTAAAATATTAATATATGAGAAATCTTTTAGTTATTGGAGGAGCGGGCTATGTTGGAAATGAAATAATTAAACATTTTTTAAAAAAAAACATAAAAGTAACATGCTTAGATAATTTAATTTATGGGCAAAGATTCAATTTAAAACACAAATTACTTAATTTTTTAAATTTAGATATAACAAAAAAAAAAGAAATTAGAAAAATAGATAAATTTTACGATACAGTTTTAATTTTAGCTGGATTAGTTGGAGATCCAGTCTCCAAAAAATATAAATCTTTATCAATAAAAATAAATGAAAATGCAATAATAAATCTTATTAACTACTTTAACGAAAAAAAAATATGTAAAAAACTATTTTTTGTCTCAACTTGCTCAAACTATGGTTTAGTTAAAAGAGACATTAAAATTAAAGAGACAGCTCAACTTAAGCCGCTATCTTTATATGCTAAATCAAAAGTAAAAATTGAAAAGCTGCTCTTAAAAAAGAAAAAAAATTTATTTAAAGTAACTATTTTCAGATTTGCTACCGCTTTTGGATTATCAGATAGAATGCGCTTCGACCTAACAATTAACCAATTTATTTTGGAAATGTACGTAAAAGGTGAAATTGAAATATATGATCATAATACTTGGAGACCTTACTGTCATCTTAAAGATTTTGCCAGATTGATATATAAATCATACACTGTAGATCCAAAGCTTATAAATGGGCAGGTTTTTAATGCTGGAAGCAATAGGAATAATTACAATAAAATTCAGATAGCTCATGCAATAAAAAAATACATAAATGGAAAAATAAAAATAATAAAAGAGTCCAAAGATAAAAGGAATTACAAGGTTGATTTTAATAAATTAGAAAAAAAACTAGGTTTCAAATGTATTTATGGCTTAGATTACGGAATTAGAACTATTCTGCAAAGTTTAAAAAAACAAAAAAAAAATAAACTAAAAAAAAATTTTTTATTAGGTAATTTTAAAGTAGTAAATTAATGAATAAAATTAATTTATAAAGCATTGATATGAAAAGTTATATTCCCCTCTATCCACCAAATATTCCCAAAAAGTCCATTTACTATTTAAAAAAATGTGTAAATGATAATTATGTATCTACCGGCGGTTCACTAGTAAGAGTATTTGAGAAAAAAATTTCAGAATATACTCATTCTAAGTATGTAGTAGCTCTCAATAGCGGTACCTCAGGACTACATTTAGCTTTGAAAGTGGTCGGTATTGAAAAACAAGATGAAGTAATTGTTCCTACATTAACTTTTGTAGCAACAATTAATTCTGTCATCTATAATGGATGTTCTCCTATTTTTATGGATTGCGATGAATATTATAATATTGATGTAAATAAAGTATTAAACTTCCTAGAAAAAAAGACAATATTTAGAAAAAATTTTACATATAACAAAAAAACAAAAAAAAGAATTTATGCAATTATTGTAACTCATGTATGGGGGAACGCAGCTAACTTATTGAAACTAGTAAAAATTTGTAAAAAAAAAAATATAAAAGTAATAGAGGACGCCAGTGAAAGCCTAGGAACTTTTTATAAAAAAAATAAAAAACACACCGGAACAGTCGGAGATATTGGAGTTTTATCTTTTAATGCTAATAAAATAATAACCACCGGTTGTGGTGGAATGCTACTTACTAATAATAAAAAATATTATAATCTAACAAAATATTTTTCTGCACAAGCTAAAGATGACAATGTTTATTTTGTTCACAATAACGTGGGGTACAATTACAGAATGACAAATATTTCCGCAGCATTAGGCATTGAACAAGTAAATAATTTAAGCAAGATTTTAAATAAAAAAGAAAAAATTAAAAATTTTTATAAAAAATATATTAAAAAAAAAAAATGGGTAAAATTTTTTAATGGACCTAATTACTCAAAAAATAATAATTGGATGAATATAATCCAGTTAGACTTTCGGAAAAAAAAACCCTTAAAAAAAATAATTGATTTGTTTGAAAAAAAAAGAGTTCAATTAAGGCCAGTTTGGAATTTAAATCATGAGCAAAAACCCTTTAAATCTTTTGAGTCTTATAAAATTAAAAACGCAAAAAAATTATTTAAAAATAGTCTGTGCATGCCATCTTCAAGTAACTTAAATTCTAAAGATATAAAAAGAATTATTGATATATTTGATTAAATATAATGGAAAAAGAAATTTTATTAATTGGTTGCGGTGGACATACTAAAGTTTGTATGGATGTAATTTTAGAGTCAAAAAAATTCAAAGTTGTTGGAGTAATTTGTAAAAATAAGAAAGGTATTTTTAATATTCCACACATCGGTTCAGACGAAGATTTAAAAAAATTAAAAAAAAAATATAATTATGCATTTATTACTATTGGCCAGATAAAAAATTTTGAAACTAGAAAAAAATTATATAAAAAATTAAAAAGTTTAAAGTTTAAAGTGCCTAAAATTACATCTAAAAACGCAATTATTTCAAAAAGCGCAAAGATTAGCGATGGAACGATTGTAATGGATCGTGCAATAATTCATCAAGATGTAAAAGTAGGGAGCAACTGTATAATTAATACTGGAGCAATAATTGAGCATGATGTTGAAATTGGTGATAATTCACATATCTCTACTGGAGCTATTGTTAACGGTGGAGTAAAAATAGGTAACAATGTCTTTGTTGGCTCAGGGTCTATAATTGTAAATGATGTACAAATTAAATCTAACAGCTTTATAAAAGCAGGAACTTTACTAAAAAAAAACATTTGAAAAATTTAAAGATTATTGCTGAAGTAGGAGTAAATCACAACGGCAAAATTTCGCTTGCAAAAAAACTCGTTGCACATGCTAAACTTGCTGGCGCTGATTTTGTTAAATTTCAATGCTATAATACTAATGAGCTTGTTACCTCAAAAGCAAAAAAAGCAAAATATCAAAAAAAATTCAATAAATCTGAAACTCAAAAGCAAATGTTAAAAAAATATGAATTATCTGAAAAAAATTTTCAATATTTAAAAAATTACTGTAAAAAAATAGGTATAAAATTTCTTGTTTCGGTATTTGATTGTAAGTCACTAAACTTGACTAAAAGAATGGGTTTAAAATTAATTAAGTTGCCCTCAGGCGAGCTAAATAATTTTGAGCTTTTGGAACAAATATCTAGAGAAAAAAAAGAGTTAATAATTTCATCAGGTATGGCTTCATTTAAAGAAATGGCTAAATCAATAAAATATTTAAAAAAAAGATTAAAAAAAAAGCTGACAGTGCTACATTGTGTTTCTTCTTATCCAACAAAACCAAATCAAGTTCAAATAAAAAATATGCTTGAAATAAAGAAAAAATTTAATGTAAGCGTAGGTTTTTCAGATCATACCGACAGTTTTGAAGCAGCAATTTCAGCCACAGTATTAGGAGCGTCTATAATTGAAAAACACTTAACTTTAAACAAAAAAATGAAAGGGCCAGATCACTCATCGAGCCTTGATCCAACAGAGTTCACTAATTTTGTTAAATTAATTAGAAACACCGAAAAAATTCTAGTTTCAAAAAATCAAAAAGTTAATGCAGATGAGCTAAAAAATTCTAAATTAGTCAGAAAATCGATTGTGGCAAAAATTAAAATTAAAAAAGGAGAGAAGTTTTCTAGAAAAAATATAACGGCAAAAAGGCCGGATAACGGAATTTCAGCAAGCAATTGGTTTAGAGTATTAAATAAAGTTGCCAAAAAAGACTTTAATATTAACGAATTAGTCAAATTATGAAAAAATTCGCGGTATTTTCTGGTTCTAGATCTGAGTATGGATTGTTAAAAAGTCTTCTTAAAAATTTGAGTAATTCAAAAAAAATTCATTTAGACTTAATTGTATCAGGATCTCACTTAATAGAAAAATTTGGAAATACTATTGAAGAAATAAAAAATGACAAAATTAAGATTTCGAAAAAAATAAATTTTAAATTTAAAGGTAGAAATATAAATTATAAAAATTTATCTAAGAATGCATCAAATTTAATCCTAAATTTAAATAAATATTTACTAAATAAAAAACCTGAAGGACTCATTCTTTTAGGTGATAGATATGAGACATTTATTGCAGCTGTGGCAGGCGTGATATCAAAAATCAAAATTGTCCATATCCACGGAGGAGAACTTACTTATGGTTCAAGAGATGATCTTTATAGACATGCAATTACTAAAATGTCAAACTACCATTTTGTTTCCACTGAGGTATACAAAAAAAGATTAATTCAAATTGGTGAAAATAAAAAAAATATTTTTAAAGTCGGAGCTTTGTGTAATGACAATATAAAAAGACTCAAATTACTTAATCAAAAATTCTTGGAGAAAATCCTAAAAACTAATTTTTATAAAAAAAATATATTGGTATCAATTCATCCAAATACAGAATCTAAAAAAAAAAATAATATTGAAGTAAATCAAATATTAAAATCATTTTCAAAATTAAATAATTGTAAATTTTTTTTTTCCGCTCCAAATTCCGATGAAAACTCAGAGGATATAATTTTAAAAATAAAGTCTTTTTGTAAAAAAAATAAAAATACTTATTATAAAGCCTCATATGGGCATGAGTTATTTTTAAACCTCATTAAAAAATGTGATTTAGTCATTGGAAATTCTTCTAGCGGCATCATTGAAGCGCCATTACTTAAAACTCCCTCAATAAATATTGGAGATAGACAAAAAGGCAGATTAAGAGCTGAAAATACTTATGACTGCAAATTTGATTGTAAAAAAATTTTTCCTTTAATAAAAAAAATATTAAATAAAAAAAAGAAAAAATTAAATTTGCAAAAAAACCCATATTATGGAAAAAATGTTTCCAATACAATTTACAACAAATTAAAAAATATGAATTTAAATGATTTAAGTCATAAATATTTTAGAGATATAAAAATTAGATGAGCACTATAAAAAAAATATTAATAAACGAAAACTCTTCTTTGCTAAATGCGATTTTAAAACTAAATAATACAGGAACCAGGTGTTTATTTGTCGTAGGAAAAAAAAATTTTTTTAAAGGAACTTTAACAGATGGTGACATTCGAAGAAGTATAGTAAAAAATAAAAATTTTATCACTAACATAAATAGTATTTATAAAAAGAAAAGCTTTTATGTTTTTGAAAAAGATAGAAAAAAAGATATTAAAATAAAAAATTTTTTAAATAAAGATAAGCATCTGTTAATACCGATATTAAATAAGAACAAAATACCTGTTGGGTGTTTTCCTAATATTTTTGACACAAAACAAAAAAAAATTAAAAATTTAGTCTTATTGATGGCTGGTGGCAAGGGTACTAGATTAAAACCATATACAGATGTTTTGCCTAAACCTTTGATACCATTTAAAAACAAACCGATGATTATTAATATTCTTGATAAATTTAAAAATAACAACTTTAACAATTTCTTAATTTCACTAAACCAACGTGATAAAATTTTACAAAGTTTTTTAAGTCAATTTGAAAACAAATATAATATGAATTATTTTATTGAAGGCAATCAATTAGGGACAGCGGGATGTGTCAAAAAAATTAAAAAACAAAAGATACCTTTTTTTATGGTAAATTGCGATACATTAGTAAATGTGAATCCAAAAAGAATTCTGCATTCTCACAATGAGTCCAAATCTATTTTAACTGTTGTAGTTTGTGTAAAGTCATATCAAATTCCATATGGAGAATTTGAAGTAAATAAAAAAGGTTTTTTAAAAAAAATTGAAGAAAAACCCTTTAAAAAGCTATTAGCAAATGTAGGGATGTATGTTTTAAGCCCTGAAATAAACAAATATATTAATACTTCAAAAGTTCTTGGGATGGATGATTTAATTAAAAGATTATTAAAACTTAGAAAAAAAATTTGTATTTTTCCAATTAAAGAAGACGAATGGATTGATACAGGTAATTGGAATAATTATTTTGAAGCCGTTAACAGACAATAATTTATTAATTGTAGGTTTTGGCTCTATAGGTAAAAAATATAGTCAATCAGCATCGAAATTCTTTAAGAAAAAAAAAATTCATATTTTTTCAAAGCATCTAAAAACGAATAATCTAAAAAAATTTAATAAAATAAAAGATTTAAAATATATAATTTTAAGTAACAGAGCCACTGAAAGAATAAATTTTTTTAATTCTTTCATAAAAAAAAACGCGACTTATATTTTCGAAAAACCTTTATCGTCAAATGTTTTAAATAGTTTTCAAAAAAAAAAATTCCTAAACACAATTAAGAAAAATAAAATTAAAATTAAATCTGGCTATTGTTTGAGGTTAAATCCTGCTGTAAAAAAATTGAAACAAATGTTAAACAAAAACTTAAATAAAATAATTAATATTAAAATAAATACCCGAACTTATCTACCATCGTGGAGAAAAGGAGATTACACAAAGTCAGTTTCTGCAAACAAGAAATATGGAGGAGGTGTAATTAATGAATTGAGCCATGAGCTTGATCTTATGCTATATTTATTTGGAAAACCCAAGGCCCTTTTTGCAAGGTGCTTGAATTCAAAAAGTTTAGAGATCGATACAGAGGATACAGCTGATATAATTTTCATAATTAACAACAGAATTAATTTAAATATGCATTTAGATTTCTGCTCTCCTTTTGAAAAAAGAGAAATTGAAATATTGCTAAAAGATAATAAAAAAATTTTATTAGATTTAAAAAAAAACTCAATAGAAGTTAAACATTACAAAAAAACATCTATTAAAAATTTTTTAGTAGAAAAAAATTTTTACACAAAGAATCAAATTAAAGAGATGATAAAAATTTCTAATTCTAATAAAAATAGTAACTGGATGTCTGAGTTCTCTGACTCGCTTTATGTTTTGTATCTTATAAAGAAAATTAAAGAGTCTAATTTGACTCATAAATTAATAAAATTAAATAAAAATGCCTAAAATTTTTTGTTTTATATTCGCCAGAGGTGGATCGCAAAGAGTCCCCAATAAAAATTTGCAAAAAATAAATAAACAGTCTTTATTAGCGATAACATTAAAGTTAGCTAAAAAAATTAATAAAATAGATAAAATATTTGTATCGAGTGATTCAAATAAAATTCTTAACATTGCAAAAAAAAATAACACCCAAATAATAAAGAGGCCTAAATTTCTTTGTCATAATAATTCTAACGAATTTGAGTCATGGAAACATTCTATTCAATACTTAAAAAAAAAAAATTTAATTTTTGATTTCTTTTTATCTCTACCTACCACCTCTCCACTAAGAAAAAAAAAAGACATTATGAGTTTAATTAAAAAATTTTCTCAATCTAAATATGATCTTATGCTTTGCGTAACTAAAACAAATAGGTTCCCTCATTATAATATGGTAATTAAAAAAAAAAACACTATTCAACCGATACTTAAGAAAACAAAAGGAATAAAAAAAAGCAATATTTTTGATCTAACTACAGTGGGTTATATTACTAAACCTGAATTTATAATGAAATCTAGTGGTATATTTGATGGAAAAGTCGGTTATATAAATGTCCCTAGAGAAAGAGCTATTGATATTGATGACTTTTATGATTTAAAAGTCGCAAGATTTTTATTAAATAAAAAAAATCGTAAATAACAAAAAAATAATAATAAAATTATAAACAATGAAATTCATAAAAAAAAATAATCAAAATATACTTGTTTTAGGAGGCTCAGGAAGAATTGGGTCTCAAATTGTAAAAAACTTAACTTCTATTGGGTACAATGTCTTTGTGATAGATAAAATAAAAAACAAAAACTTGAAAAAAAATAAAATGATAATATGTGACATGTCAAAAATTAATTTATTTAACAGAAAATTTGATTCTTTAGTAAAAAAAATAAAAACAATAGATGCTGTAATAAATTTATCATATTTAAAAAATAAAAATTGGGGAAAAAAATTCCTAAAACTCAAACCAGATGATGTTAAAGAAAATCTTTTTCTTCAAATGGGAACTATTATTTTAACTTCACAAAAAATTATTGAATTTTATTTGAAACAAAAATACGGTAACCTAATTCTTTTTTCTTCAATACAAGGTATTTCAGCACCAAAGTTTATCCATTATAAAAATACAAGCATGAGTTCACCAATAGAATATAGCGCTGTAAAAGCTGGAATAATTAATATCACGAAATATATGGCAAAATTTTGTGAGAGAAAAAAAATTAGAATAAATTGTGTAAGTCCTGGAGGAATTCTAGACAATCAACCAAAAAATTTTATAAAAAAATACAAAGATAGCTGTTTATCAAAAGGTTTGTTGGACTCAAGAGATCTTAATGGAATAGTAGAGTTTTTAATTTCTAATAAATCAAATTTTATTAATGGTCAAAATTTTATAATTGATGATGGGTGGTCACTTTAAAAAAAAGTGAATAGAATGAAAAAAAATTTTTTTGATTTAGAAAATAATTTTTACAAGTTAGTTCCTTTTTCACGAATTGAAAAATTCGTTATACAGCTAGAATTATTTAAAAAATCACTAATAGCGAAAGGCGATATTATAGAATTTGGTGTGTATAAAGGAAATTCATTAATTAGATTAATTTCATTCAATAAAATTTTTAACCAAAAAAAAAAAGTTTTTGCCTTTGA
>ENA-UOXV01005248-UOXV01005248.1-marine-metagenome-genome-assembly--contig:-NODE-5248-length-14346-cov-9.741096_pt1 | contig 14346 bp, 10 predicted proteins | sample MGYA00238165_ERZ766961 | MGnify/ENA primary metagenome ERZ766961 (study PRJEB28924, sample SAMN03173240) | marine metagenome | biome: Marine; feature: Water; material: Subsurface seawater | place: North... | reverse complement strand
GAATAGGTATTAGTGAAAGGGGGTAAACCCGATTGCAGTTGTGCTAAGATTCCTAAGTTTGTACCTAAAGCCATATTTTTAAGATAAGTCTCCTATTAAATCCCACTCATTAGTGTCTATCTTTTTAAGAGTAGCTGCTGAGAATTGGTTGGATAATTTTGTACTTCCATTTTTTGAATTTAAAGTAACCCCACTTCCGGTGTGAAATAGTAAATTTCCTGCTGATGATGTTTGGAAAAACTCAAATTCAGAACCTACATCACATGAAACAATTGCATTTGATTGAATTGAGCAAGTTATATTTCCACCCGTCCTGAAGTAATATCCTGAATTTAAGTTACTAGCTGTGACATTGGTCGAAACTGAGTTTGATATAGGTCTTTGTAAGTTTGTTAACTGTGAGCCATCACCTAAATATGTTCCAAAGGAAGCTGTTGATACAGCCGATGAACTTACATTACCTGAGGCTGTTACGGATGATTGTAATAGGATACTAGTACCTCTTATGCTAGTATTAACGGAAGAATTGGAGAAAATCATTGAATTACCTGAGAGGCGATAGAAAGCCGCTTCACGATTATCACAATATATGGTACCACTCGCATCCAATGATCCAGACACTTGCACTGTTTCTGTAGCATCATCGATCTTTATTTTAGTACCATTATTCGCATCTTCTACATCTCCTAAAGTTACTGTCAAATCAAGCCCAGTAGCACTACCTGCTGCAATAAGTACATCTGAGGAATTGGAATCCCTTACTGCAAACATATTAATATCTCCTCCAATTCCTTGAAAATAGTGTGAAGTATCGAGGTCAATTATGTTAGCCCCAAATTTTGATTTACCGGGTACCAATATACTTGATCCTTCTATACTCCCCGCTTTTAATGATCCAGTTACTTGTAAATCATTAGTTGTTGCATAAAAGGATCCAGTTTGGGTAAATATTCCACTACCCCCACCTGTAATTCCTGTTAATTGTGAACCATCACCTATGTATGTTCCAAAGGAAGCTGTTGATACAGCCGATGAACTTACATTACCTGAGGCTGTTATATGTCCTCCAAGATTAAAAACTATTTGCTCTTGATCTGCAATTTCAGTTCCACCAAATTCTGCTATAGAACCTGAGCCTTCTTGCCTAACATTTAGAACTGAGTTAGGGATAGAGGATGATCTTACAAATAAAGCATAACCTCCAGTATTTATTAAATTTCCAGTTGAGGTTAATGAACCTGATATCGTAATATCATAAGCGTCAGTACCTGTTAAAGCATCTATTGATTGGGTTACATGCCCCGCTCTAATTGTATCATTTGTTGTTATTCCGGAATTGGATAATGTTTTTGCCATGGTAATAAATATTATAAATCTAAATTGATTAGTATTGAGGTATCAGTGGTTTTAGAACTTTGTAGAGGTTGTGCTAATTTTCCTACTGCTACTAATTGGTTAGCATTATTATATAGCCCTATAGTTGTAATGTAAGGTTCAAAATATGACCCTGTTAAGAAATCATATACAATTCCACTATTTGTACTACCTGATATTGCTGAGGGGTTTTGTGTATAGTTAAATTCGTTTTCTCTTAAAGTACATTTATATTGAGACTCATAAATTGTAGTTGTACTTTGGAATGAACAAGTTACATTACTTCCTGTTATAAGTTCATTTAAGTCAGATATATTATTTGTGCCATATATAGAAGTTCCATATATAGCCGATCCATACACACTTCCAGTAATAGAAGAGCCAAAAGCTGTTAGAATTATTATTCCATGTTGATATACAATATCTCCTACTTTAGCTGTTGCTTCCATTAAATTACCTTCACCATCGTCTATTAAAGTGTTATTTGGGGAGGTGATTGTTAATGTTCCAGGTTTAATGTTTTCACCAAATAAATTTGATGGAATTGAAATAACTCCTATACTATCATTTGAAGCAGTTGGAAATAATCTATTAGCAGCTAGAGTATCGGGTAGGTAATTATCATACATTGGCTGATAAGAACCACTTCCTCCTTGAACTGTTATAGTACCATCGTTATTAGTTTGGGCTAAATTAGCAGGTGAACCATCAGAACCTGATATAAAGTTTGAGTAGTAAAGTTGCTTTATTGAATCATAAACTAATTCTTGGTTTTGGGATGATATTTGCCCTGTTGGGTTTGAGCCAGATACAAATAATGTGGATTGTATATTCTTTCCTATAAATCTATCTATGCCTACATTTGAGGCAGTAAATTCATTGGCCCCTGTAAAAGTAAATGATTTGTTTACTTTAAATGGAGTTACAACTACATCTGATGTGGTAAAGGGTTTGTAAACGCTCATTCATCTTAAAAATCTAATTTAACCCTAATTAAGCTTTCTTTTGTAAAATCCTTAAGTAGTGGTTTTGAAAGTTTTGCTACAGCAACTAATTCATTTGCATCATTATACATCCCTACTGTCGTTACATATACTTGTGGGGAGTTGATAAATTCAGTATAAATTACTTCTCCAGTTGAACCTGAAATAAATGATGGGTTTGTTGAGTAATTAAACTCAGCATTTCTTGATCTAACGAACACATAGTCTGATGTTATTGTTTCTTGGGCGTTTAATGTAAATGCAGAACCTGGATTAATAGCGTTAAATAAAATTGTTTGGTTAACATTATTATTTTGATTTGGTAATTTGTTAGAATCAACTCCTATTGATTCATTTAGGGCAGCAGGGTTTAGTAATATAGTTCCTATGTCTGGAAGGAATAAACCATATGAACCTGAATTTGCTACATATCCCGTAGTATCATAAGCTGAACCATTCGAACCTGATACTATTTGTAATACTCGGTTTGAGCCTAAAAATGTTTGGGTTAAAACGTCATTTGAGTTATCTGTTAGTTGGATTAATCCTGTTGAACTTGATAAGTTTAGGTTAAATGTTCCTGGAAAAAGTGATTCTTTATATCTTGCTCTTTCTACAGATATTACCCAAAAATCATCAGATATTAATGTATTTGTACCATCACCAAATGTAAATTGAGCGTTTTCATCTTCTAATATTAATGATCTATATTGACCATAAATAGTAGAAGAAGGAGTTAATTGTGGGATATTGGAGTTAAAGTAGGTACTCCCACTACCATTTAAATTCCCATAAGCTATATCGAATTGTACTGCAGCTGTATCGTCTGTAGAGGAAGTTTGATATACACTTAAATAATATTGTCCTGATTGACCTGTTTTTTGTATCGATGAAGTATAAAATTCAGTTAATGTAGGTGAATTGGTTGACCATGCTACAGATTGAACTGCATCTGCGCTTACTACAAAATCTTCGGCGTCTAATCTTTTAAATCCCATTTTTTATTTTTTTTATAATGCTGTTGTTTGTGTAATTGTAATTGGAATTGTTATTCTAGCTCCACTATCTAAACCTACAAATGTTACTGTAGTGTTTAATACTGTGTTAGATCCAAATAATGTATTAACAGTTGTTGCTCTTAAGTTAATTTGTGATCCTATTACTGTAGAAGAAACATTGGTTCCTAAAGTAGTAGTAGAAGTTGTGTTTTGAGCTGTTGCTGCTGTTGATTGAATTCCAACTCCATTAAATGTAGCCATTGTTCTAACATCTGCAATTGTTGCTGTGTAACCTGATGTCTCAAATGCTGTTGAATTCCCTAAGTAATTTAGGGTTTGAGGTGTAATAGCTAATGAAGCCCCTTGTTTTAAAGTTATACCTGCATATCCAATATCTAGTACAGGAAGTACTGCTGTTCCTCTTGGTAGAGTAGCTAATTTATACTTCATTGTTTGAGCTTCATCAGGAAATGCTTCTAATAGGGGCATATTATCTATTGCTTGCCCATAAAAGGCAGAACCTGAGGGGTTAGTTGGATTATAAAGTGTATAATCTATTTCATCATCTGCTAACGCAAATTGTGTTATTCTGAATGAACCATCATTCTGAGCTAGTAGTTGTCTACCCTTTTTAGTTAAGATTGCATCTACTGTTATGACTTGGTTGTTTAAATATCCCAATGTTGTAAGTTTTTGTTATTAATTATATGTTATAAATATACATACTAGTTATTTTTATGTCACGTTATTTTATTATTGTTTATTAGAGCCAAATTCTTTGGTTATTTGTTCTAAATTATTTGTTATTTCTTGAGGGGTATACCTATTTGTAAAAGCACCTGCTGATACCCCTGTTACGTTATCTTGAATAATTACAAATTGGGTCCTTTGGAGAGATTCCTCTGCTTTCCATATTAACATCCCTAAACTATTCCCTACTGTGTTACCCCCTATGTTGGTTGAGGAATAGGTTATATTTCCATTAACATCACGTTTTGGTGGTGATAAAATAATTTGTAAACCCTGGAAAATTTGCACTCCTAATATTTCATGAACCCCCTTATAGGCTAGTGGGTTTGGGTAATTACCAAATTCATCAGGGATATTATACCCTACATTATATGGGGTTAATGAGCCTGAAGATAGGAGGGGGTCTAAAGCTTGATCCCAATTTTGATTACCTGTTGGGTATTCAAAGGAATTAAATAATGTAACAAACCATCTTTCACCTGCATTTAAACTACGGTTAATGGTATCTTGGATTGTGTAATAATCTACAACCCCTTCATCAGTGTAATACCCATTAGAATTTCTTGTCAATGAATTTAAGTAAAGGGATGATGTATCTTCTATATTAATAAATCCAAATCCACCTCCTGAGGTACTATATTGACCGTATTTGGTGGAGCGGGATGAAGTTGCAGCATATGAGCTTATACTAGGAACCCCAAATTCTGAGGTTGCTATTTTACTAGTTTTAGGGTATATAGGGTTTGATTCAGTTAATGTTTCGTATACTGTTGGGGTTATTTCTGAATTGGTGGGGAGATTATTATTTAAAATATAATAATAATCACTTACTTCTTCAGGAGTTTCAACATATTTTTGTGATTTAAAATTAGGTACCCCATTACTTGCTGAGGGGATAAGAAGTGATCCAGTTGAAGAGTTAGGGAAAATGCCTGCTTCAATTCCTGGAGATATTGTTCTATATCCTTGTACTGTTCCTGCACTGTCTATTAACGATCCAAAATTTGTTCTAGATATAAGCCCATCACTTTGGTTAACAGTAGTAATAGAACCAGTTGACTGTACTTTGAGTATTTTACCCATTTTTAAGGCACCCCATCCTAATATTTCTGGGGTTGTTCCTCCACCCCATTCAAATTCATATATGTTGGTATCAAATGAATTTATTGAAGGAGTTTTACCGTAAGTTCCTATATTGTTTTGAGTAGTCCATCTATTTAATATTTGACTTTGGATTTTACTTCCGTTATATCTTATATTAGCAGATGATAATTGAGTATAATTAGATTCAGGTACAGTTGCTTTAGTAGCTGTGTTATTTAATATTGCTTCATAATTAACAGGTACTGTTTGTGAAGAATTATAATCTAAATCCTGTAAGAATGGATTAGGAGGATATGAATCTACATTATTCATTAAAACATCAGCTCCACTATTTGAAAATTCTTCTATACTTAAAAATGGAGAAACCAATGATGCAGATGGAGGGCCTGCAAATACTTCATCAGGGGTTTGGGTAGCATTTCTAAATGATTCGGATATTGCAGGTGGAGCATTAGTAAATCCTCCAGTGAAACCTTCTACACAAGTACTTCCTGATAGTTTACCTACTATAATACTAGTTGGGACGGTTTGTCCGTTAGTAGCATAATTACTATACCCAAATAATTTAAAGCTAAGTTCATCACCTTTAACTACATTTAATTCGTTTAAAGATGAAGAATATTGAACAATCGCTGTTTTGTCATCTGGAGCTAAGAAAACAAAACCAGATTGTGAAACTATACTACTTGTAACATAATTTTGTAGTGTTCCATTTTTATAACACCCTAAATATACCTTACCTGGGTAGTAGTTTGTGAAGATGGGACCACCCATAGTGGGTATGGATGATCCTGAAGATGGAATAATGCCATTATAAGCTTGATAAAAATTAGTATCAAATGTTGCTCTATCAACATTACACCAAGCTACTGTAAATGCAAAGGGGACTACAGCATTTGGTGTTCTATTTATTCTAATATTAGTACCATAGTCAACACCACTAGAAGTAATTAGTGTTAATTGTGGAGGTAATTCAATACTTTCAGATACATTTACAAATTCTCCTGCTGCTTCTAATCTATTAAATAAGAATGTTGAAGTTTCTAAACCTAGGGGATAATCTAATGAAACATTTATCCCAACTACATCACCCCAGTTATATGAGGGATTGGAGAATCGGTCATACCCAAAATCAACAATTGAACCTTGTCTTTGATATAATCCATATACTGTAGACCCATTAAACTCATCCTTTGCCTCAGATGGGTTGGTGCTAACAAAATCATCCCAATTGGAATACCCACCTGAAAGGGCTAAATCTGTTATTTCTAATGCTTGAGTTAAAGAACCTGATTTGACTGTAGGGAGGAAAGGGATGTTTCCATCTGGGATAGATGATGTATAATTATAAACTCTGTTATCATTTGAAGTTATAGCCCCTCCAGGAAGGGGAGCTATAGGGTTAACTGTGAATTGAAAATAATTTGAGTATTCTATTCTATCTATAACCAAAAATGTAACTAATCCCAAATCTGTAAAAGATAATCGGAAGGTGTTGAGGTATCGTAAATTATCAGACCTATCTACCCCTGTAGCATCAATTTTGGCTATTTTTAAATATTTTATTCCTGTTGGCATATCTTATTCATAATATAATAAAACTTCTCCGTCATCCACAATTGTTTGAGTATTTAGGAAAGTTGATGGTAAGGGTGTCGTAATATAAGTATAAAAACTAGAAGAATAATAAACGTTTAAAGCTTTACTTTCATCTAAGTATGGAAAATTATCAGGGGATAAACTTTGGGTTGTAACAGTTATAACTGATCCACTAAACTCACCATCATAAAATTCATGTTGTGAATCGTTTAGTTTCGTTACTGAACCTGATAGTACTGTAAATGTTTCTTCCCAACTTTGTGTTATGTTAAATCTATTATCAGGACCTTGTCCTAACGTTCCAGAGGGTGAAGTTGATAAACCATTAAAAATGTTTAACATTCCACCAGGACCACCTTCAGCATCCACAATTCTTGAAGATGAAATATAACTTACTTGGTTATCAGGATCCCATACTTGGTGTGATTTAACAGAACCTGTTAGTAATTCTTCACTATAACTTACTTGTGGTTGTGGGTATTTGTTTCTTTCTAGTAAGTGTTGTTTAATTACGATTCCAGATGCTAAACTAGTTCTTGCAGGAATAAAATCCTTAATCATTTTAAATAATGAGTTGTCAAAGAATTTGATTAACCTAACAAAATCTACTAAATCATAATTTTTAATATATTTTTCAAAATAAGCTTCACTTAAATTGTTTAAATCAGGGTAGTAATCTAAAGATGATGATCTTTCTCTTGGGTCACCTATGTAATCTCCTAGGTTAAAATATCCAAGTTGTGATACTATATCATCATTAATTTCATTTTGTGGTGAAAATGCTACCTCTAAATAGTTAATATTTTCAGTATATGAAGCACTTGCTTCAGTATTTTGTGTTACTCTTCTAAAAGCAGATAATGTATCACCTGCAGGTACTACATTGTCTTCATATCGTATCTTGTCTGTAATTCTATTTTTAATTCCTGCAGGGAATTGATCTAAGAAATAATATTCAGTATTAGTTGAATATAAAGGTTCCAATAGAAAATAATAATTACTATCAGATACAAATGATGATGTTGTAGCCCAGGATCCAGTTACTTTTGGATGAATGGAAATTTGTGTAGTTGAGGTTGAGGTGTCTAACTCACTTCCTAAAGGGGCTCTAAATAATAATTCATTTGGGGAAGAATTTATTGAATTACCCTCAATAGATAAAGGATTCATTACATAATCTTCAAATCTAGTAGTTCCTAAAGCAACATTATAATATCTTATTTCTTGCATGTTGCCATTAAAGGCTTGATATGAATTTCCAAATGTAAATCCTCTTGCAAAATAAGAAGCACTACCACTTAACCAACTTCCACTTACTGTAGGGTCTATTAAACTATCTGAGTCAGAATACCCAATTGATGTACCATCTACACCATTATAAATTTTATTAGCAGCAAATAAGCTTGCAGTTCCTAAACCTGTGGGGATGCCTGAGGAGTCATTTATTACATAATCACCATCTTCGGTTATGATAAAATCATAATCCTCAGTTGCTAGGTATTCTACGTTAGTATCAAATCCATCTTCTCTAACCATAACTGACCACCATCCTCCATCATAAAATGGTAAGTACACACTACAACTAACTTCATTAACCGTATTTGGGTTAGCTATATATTTTAAAGTACCATATTGGTAATAAGGATCTTTAATTGAACCATCGTATGAACCTGATGTTGAATAGGATCCAGTATATTCTAAAACTAGAGCTTTATTTACTACTCCATTTTCTTCAGTGTACCATAAAGATTGAGAGGCATTAAACCCAAAGGTTGGTTCAGTAGGGAAATTGTTGACTTTAAATCGTAACTCTACTGTTCCAGGAACATCAGCAGTATAGTTAAATAAGGGGTTAATTTCCCATTCAGTTCCAATATAATTGGGTTTGGGGGAATTAGTATTCCATGCATAGTTAAATTTATTGAAATAATAATCCCAATCGTTTTCATTTACTTTATCTTTACCGCCGAATTCAGATATTCTAAGGATAGTATCTGGTATACCATATGAAGTTATTAACGCTCGTAAACCGGCCATTGTTCCCTTTGATTTGAGCAGATAGGGTATGTTGTGATAAATTCTTTTATATAATGATTTATTAACATCATCCAAAGGGATAATATCATTTGAAGCTGAAATTAATGTATCAACGTATTCAAATCCTGTTGGGGCAGGCAATGAAGATGTAATTTCGGGGAAGGGAAATAATGCTCCATCTGGTGTAAGTCCTAAGAATGCGGTATATAAATCGTTTGTGGAAAAATTGTTTTGATATAATTTAACACCAAAATCTTTTATTGCATCTGATACTAAATCTTTTGATACACCAAAATCTAATCTATTGTCCGCATTGTATTTTTGAGTAATATCTTTAGTATATAACCAAACATTATCGTAGTATTGGGCAACCATATCAACAAATAAATCATATTGTTCATTTGATGAATCTTCCCTTAAATATTCGGGAATTGCCTTTAATAATTGATCCTTATTAGCATTATCATAATTTGAAGCGGATAATATTAGACCTCCAAAGTTGGAGCTTTGTTCATTTACACTACCAAACCAAGTTAATACCTCTGTACTATTGGTTTTAGCTAATAGGTATGGAGGCTCTGTGGTTGTTTTAGGCCAAGAGTAAGATGAACCACTATTATAATATAAAAAATATTCATATTTGTCAAAGTTTTTAGTTATATCACTAATTTTACTTTGAAGTATTGTAGTACTAGTTGCGGAGCTAGTTACATCAGTTAATGAAGCAATTGAGGCCGAATATCCTTCTATTAATTGGGTTTTATAATGGAAATTTTCTAAACGTGTTTGTGCAGAACTAAAATGAATAAATTCTGAAAAGTCAGTATAATCAACACTAATAGATAATGAACTGGAATCCATTAGACTGTTTAATTGATCTAATGAACTTGTAGGTGCTCCTGAAAGTATATCATTATAGGATAGATTTTGGGTAGAATTATTAACTTGGTCCTTAATTGGAATATTAAAATTAGGTCCTGATAAGTTAGTAAAATCTATAAACTCAATAGGTTGAGGGGGGAAATTTACATTAAACGCTTCAGGTTCATTTAAAGTAGTAACAACCCATAATTGATCCTTTAATTCAAATTGAGGCGGTAATGGCTCGTATAGCTTAACTAATATTGTTGGGTTATCCGTAGTAGCATCCTCTAATTGAATGTTATTGGCTATAATTAAATCGTTATCACCCAGGTTTAAATAAAAGTCTACAAAATATGTACTATCATCTCTAAATTGGATGAAATTGTTGGTTTGTTCAACTATATCTAAATTAGATAATATAGTACTATCTAATCTTATTTCAGTTCTGTCTGAAGATATTTCTTGGATGAATAAGTTAGTGTTAGGATCACCTAACTGTTTAGTTAAAAAGTTGTAGTATGAAATATATTCACCTTGGTCGAAACCCTGATTTTCAACATCCTCTCCAGGGGATATATTAAATTGATTTACTTCATTATCATTACCCGCAGATTGACCATCATTTAATACTGTGTATGAATTGTAATTGTAAGTTGAATATAAAAGATTTTTGTTGTTATCATAAACAAAAAACTCAATATAACTCGAACCTGTTAAAACAGAATTAACATCAAATTGAGATATAAGATTTGAATCTTGAGTTTCATATGACTGAAGGGTGAGATTTGTTGGGTCTATCCTAGTAACTGTTGCCATTAATTATTTTGTTTTTGTGCTTCTAAAAGTTCAACTCTTAAGTCAGCAATTTCCTTTTGGAGGGCTTCTATAATTTCGTTGTTATCATCAAAAGCAATATATTCTGTGCTTGACTTTATAAGAAATTCATGTGAGTTAGTTGGACCCAATTCATTTATTTCATAAAATAGTTCGTTATATAAATCAAAGAATTCTTGGACAGATGGTTTTTCATCTATCTGTTCTTGAATTGTTTTAACCCCTAATTGAGTAAAGGAGGTGTTTATGGTTTTACCATAGTCTCTTTTATTGAAAACTTCTTTATTTAAATCTATATTTTCAGCCATTAAAATCCATTTACTATTTTAAAATAATAATTATCATCCAAAACAAGGGTTGAACCATTGATAGTAGTTTTAACCATTATTTTGTAATATCTTTCAGGTTCTAAACCATTCATATAAACATCAAAATAATTTCCTTCACTATCTGAGCTCAATTGGGTATATGTGGTATCGAAATTAACAACAAATTCGTTGGTATCCAAGTCTTTTATAGCATAATATGAAGAGGTTGGTAAATAATTTGTTCCAGTAAATAGGGATGATGTTGTCCATACTCTTGCTGGGTATTTTTCTGCTACGTTAAATCTAAATCTATTTTTACTTTGTGGTGTAAATACTCCAGGATTTTCTGCTAAAGATGATACTATATTTGTTGTAGATAAAATACTTGAAGTAGCCGATCCTGTTAATACTGATGAATAATCTCTCCATTTAAATTGTAATTCGGGTGGGTAAATTGTATTGGTGTCAACACTGTAAAATTGCATTACAGGTTGAATCTGAGTATTTGAATTAAATTCAACTGAATTTTCCCATTTAGTTATAAACCCATAATTAGGTAATGAAGCTGAAGGATCAACTCCTAATGAACTACTATACCAATTTTCTACTATTAATTTAACTCCTACTTTTAAATCTTTTTCACTTCTAGTATCAAATGATTGAGTTACGGCATATAAGGTCCCATCAGAGCCACTATGGTACCAACTTCCTCCTCCTGCAGCTACATAAGTAGGGTTATATGAACTTGTAACATAATGATTAGTACCATCGGTTCCACTTGAAAGCCAAGCAATTGAATTTAAGAAATTAGGTGAATACCAAGAAGCACCATCTGTAGTTAGGGGTTGGTCTAAATAAGTTCCGGTTCCATTCCACCAATATTGAGCTATGGGGTGAACAGATACATCAGTTGATTCAACTACACCTTGAGCTGTTGCTATATAGGCTCTAAAATCAACATCCCATTGACTTACCCCAATTTTATTATTAATAACATCTTCTATTTCTTCTTGGACAAATTCTGTTAAAAATCGGGCAGCTTGGGGATTAGTATCAACCGCAAAGTTTAGGTTGGATATTTGGGATATAGGGTCTATCCCTGTATTCATATTGGGGTAAAATGAATATAAGGTTGTATCTTTATAAGGAAATAATTTATATACTGCCATTGTTTAATTTTATAAGGGTACTACTCTACCTTTTATGTCGGTATCAGGGTATTTAATTTCGAAAATACTTGGGTCTAATGATGGATAAATTACTTGATTTTGTGTAGCAGAACTTACATCATAAGCATATTGTGAATATCCTGTTGAAATTCCTGCTTTGTTAGTTATTTTAATATCTTTTACAGTTTGTACACCATTTATTCTATCTAATCTAACATATAAATCTCTTACTAAGATAGGTTGGTTGATTTGCCAATTATCTCTTGCAAAATATGTTTTTAATGAGTTAATACATGCTAATATAACATCGTTATTGTTAAAATTAGGTAGTACTATAATTTCAAAATCCACAGCTAAGTTTATAATAAATGCATCTCTAACCTCAATATTATCCCCTATCATTCTATATTGGGATAGGTAAGTTCTTAGATTTCTTTTTAATGTTTGTGTTGGTGTAGCAAATTGAGCTTGAGAATTTTGAGATATAACCCATAAATTTAATGTTTCAATAGTTGAAACTTGTGAATCCATTAATTGAGGTTTTTCAATATAAGCTTTAGCTACAGTACCAAATTCAGATGGCATACTTAATGCTCTAACTATATAATCATCCAATGTTACAGACCTTTGTTGAGCTGAAATGGTAGAAATAGTATTTTGTCTAATTTCTTCTGTTGTATCTCCTGCTTGCCCACCATCTGCTGCTTCAGGATTGTTAACTGCTATTGAACCAAATATATAATTCGCTGTGGTAGCATTTAGATTTGGTGAATTAAAGTTCAAATTTGTTGTGTTTAAAGTAGATAAATCACCTGATGGTACATTTGCTCCAACTCCACCACCTGTTAAGTATCTTACCGTTAAAGTAGTACTTGAAGGTGAGATTCCATAAGTATCTGTAAATAAGAAATTAGTAGGTGAATATGCAGTTGTTAATTTGTTTTTTTCAAATGGTAAACCTATACCCACATTATTTGGATTAGGTGTAACTGTCTCATCTACATCATTTGGGTTACCTGCTCCAAATTGAATTTGAAGATTAGTAGCAGAAGTAAAACGAGTAGCAAAACGTCTTTGTACTTTTTTCAATTGTAATAAATAAGGAACATCTCCTGCATCTGCTACATTATTGGGGTCATTTGTATTAGTGTTTTTGATATTATCGTATACCATCTCTTGGGCTAAATAATCTACTTCATACCAAGTATTACCATCCGAATCTACTATATCTAAAATACCTATAATATTTTCAGCATCTATATCTACTGTAGCAAATTGTTGTGGGGCACCAAATGAAAATGTTTGGGTACTAATTGTAGCAGAAATAGCCTTTCTGGTTTTCTTTAAAAGGTAATATTGAGGCACCTCCCCAGATATCTGGTATATGGAAATTTCAGTAGGATCAAGTGAACTTGATACAGCAAAATTACATGGGTCTTCCATTAAAAAGTTTACATCAGTACTTAAAGATGATGCAATTGTACTATTTTCCCCAACTGTTAACGCATAATCAAAATCTGGAACAAATGCTGTACCTGATAGTTTTGCTGGAACTTGTTGGAATAATTCAACTACAGCTTGAGCAGCTCCTGTTGTTTTTGGCTTATATCCAAACATATATGCTAACTCAAATTGGTTATTTGTTTGTCTAGCAAATTGGGTGAATGTTTCTTGTAATTGATTATCTAAATAAAAAGACATCACATCACTAACATAAGAGGCTTGCTCCATAAACATCATACCAGGTGATGTTGGAGAAAAATCGTTGTAAGTATTTGGGAAATAAGTTTGAGAAAACTCAATTAACCTTGCCCTAATATCGGAAAAGTCTCTATTTAAATATTTTACGTCTCTATCTACTGTAGCCATTATGCAAAGTCTATTTCTAAAGTATCATTGATATTTGTGTTTATTACACTATATGTTAATGATACTGTTATTGTATTTGTATCTTCTTGTCTTAATATTTCCAAATTACCCACAGCAATATTGGGGAAAAATATGTTTAAATCATTAGATATTCTTTCTTCTAAAAAATCTAAATTATCTGTTGTAATTTGTTCAAATATAAATGCTCGTAAACCACCACCAAATGTTGGGTTAAGTGGTCTTTCTCCTGGGTTGGTTAAAAAATAGTTTATTAAGTTATTTTTAATTGCCGCCGCTGTAGTATAATTAGGGGTAAATACACCTGGACCACTAAAAGGAATATCTACTCCTACAGCGGCACTGTTATTAAAATCAATTGGGTATATTTGTTGAGCATCAAAAGGCATCTACTACTTCATTAAATTCATTATTTGATCCATTCCTACTTCTCCAGCTG
>ENA-UOXV01005245-UOXV01005245.1-marine-metagenome-genome-assembly--contig:-NODE-5245-length-14351-cov-6.843173_pt1 | contig 14351 bp, 11 predicted proteins | sample MGYA00238165_ERZ766961 | MGnify/ENA primary metagenome ERZ766961 (study PRJEB28924, sample SAMN03173240) | marine metagenome | biome: Marine; feature: Water; material: Subsurface seawater | place: North... | reverse complement strand
AACCAAAGTCTAACCCGTTCAGTTATATCACCGTGCCACTTAAAGAAGTTCATGGGGTTAATTTACAGGCGGTGTGATGACTAGATGTGTCATTAATTCACCCTCATAGTAGAATGTATCTTTCAGATGATGCTTGTTTTTTTCAAACCATTTTTCTCTTGCATCAAGTGTGGCATTTGCAGCATCCTCTGATGGATAAACGGTCACATTAAGCATAGAAGTTGGTCCAGTTTTTACCATCAAAGTGAATTCTGCTGTTGGCCATACTTGTGCAGCAGAGTTGCGGTGATCTTCTACCGCTTTTTCCAAAGCCTCTTCAGAAATACATTCTGCCATTGTTATTCTAGTAACTTTCATAGTTGCCTCCATAATGCGTCAACTTGATTAGTGATTAACTATGATTGACTTATTTTGTTCAAGCTACACCTGAATGCCATATGTTCAACCTCAAATCTCCATATCGGCTCCACAGGCGCTGACGTCAGACGAGCATACCAGTGTCGAATTAAGTGCAATCAACCACCTAGGCTCGTCGTTCATATCTCGACATTGCCGCTGAATTTTTCTTAATGAATTTGGATCTACAGAGTCTTGCAAAACTCTGTTTTGATCATCAGGGGTCAATTTACCTACAAATGGGTTTTTAATACTTAATCCGTGCTCTGTTAAAGCAAGATTTATGATACTATGAACCGTAGCAAAAAAACGGTTAACTGAAAAAAAGCTTAGACCTCGCCCAAAAAAGTAATTACGGAATTTGGCGGATTGATATTGGCAATCAATTTTTTACCAATGCACTCGATCAAATAAATGACAGCTTGATCCGATACTTTAAAAAAACAGGTCGGACTTGTTGTGCCCCTTCAAATCTTGATAAAATTTCAATGCATCTGAAATTGTACGATCTACCTGAGCGTCTCTCAATTGAGGACTAGAAGAGATCAGAGATAAACCCAATTCTTTGAAATGAATTTGCTCCAATCTCAAACTATCCCAATATCTTTCAAGTCTATCAGACAGAGCGGCAGACAATTTTTGAGCCTTCTCAGCTGACTTTGTTCTGAGAGATACCTCTATGTTGGGCTTATTGAAACGATGGCGAACATCTGAGGGTATAGCCCTACGGTAATAATAAATTTGATTCCGTTTGTAAAATATACCGGAGACCTTGCCCACGCCACAGAAAATGACCTTCTGTTAAAAACAAATTAATTTTTTAATACAGTGACTTAGCGATAAAATCGTGGTCCTCAGAACTGGGTAATTGGAGCGGGTAGCGGGAATCGAACCCGCGCCTTAAGTTTGGAAAACTCGAATGATACCATTTCACCATACCCGCGCACATTCCTTATAATCGGCACTTTCAGCGCATTCAAGGGTCACATCACCAAAGTGGCGATCAAATTTTTTACATCGCAGTGCGTTAGCTGATATCTGACCTGCTGCAGCAGCGGTTTAAGACACAACCTTAGGTGGTCCACATCGGTGGGGCGACGCCAAATGGCAGAGAGCCTAATTGCTTTCATTGGAGATAATACTAAAGTATTGCAGTTTACAAACAAGTTTCGACTGGGGTGTCTTTAAACATATAACGGCCCACAGAGTGGCATATTAGGCGCAATTTTATATCTTTTGGCCAGTTTTCTGGGTTGCAATTCGAGCACTATTGCAGCGTTCTTCGTACTGAAAGGGGATGCGATAAATGAATGAATTCCACCAACACTTAATAACCATGCGCCATGCTTTCCATCGCGACCCAGAGCTAGGATTTAACGAAGTGCGAACGAAGAGCTTGGTGGCCGCTCGACTACGTGATTTGGGGCTTGAAGTTCTTGAGGGTGTAGGTGTTATCGGCGTTTTGAGAATGGGCAATAGCACCCGAGCAATCGGACTGCGTGCTGACATGGATGCACTGCCTATCACAGAAACCAGCACCCATGAGTATTCGTCTTGCAATCCCAGTGTTATGCATGCTTGTGGTCATGATGGACATATGACGATGTTATTAGGTGCGGCCGAGATCTTAGTAAAAAATCCCAACTTTGATGGAAAAGTTGTGTTTATTTTTCAGCCTAACGAGGAACACGGGCTAGGCGCACGTGCCATGATAAACGAGGGGCTACTAAATAAATTTCCCATCGATGAGGTCTATGCCATTCACAATTTGCCTGGTGATCCAGTTGGCCAAGTATCATCGCGAGTGGGGCAAATTTGCGCCAGTGAAAGCCTTTTTGAGATTCAGATTAGTGGTCAGGGCGGTCATGCGTCAATGCCTCATGTCGGCGTGGATGCTATAACCGTAGGCTCGGAGATGGTGCAAGCATTGCAAACGATTGTGTCGCGCAAACTCTCGCCTGGTTCGGGTGTTGTTGTTTCCGTGACGGAGTTTCTAACCGATGGGCTAAGAAACGTTTTGCCAGGCCACGCAACGTTAAAGGGCGATGTACGGGCGAGATTGCCGGAGGACCGCATGAATGTTGAGAAATTCATGCGCCAGATTGTAGTTGGAGTGGCAGCGGCACATGGGGTGGGCGTCAAGATGAGTTTTGTAACAGAGTTCATCGAGACTATTAACTCAAAAGGGCCCGTGGAGGCCGCTATGCTGACAGCGAAGAATATGGGACTTAATGCTGTTAGCGATCGCCCTGCCATGAGTTTTTCCGAAGACTTCGCCTATTTTTGCGAGGCTGTTCCCGGTTGTTTTCTATTGCTAGGCAACGGAACAAGCGGCGCCCATGGAAAGCCCTTACATGCTTCCGATTATGATTTTAATGACGCCCTGCTACCTATTGGAGCCTCTTTTTGGGCACAGCTGGTACGTGACCGCTTACCCATCACGTAGCGTTTCAACTGAATTAACCGTCTTAATAAGGCATGTTAGTATATGCGTGCGTTGTGCATGTGTTTTATTACGACTGCATAAAACTGGTATTAACGGGTGGTTGACACCGGTTCTTTATATTGAGCTCCTCCACAATCGCCACTTTAGCACTTTTTATGAAACCAAGGCTTGTCTAAACTCAAAGGAGCCCTTTTCCCAATAGGGGATCAATTTCCTAACGCCCCCACATAAGCTACCAGACGGATTTAGAAATTGGCAGACAATTTTAGATAAAAAATTAATATTATTGTATATTTTTTATATTTTCATCAGGGATGCCAATACCCGTGGTAGAACCATTTCCCTAAGATACCGCACTGAATTTTGGGGTGGCGGTGATCACATTGACATCTTTGATCGGGCAAACATTATAGTGCGATTGATTGGGTCGCGCATTCGACAAGGCCACATAAAATAGCAGCGGTATCGCTGCTTCGCGGTATGTTAGAGTAAATCGTCTACACTTGGGGCACCTGATCTCTTGCCTTATCGCCTTAAAGTCGGGCATAAGATCAAGCAAGAACAGACAAAACCATGCAAGGTTCATGACTTAAAAATGATCATCTATAAAATATTTCGCCGGCCTGAGTGGGAAGCTTTTCGCGACAAAGGTGAGAGTTTTGGTGCCCCAATTGATCTAGTCGACGGCTACATCCATTTTTCGACTGCCGTACAACTTGCCGAAACCGCCGCCAAACATTTCACTAAAGAAAGCGACCTGGTCTTACTGGCTCTTGACGCCGGCCACTTGGGCACGGCCCTAAAGTGGGAACCCTCACGCGGAGGGCAACTTTTTCCTCATCTTTATCGGCACCTAAAACGTCAAGATGTGTTGTGGGACAAGTCCCTGCCGCTGGGTACGGCAGGCCATATTTTTCCGGAAGGTTTGTGGTGAGGTTTTACGAACGTTTAGCCCTCGGCATCTTGCATCGATATGAGCCCGAAAAGGCCCATGAATTATCGCTACGCGCCTTGCAGTCGGGCCTTGTTCCGTTGGGTGGTGTAGTGGTGTCAAAACGTTGCAAAATCAATGTGGCGGGGCTTAGCTTTCAAAATCCTGTGGGTTTGGCCGCAGGCTATGACAAAAATGCCGTGGCCCTTGAACCATTGATGCGGGCGGGTTTTGGGTTTTTGGAAGTGGGCGCCGCAACACCCCGCCCGCAACCTGGCAATACCGCACCACGACTTTTTCGACTACCCAAAGACCGCGCGATTATCAATCGTTTTGGCTTTAACAATGATGGGGCTAACGCCATCGCCGCCCGACTGGCCCTACGCCCCACAGGTGTTCCCGTGGGCATAAATTTGGGTGCCAACAAAGATAGCGTCGACAAAGGTGCCGATTTTGCAGCTGTTTTGGCTATTTGCGGGCCCTACGTTGATTTTGCGACGATCAATGTCTCATCCCCCAACACCGAAAAACTGCGCGATTTACAAGGGCGCGCAGCGTTAAATGCAGTTATTGAACAGGTGATGGAAGCGCGTAGCGCACTTGAGCGATCAGTACCCATTTTTTTAAAAATAGCTCCAGATCTAAGTGCCAAAGATTTAGAAAGTATCGCAGAAGTGGTCCTGACCCAAAAAATCGACGGCATCATTGCGACCAATACAACCCTTTCGCGTGAAGGCCTGGTTAGTGCCAATGCCCAACAAATGGGAGGCCTGTCAGGAGCGCCCCTCTTTGAAAAATCAACCCGTGTCGTCGCACAGCTTTCGCTTTTGACCACAGGGCGCTTGCCTATTATTGGTGTTGGCGGGATTGAAAATGCCGACCAAGCCTATGAAAAAATTTGCGCTGGTGCCTCGTTGGTACAAATCTATTCGGGCATGGTCTATCATGGGCTAAGCCTGGCCAGTGATATTGCAAAGAAAATGGATAATTTGGTCAAAAAAGACGGATTTAGCAACCTAAGCCAAGCGATCGGGTCGCGCCGCCAAGCCTGGCTTTAGTTATTTTCGTCAGGCACGCTCAAGGCAAAGGGTGCGGGCGTTTGGCGCAGATCTTCAACCCCCAAAACACTACTCGGGCGCGCCAATCGGTTACGCACCACCCATAACAGCCGATGCTCTGCTCGTGTGATAGCCACATAGGCCAACCGTTTCCACAGCGGCAAGCCCGCCTCTGTGCGGCCCGCTTGAAAGGCTGCGTAAAGGTCAGGTGCAAATACTTGAACGGTTTCCCATTGCGACCCTTGGGCCTTGTGGATCGTGACAGCAGCCCCATGCAAAAAGGACGCCCCCATGCGTGCGGCCGAAGGGATAAAGGGCTCTTCCTCGTTTGGTTTTTCGATTTTGATGATTGAAGCCGCCGAGACCTGTGGTTCTTCCGCGCCCACAACGTGTAGTTTAGCAAACCCGTCGCGATTACCTGGCCCAAGATAGATAACTTGCGCGCCTTTGATCAGGCCGCGCGCCTCTAGGTCGATACGTTTTTTTCGATGTTTTAGGGGTAGCTCGATTCCATCACAGATCAAAGGTTCACCTGCGATCATGCCAAATTCAGGCGCGCCATGGGCTGCGCGGAAAGCGGTGATCAGTCGGATACGGGTCGCGTTACGCCAGACCAAAATGGGGCTGCGCGCCATCAGATCACTGTCGACCCGCTGTACCATTTGCACCCGATCATCGCGAGCGGCGGCCTGTTCCACCATCTGTTCAAACTCATAAAAGCCAATCGCCGGATTGGCTAAAGCATGGGCCAGATCTAAAATAGGATTACCCTCGGCCTGACGGTGGATGCGAGACAAGACCAAGCGCCGCTCAGGGCCTAAAGTATCAAAAATCATTTCCCCCGAAAGGCCAACAGGAGCCAACTGTGCAGGGTCGCCAAAAAGCACTAAAGTCGGAAAAATTTCACGTAGATCATCAAATTGGCGCTGATCTAGCATCGAAGATTCGTCGACAAAGCCGATATCGAGTGGCTCTTCGCGCCGTTTCCATCCTTTGATAAAGTCGCTACCCCTCAGACCCGCCGCCGCCAAAGCACCGGGAACCGAGGGCACCGCATCATAGAAGGCCTTGGCACGGTCAAGCGCCACCTCGGTCAGCCCCTCAACCTCGGGGCGGAGGGCTTGTCCAGCCAGCCATTCAGCGATGGCCTCATATTGCGGGTCATAAAGCGGGGTGTAAAGAATTCGGTGGATGGTAGTGGCCGGCACGCCGCGCAGCCGCAACACGGATGCAGCTTTATTTGTGGGCGCCAAAACTGCTAATGAGCGGCGGTCTTTGCGTTTGCGCCCTTCAAAATCGCCAGTGATGATATCAACACCAGCCGCACGCAAGTCTTTGTAAATAGAGGCTAAAAGCATCGTCTTTCCCGAACCTGCCTTGCCCACAACAGCCAAAACCTGCGCCTTTCCTTCAGCGACAGGAGTTAGGGTGGCATTTTCTAAATCGACCCCCATGGCGCGCAAAATATCGGCAACACGATCATAGGCCGATGCCTGATCTTCGGAAAAGGTCGGCGGCGCTTTCGCTACCATTTGCGTGGATTGGGGAAAACTCATTCCCCATTATAGGCAATAGAGCCGGGCGTGAAAAGCGCACAAGAGGGCATGTTGCGCTCTTTTCCGGCTTTCAGTGTCTGGCTTGGACCAAAAGCGGCCAAAGCCTGTTTCACCGTGCACTTTTAGGCGTGGATGGCCCCATCACCGCAGGCCAAGGCCGCCTCGCGTACAGCTTCTGAATAGGTTGGGTGCGCGTGGCAGGTCAAAGCCAAATCCTGTGCCGAGGCCCCAAATTCCATTGCCACGCAAATTTCATGTATCAGGTCGCCCGCCATCGGGCCGATAATATGTGCACCCAAAATCCGGTCCGAGCTTTTGTCGGCCAAGATTTTCACGAAACCTTCGCCTTGGAAAACCGCTTTAGCGCGGCCGTTGCCCATGAAAGAAAAACGCCCCACCTTATAGGCACGCCCTTCAGCATTAAGCTGCTCTTCCGTTTTGCCGACCGAGGCGACCTCGGGTGTCGAATAGACAACACTGGGAATAGCGTCATAATTCACATGGCCCGCCTTGCCAGCCAAAATCTCGGCCAGGGCCATACCCTCTTCTTCGGCTTTATGGGCTAACATGGGGCCTGCTATCGCGTCGCCAATCGCATAAAGGCCCGCAACCGAGGTTTTGAAATGCACATCGGTTTGCACCTGGCCGCGCGGCAAAAGTGCCACACCAAGCGCCTCAAGCCCAAGGCCAGCCACATAGGGCTTGCGCCCCGTGGCCACCAAGACTGCATCAGCATCAAGCACAGTGACCTGACCGTCAGCGTTCAGCTTATAAATCACTTCGGCGCGTTTTTTCACCACTAAAACCGACTGCACGGCAGCACCCAGTACAAATTTAAGACCCTGTTTTGTCAATATTTTTTCGAATGTCTTTGCCAGATCTTTGTCCATTCCCGCGGTTATATGGTCCAAATACTCAACAACCACCACCTCGGAACCAAGGCGCGCATAGATCGAACCCATCTCAAGTCCTATCACGCCCGCGCCGATCACCACCAGCTTTTTAGGAATGCCCCCCAGCGCCAAAGCCCCGGTCGAGGTCATGATAATTTTCTCGTCAATCTCAACATTAGGCAGGCTTGTGGGTTCAGAGCCCGTTGCAATCACAATATGTTTGGCTTGATAAACCGTACCGCCCACTTTAACTTTGCCCGCCGCGGGCACCTCGGCCCAGCCTTTGATCCATGTGACCTTATTCTTTTTCAACAGAAACTCTATGCCTTTGGTGTTTTGGCCCACCACATCGTCCTTATAGGACTGCATTTTGGCCCAATCAACTTTCGGCGCGGCACCCATCAAACCCATTTTTTCGAAATTCATCTGAGCATCATGCAAAGCGTGGGTCGCGTGCAACAGCGCCTTTGATGGGATGCAGCCCACATTCAAACAGGTGCCGCCCAAGTTGTCCCGCCCCTCAGCCAAGGCTACATTCAGGCCCAACTGTGCACAGCGAATGGCACAGACGTAGCCCCCAGGTCCACCACCGATGATGATCACGTCAAAATTTGCCATCACTTTTCCTTACCTAATTCGCTTTTCGGGCCGCTCAGAGCGCCCCTCCCTTACAGATCCATCAGCAAACGACGAGGATCCTCGAGCGCTTCTTTGACCCGCACAAGGAAGGTCACAGCCCCTTTGCCATCAACGACACGGTGATCATAAGATAAGGCCAAATACATCATCGGGCGGATCACGATTTGTCCACCCAACACAACGGGTCGGTCTTGGATTTTATGCATCCCCAAAATGCCCGATTGCGGCGTGTTCAAAATAGGAGAAGACATCAAAGACCCGTAAACTCCACCGTTCGAAATGGTGAAAGAGCCGCCCGACATTTCCGCCATCGACAATTTACCATCACGCGCACGCAGGCCCATTTCAGCAATTTTTTGTTCAATCGCAGCAAAACCCATTTGATCGGCGTCACGCACCACAGGCACAACTAAGCCCGAAGGCGTGCCAACAGCCACACCCATATGGACGTAGTTTTTATAGATCACGTCGGTGCCGTCAATTTCTGCGTTCACTTCAGGTACTTCGCGCAAAGCATGGCAGCATGCTTTAACGAAAAAGGACATAAAGCCCATCTTTACGCCATGTTTCTTTTCGAAAGCATCTTTATAAAGCTTGCGCAGCTCGATCACTGCGGACATGTCGACCTCATTATAGGTGGTCAACATGGCGGCGGTATTTTGGGCTTCTTTGAGGCGGCGCGCGATGGTTTGGCGCAGACGAGTCATTTTCACGCGTTCTTCACGTTGTTGATCTTCAAGCGGTGCCGTGGTGCGCGGGATTATTACTGCAGCGGACGCTCCTGCGGGTGCTGCAGTGATGCTAAGGGCTTGCGCCGCGGCGCGAGCCACATCTTCTTTCATAACACGACCATCGCGGCCAGTTCCTGTCAGGTCACTGCGACTTAGGCCTGTTTCGGCCATGGCTTTTTTAGCGGCGGGCGCATCTTCAATATCTTGAGTGGGCGCTTCAACCTTTGCAGAGACTGAGAGAGTGACCGCCGCTGGGGCGCTTTTAGTGGGGGCCGTGGCCCCTTCGGTGATCGTGGCCAGCAGGCCTGCAGCATTGACCGTTTCGCCTTCAGAGGCCAGAATCTCGGCCAAAATGCCAGTCACGGGGCTTGGCACATCAAGCGAGACCTTATCGGTTTCCAATTCACAAAGAATCTCATCCACTGCGACGGTGTCACCTGGTTTTTTAAACCAAGTTGCAATCGTGGCTTCGGTAACGCTTTCACCTAAGGAAGGTACGCGGACTTCGATGGTCATTTTAGTTTCCTTTGATCGTCAGCGCTTCATTGACCAGCGCATCTTGTTGGATCTTATGTTTTGAGGCCAAGCCCGTCGCAGGGGAAGCAGAAGCATCGCGACCAACATAGGTGGGGCGATTCACTCTATTGCCAGCATGCGTCAGCACCCATTCCAAATTGGGCTCGATGTAAGACCAAGCCCCTTGGTTCTTGGGCTCTTCTTGGCACCAGACCATCTCGGCATTTTTAAAGCGCGAAAGCTCTTTCACCAAAGACTGGGTCGGCATTGGATAAATCTGTTCAACGCGCAAAAGATAGACATCGTCAATTTTTCGCGTATCGCGTTCTGCCAACAGGTCAAAATAGACCTTTCCCGAACACATGACGACGCGTTTGATCTTGGCATCGGGTTTTAACTTATTGGTGGAATGGCCCCTCTCGGCATCATCCCAAAGCACGCGGTGAAAAACCGAGCCTTCGGCAAAATCTTCTAGGTTGGATACGCATTTTGGATGGCGCAATAAAGATTTTGGCGTCATCAGCACTAACGGTTTGCGGAAGTCGCGGTTCAATTGGCGGCGCAAAATATGGAAATAGTTGGCCGGAGTGGTGCAGTTTGCAACGATCCAATTGTCATGGGCTGACATTTGCAAGAAACGCTCAAGCCGCGCAGAGGAATGTTCGGGCCCTTGACCTTCAAAACCGTGAGGCAGCAAAAGAACAAGGCCCGACATGCGCAACCATTTGCTTTCGCCCGAGTTTATGAACTGATCAAACATGATCTGCGCACCATTGGCAAAATCACCAAATTGCGCTTCCCACATTGTCAAAGCATTAGGTTCTGACAAGGAATAGCCATATTCAAAACCCAAAACAGCATATTCAGACAGCATCGAGTCGATCACCTCGTACCGAGATTGGCCTGCACGAATATGGTTCAGCGGATAGAGCCGCTCTTCAGTGTCTTGATCGACAAAGGCCGAATGACGCTGGCTAAAGGTGCCACGTGTGCAATCTTGCCCCGACAGGCGCACAGGCTTGCCATCGAGCAACAAGGTTCCAAAGGCCAAAGCCTCACCCGTAGCCCAGTCTATGCCTTTTTCGTTTGCAAACATTTTATCTTTCGCGTCAAGTTGGCGTCGCAAAGTCTTATGTAGGTTGAAACTTTCAGGCACACGCGTCAAAGCGGCCCCAACCTCTTTAAGAGTTTTCATCGCAACACCGGTGTTGCCGACTTGATAATTTGTAAGATCTTTTGCGCCAATACTCTTCCAGCGCCCGTCAAGCCAATCAGCCTTATTGGGTTTATATTCTTTTCCCGCTTCAAATTCAGCATTCAAAGTGGCCTGAAAGACGGCCTTCATATCTTCGATTTCGCCTTCGGAGATAAGACCATCCGCCACAAGACGTTCAGTATAAAGTTGCAACGTAGTTTTTTGCCGTTTAATCCTGTTATACATGGCAGGATTGGTGAACATCGGCTCGTCACCCTCGTTATGGCCAAAGCGACGGTAGCAAAAAATATCGATCACAACGTCTTTGTGAAAGGTTTGCCTAAACTCGATGGCCACTTTAGCGGCATGAACCACCGCTTCAGGATCATCGCCATTCACGTGGAAAATCGGCGCTTCAACCATCAACGCTATATCGGTTGGATAGGGGGATGAGCGGCTAAACGACGGTGCGGTCGTAAAGCCGATTTGGTTGTTGACCACGATATGGATCGTGCCCCCCGTGCGGTGGCCCTTTAGGCCCGAAAGTCCAAACCCTTCCGCCACAACGCCTTGGCCGGCAAAGGCCGCATCACCGTGCAGCAATACCGGCAACACTTGGGTGCGTTCTGTGTCATTGAGCTGGTCTTGCTTGGCGCGCACTTTGCCCAAAACTACAGGATTAACCGCCTCAAGATGGCTGGGATTTGCGGTCAGCGAAAGATGCACCGTATTGCCGTCAAACGTCCGATCAGACGAGGCTCCAAGGTGATATTTAACGTCGCCCGACCCATCAATGCTTTCAGGTTTGGACGAACCACCTTGAAATTCATTGAAAATCGCACGGTAAGGTTTCATCATCACATTGGCCAAGACCGACAAGCGGCCCCGATGAGGCATACCAATAACCACATCTTTTACGCCCAAACTGCCGCCGCGTTTGATGATTTGTTCCATCGCAGGGATTAAGCTTTCGCCACCATCAAGGCCGAACCGTTTTGTGCCCATATATTTGACGTGTAAAAACTTTTCATAACCTTCCGCTTCGACCAATTTGTTCAAAATGGCCTTGCGCCCCTCGCGGGTAAAGGCGATTTCTTTACCATAACCCTCGATCCGTTCTTTAAGCCAAGATGCCTGTTCAGGATCGGAAATATGCATATATTGCAGCGCAAATGTACCGCAATAGGTGCGTTTCAAAATCTCAATGATTTGCCGCATCGAGGCGTGCCGCAGCCCCAAGACATTATCAATAAAAATAGGGCGGTCTAAATCCGCATCCGCAAAACCGTAAGTAGCAGGATCAAGCTCGGGCGGATTTGAATTTTGCGAAAGACCCAGCGGATCAAGGTCCGCCGCCAAATGTCCCCTAATACGGTAGGAACGAATAATCATGATAGCGCGAATAGAATCAAGCACAGCGCGCTGGATTTGTACATCCGTCAGCTCAACCCCAGCAGCCGTGGCCGCGGCCGTGATTTTGGGCCTTGCCCCGTGCACTTCTTGCGGAGCAAAAAGCGCAAGTTCGCCTGTTAGGGCCAAGGTCAACTCATCATTGGGTTGGGGGGGCCAGTCTTTGCGTGCCCATGAAGGGCCTTGGGCTTGGGCTTTGGCCTCAAGCTCGGTCTCGCCTAGGGCTGCGAAAAACGCAGCCCATCCTGCGTCAACCGAAGTTGGATCGGCGGCATGCTGCGCCGCTAATTGGTCGATATAGGCAGCATTTGCCCCGTCCAAAAAAGTGGCTGAAAAATTTTCATCATTGGGGCTTTGGACAGTCATATGACACCTAAGGATTAAGGGAACCGCGCCATCTTCAAGACGGCGCGATTTATTCTTTTTTATTTTCCAATCGCTTCCATCACGGCCTTGCCCAAATGTGCGGGGCTGTCGGCGACAATGATACCGGCAGATCGCATGGCTTCAATTTTACTTTCCGCATCACCTTTGCCTCCCGCGACTATCGCACCGGCATGGCCCATACGGCGGCCTTTTGGCGCGGTGCGCCCTGCGATAAAGCCGGCCGTTGGCTTCCAGCGACCACGTTTTTTTTCATCGGCCAAGAATTGCGCGGCTTCTTCTTCGGCTGAGCCGCCAATTTCACCAATCATGATGATCGAGTGAGTGTCAGGATCAGCCAAAAACATTTCCAAAACATCGATATGCTCGGTGCCTTTGATCGGATCACCACCAATCCCGACGGCCGTTGACTGGCCCAAGCCCAGATCGGTGGTTTGCTTCACCGCCTCATACGTCAAGGTTCCCGAGCGCGAGACAACCCCAACCGACCCACGTTGGTGGATGTGGCCAGGCATAATGCCTATTTTACACGCGCCAGGAGTGATAACGCCGGGACAATTTGGCCCCACAAGACGGGATTTCGATCCTTCAAGCGCACGTTTCACCCGCATCATATCCAGCACTGGAATGCCTTCGGTGATGCAGACAATCAATTCCATTTCAGCGTCAATCGCCTCAAGAATTGAGTCGGCGGCAAAGGGCGGCGGCACATAGATCACCGAGGCATTGGCCCCCGTGCTGTGGCGCGCCTCATGCACCGAGTTGAATATCGGTAGGCTCAAATGACTGCCGCCACCTTTGCCTGGCGTGACGCCACCGACCATATTAGTGCCGTAAGCAATCGCCTGTTCTGAGTGGAACGTGCCTTGCGCGCCCGTGAAACCTTGGCAGATCAGTTTGGTATGTTCGTTTACAAGTACGGCCATGGGTTTATCCTTTCACCGCTTTAACGATTTTTTCAGCTGCATCCGACAGATTGTCGCCTGCAATGACATTCAGACCCGAATTGCGGATAATGTCTTTGCCTAGTTCGACATTTGTGCCTTCCAGCCGCACCACCAGTGGCACTTGCAGTCCCACCTCTTTCACCGCTGCAATCACGCCCTCGGCAATTACGTCGCAGCGCATAATGCCGCCAAAAATATTCACCAAAATACCTTTAACATTCGGGTCAGAAGTAATGATTTTGAAGGCTTCGGTTACTTTTTCGGTGGTCGCACCGCCACCAACATCCAGGAAGTTCGCAGGTTCGGCCCCGTAAAGTTTGATGATATCCATCGTGGCCATCGCCAAACCAGCACCATTGACCATACAACCAATTTCACCATCGAGCGCTATATAGTTCAGATCAAATTTTGACGCGGCTAGCTCTTTTGGATCTTCTTCAGTTTCGTCGCGCAGCTCGGCGATATCACTATGGCGAAACATGGCATTGCCGTCAAAGCTAACTTTAGCGTCAAGCACTTTCAAATCCCCCTCAGGTGACAGCACCAAAGGATTGATTTCCAACATTTCCATGTCGTTTTCGACAAAGGCTTTATAAAGCAACTTTACCAAAGCACCACACTGTTTTTGGGCACTGCCGGTTAGGCCGAGCGCGAAGGCTACGCGGCGGCCGTGAAAGTCTGAAAGACCCGACGCAGGATCAACAGTAAAGCTAATGATTTTTTCAGGAGTTGAGGCCGCAACCTCTTCAATATCCATCCCACCTTCGGTCGAGGCCACGAATGAAACACGACTTGATGCGCGATCGACCAACAGGGCCAGATAGAATTCTTTATCTATGGCCGAGCCATCTTCAATATAGATACGGTTGACCTGTTTTCCAACAGGGCCAGTTTGATGGGTGATAAGAGTGTTACCCAACATCTTTTGCGCCTCATCCGCAGCTTCTTGGGCGGAACGAGTAATGCGAACCCCACCTTTTTCACCGGCAGCAACTTCGACAAATTTGCCTTTACCGCGTCCACCTGCGTGGATTTGCGCTTTAACGACCCAAACGGGGCCTGGCAATTCCTTGGCGGCTGAGAGAGCGTCTTGCGCCCGCGTAACAGGGCGTCCTTCGGCCACAGGAGCACCATAGCGGCGCAACAGGGCTTTGGCTTGATATTCGTGAATATTCATAAAGCGGTCCTATCAAAACAGGTTTCATCTGTAATGGCACATCTCGTGCCAGAGGCAAACGCAGAATATTGC
>ENA-UOXV01005243-UOXV01005243.1-marine-metagenome-genome-assembly--contig:-NODE-5243-length-14354-cov-22.806140_pt1 | contig 14354 bp, 11 predicted proteins | sample MGYA00238165_ERZ766961 | MGnify/ENA primary metagenome ERZ766961 (study PRJEB28924, sample SAMN03173240) | marine metagenome | biome: Marine; feature: Water; material: Subsurface seawater | place: North... | reverse complement strand
CGCCAATTTAAATGAAGCAATTGGATTTCGATGTGCTCCCCGGAAACTTTGATCTTTGCCGAGCCCTTAGTCACATGACAAGCCGAACACCGATAAGAAGAACAACAAATCGGGAGTAGCCAGAAGCCCATCATCGTCGAAGTCTCCTGGGCATGAGAGTGTTCCTTCAATGACGCACGAACCATCATCTGTTGTTGCAGCTGAATTGTAATTGGATGCTGCTTCGTAGACGCAACCAAAAACAATCGCATCGGCACAAGAACCATCGTCCGCAGAGGCCGAAGCATCATAGTTTTGGTAGAAGGGATCCGTGCAGCCTCCGCAGATGGGGTAAATGCAGGACGATTCCGCGATGGTCTGTGTGCCATCCGTGCAATTGACGCCCCCATAAGTCCACTCGCCATTCATTTTGTAGGCCCACGAATCCATGTACTCCCATGCCTGTCCTGAGCCATCGACATCAATCTCTCCAAAAGTTTCAATGACAATGCCCGATTCAAACAGCTCAATGGCATCGTCTCCATTTTGGCTGATGGACGAATTGGCGGTCAAGACGTGTTCAAAAGAGCTGAAGCATGAACTGGCCAAATAGCTTTCCATGACTTCCGGCGTTCGAGCCAAGAGGATGTCATCCCCCGCAGCTACTGCCATGGTTGGAAAACTATATTCCAAGCCGTCGGTACCACCGCCGTTGTTCGCGACTCCCACGCCAAACGCGCTGAGGTCTGCGATGTCAGCAATTGCGACAAAGTGAATCGCCTTGCCGTCTGAGCCTCCGCTCGGCACGGTAAAGTCAATGATGCCTTGAAGCATCAGTGCATTGGACAATTCACTGACATCAAAAATGCATGACGCATCGTCGGCATTGGCACCCGCATCATAGTTCAGCGCTGTCTCGTCTGTGCATCCCAAAAATTCACAGCAATCTTCACATGCTGTATTGGCTTCTGCATTGTAGTTGTCGGCATCAAAGTCCAAACACCCTTCAAGCACATCCTCGCAAGAGCCATCGTCAACGGTTGCATTCGGATTGAAATTGAAAGCCGCTTCGTCCATGCATCCGGGGATGTCTTCGGGCACTTCACACAGGGGATACGGGCAATCGGATTCAAAGGTGTTGGCCGTACCATCCGTGCAATTGATTCCGCCGTAAGTCCACGCGCCGTCTACCTTGTACGCCCAGGAATCGAGGTAGTCCCAGGCTTCGCCAGATCCATCGGTGTCGATGTCTCCAAATGTTTCGATGACTGCACCGTCCAAAAACAATTCGATGGCATCGTCGCCGTTTTGCGAGATGGAGGTCGTCGCATCCAGGGTGTGTTCAAACGAGGCGAAGCAGTCGGTTAAGAAGTAGCTTGCCATGGCGTCAAGGCTCCGAGCCAAGAAAATGTCATCACCTGCAGCGACAGCCATCGCTGGGAAGGTATACTCTTGGCCATCAGTCCCACCTCCATTATTGGCAACACCAATGCCGTAAACACTCAAATCCGCTATTTCACTGGTCGCAACCAGGTGAATGGCTTTTCCGTCGGAACCACCTGACGGAACTGAAAAATCGATAATGCCTTGCAAAATCAGATCGTTTTGACCCATCGCTGTTCCGCTAAGAAGAGCAACAAATAATGCGGCAGTGACGCTGCGAAACAATGAGATGTTTGGGGCGATGAATTTCATGGTCTTTCGGTTTGGTTAAGACGAATATACATTATTTTCCGCTGAAGGACAGTAAATTGGCCGAACAAGCGAAAGAATTGCTAGGACGACTGATTCCACAAGATCCGAAATTTCCTTGTGGATTTTCGGGTTATTTTTGGCCAGCCATGGCTGAACACAGGTCCATTCTCATCCGCATCATCTGTTTCGGATCGCTCTTGTTGCAACTTTCCGGCTGCCGGGTCAGTGACGATTCCGCAGATGACCCTCCAGGGTTTGCGCTGCAACGGGGAGCAGGGGTTTTCGAATTTGAGACGCCTATTGGTGCAACAGCTGAAAGCATTTCGGTGCATTACCGCATTCCATTGATGGGAGACATCCTTGATATGCCTGTGCTGTTTGTTTTCCATGGCGCTGAGAGGAATGCGGCTTCCTACGCCAATGATTGGGAAACGCTGGCGGAAATGCACCAAGCCATGGTTTTTGTGCCAGAGTTCACCGAAATGGACTACCCCAGCAGTGTTGGATACCAGCAAGGAAACCTCATGGCAGGCGATCAACTCCGTCCGGAAGAGGAGTGGTTGTTTCGCTTGATCGAACCCATGTTCGATGAGATCCAAGAACGATTGGGAGCGCCAAAAAATAGCTACGATGCCTGGGGGCATTCTGCTGGCGCACAATTTTTGCACCGGTATATCTTGTTTGGCGGAGCGAATCGTTTAAGCCAAGCAATTGCAGCCAATGCCGGTTGGTATACAGTTCCTGAAAACGCTTCTGCATTTCCGTACGGTTTGGCGGAGTCTCCCATTGATGAATCAGATTTGGCGATTCCGTTCAGCATGAACCTCATGATTCACTTGGGGAGCGAAGACACGAATTATATGGAAACCGGTTGGACCGGGGCTTATGCACAGGGCGACAATCGATTGGACCGAGGCCAATATTTTCACGACCGTGCGATTCAAATATCGCAGGACAATGGTATCTTGCTTAATTGGAGCCTCCAAGTAGCCGAAGGTATTGGACACCAGCCGCTGGAAATGGCGGCCAAAGGAGCTCAAATTTTTTATCCTTGACATGATACCATTGAAACAAACAAACCACTTTCTTGCGTTTTCCGTTGCGCTGTTCATGCTCATTTCAGGATGCGCCAAAACGAACGATGTAGATCTTCCAATTCCGGTGGATTCCAATGCAGGATACACCTTTCAAGTTCCGGACCGGGCCTTCGGTGAATACATGGTGTACAGAGGAATCCCGGGCGTTCAGCAACGTTTTGACACCCTCGAAACGGGAGCGGTCCAAACCAACTTTTACCTAAATCCTGACCTCGTCGTTGGGGTGAATGCATTGAGTTTGAGCAAAACCAGCAGCAATGTTGCATTGCTTGAAGCTGCCAATGTTGCCACCGCCGCTCAAAAAATTCAAGATTTGAGTGGGGTGGAATTCTTCACGGGTCTGGACACGTTGATTGTGACTTCCAATGATCTTGTGAGCTTGGACCTCAGTGCTAATGTGGAATTGGTGGAACTCGGCATGAATTTTTGCAAAGTGGAAATGTTGGATGTAAGTGCTTGCCCCAACTTGAAGAAGCTTCGCTTTCGCGGCAGTTCCCAGGCGAATGCACTCCTCAGTGAGATCGACTTGTCCAATAACCTGCAATTGAGGCATTTGCATTTGCGTTCCCATGGCTTTTCATCCATCGATCTCAGCGCTAACCTCGCCTTGATTGAGGAGGTGGATTTATCGGATAATCCTGGCCCTGATGGCAATGCTTCCAGCGCTGATATTTTGATTCCGGCAGCTATCTACGACCAAGTTCAAGCCGCGGGTGGAGTGCTGATGGGAGTGATTCCAGAATGATGCTTGCAATTGGATTGATCGTTGCCGCGGTGATCACCGCATACGTAGGATGGAAGCTGGTCCATGGCCATCACCCGCAATTCATGTTGTTGGCCGCTGGTTTGGTGTTTTTGCTCATTTCCTGGGCGCTCGGTAATCCGCTGGAGGTCTCAGAATCAACAGGTTGGCGAGGATTTGATTTGTTCAACATCATCGTTCGCTCCATGAAGTCGAAGTTGAGTGGGATCGGCACAATGATCATGATCATTGCTGGATTCGTGGCCTATATGGACTATATGGGAGCCACCAAGGCCATGGTTCATGCAGCGATGCGCCCCATCGGTGTCCTTCGAGGTTTTCCGCACTTCGCGGCCATCATGGTGTTGCCTTTGGGCCAATTGCTTTCCTTATGCGTGCCAAGTGCAGCAGGCCTCGGCCTCCTGATGATTGCTTCGGTCCATCCGATTTTGCTGCGCATCGGCATTTCACCTCTTGCTTCGGTTTCCATCATTACCCTCTGCACATGTTTTGACATGGGGCCCGCCAGTGCGAATACCGCGCGAGCCGCAGATCTACTGGGAATGGGCAATGTCACTTATTTTCTTGGGCATCAGGCGCCACTTGCGGGGGGACTCACCTTGGTCATTATGGCCGTGGTGTTTCTGCAATTGCGCCGAACGGAGCCAACCCACATGCACCAACCAATGAAGGATGAGCAAGCGGAGAAGCGTCCGATGTACTATGCCCTTTTGCCTGTGTTGCCACTTCTTTTGCTCATGACATTCAGTTCTTTCTTCCAGAACGGACCGAATGCGGTGGTGCTGGATACGTCTACGGCGATGCTTATCTCCTTGGCATTTTCCATGCTCTTGCATTGGGTTTCAGGTGCGAAAGGCAAGGAAATAGAGTTGGGGTTAAAGGCTTGCTGGCAGGGGATGGGGAAGGCGTTTAGTCAAGTGGTTACGCTCATCATTGCCGCGGACTTATTTGCAAAAGGTTTGATCGAACTGGGGCTCATCGAAGGCTTGTTATTGATGGTGGACGGTCTTGGTTGGGGAGCACTTGGCCTCTTGATCATCTTTGTGGCGTTGATCTTCGTTGCTTCAATCCTCATGGGCAGTGGCAATGCGAGCTTCTTTGCTTTTGCTCCGTTGGTTTCAAAAGTCGCAGCGTCCATGAGTATCCCCGGCATCCGATTGCTTTTGCCCATGCAATTGGCTTCCAGTATGGGCCGAGCAGCTTCTCCTATCTCGGGAGTAATCATCGCCACCTCTGGAATTGCGGGTGTCAATCCGCTTGATGTCGCCCGAAGAAATGCACTGCCCATGGCCATTGCACTTGCATTGATGGTTATCACTGAATCCTTTTCCTTGCTATGAAATTATTTAAAAATGTCGAATTGCATGCGCCTGCACCCCTAGGGAAAGGCGATGTTTTGATGGTGAATGGCCGAATTGCGGCGCTGTCCCTGGCTGGTGATGCGCCCATTGCGGTCAGTGGCGTCGCAGGCCTGGAAACCATTGAATGCGACGGATTGTCCATGGCACCCGGATTCATTGACCAGCACATTCACATCACCGGTGCGGGGGGCAAATATGGCTACGGCTCCATGACGCCGGAGGTGCATGTTACAGACCTCATCCGCTGCGGTACCACGAGCGTTGTGGGACTCCTCGGCACCGATGGCACGGCCCGCAGCCTGAATTCTCTTTATGCCAAGTGCGCAGCTTTAGAAGCAGAAGGTCTTTCGGCATGGATGCTAAGTAGCTACTTCGGATTTCCGCCAAAAACCATCACGGGGAGTGTGCACGATGACCTGCTTTTCATCGATCGTGTTGTGGGCTGCAAAATTGCGCTATCGGATGTGCGGTCCTCGTACCCGACCGCCCATCAATTGCTCGCTTTGCTGCGCGAAATACAGGTGGGTGGAATGATTTCAAGCAAAGGCGGTGTGCTGCATATTCACCTCGGGGCGCTTCCCGAAGGCATGGATCTGTTGTTCGAATTGGTGGAAAAGTACCACGTGGACATCAAGCGCCTGTCGCCCACACACGTCGGCCGCACTGCTCATTTGTTTGAGCAAGCGCAGCGATTTGCTCAAATGGGCGGCATGGTGGATCTCTCGACCGGAGGTACACAATTTCGCCCACCATGGGAAGCGCTGACACAAGCCCATGAAGATGGAGCTGACCTTCGCCAATTTACCTTGAGCAGCGATGGCAATGCGGGAATCGGCATCTTGGATTCTGAAGGACAATTGACCGGATTCAAAAAAGCGCCCATTGATTTGAACCTGTGGAATGTCCAGCAATTGCTACGAGGGGGGGACGTCTCCGCAGAGCTCGCATTGGGCTTGGTTACGTCCGGACCCGCCCGCACAATGGGACTGCATCGCAAAGGCAATCTCGCTCAAGGCATGGATGCGGACGCTTGTCTTTTTGACAACGAATGGAACCTAAAAGGGGTTGTTTCACAGGGTGAAATCATGATGTGGAACGGCGAATTGCGCACGCAGGGCAACTTCCCCAAGGCTTGATGCTGCATCGGCTTTCGCCGGTGATGGGATCAGAATAAAAACTGCGTTTGGAAAGCAGCGGTCCAGCCATTGGCTTGCGGCCGTTCTTGGAAATTCAAGTATTCTGCAGAAGCTTGCAATTTGAGTGCATGCTCAGCAACATGCCACGTGAGGCATCCCCCGATCGCATCGATGACCTCCAGCAGCGAGCTGCCTTGGTCAAATTCAGGGAAGGTTTGTCCGAATCGCACATCGAGTTGTAGACCGTTCTTCAAAAGGTAACCGCCTTGGATGTTGAAGGCATTGCCCAGCATGAGGTACTGGCTGATTTCAGTCGGCATGAGCAGGGTGCCCAATGATGCACTCGTGTAGGCCCCATCCAGTTGATAAGCGGCCGCATTGGTGTATTCAGCGAGCAATGACGCGCCCTTCCATTTGGCCAAAAGATCAATGTGATTTTTCAAATAATGGGGCAACTGTTCTTGCCCGTTTTCATCAAAAATCAGCCATTCTCCGTGGCTTTCTCCCACCGGACCGCTGGCGCCCATGTTGTAATTGGTCGCCCAACCGATCACGGCCTTTGGCGTTTCAGTTCGTTCAAAGTCCGAAGCACTCGTCGCGTCAAATTGACCGAATGGATACACATCCAATCGCCCGCCAAATTTCACGCCGCCTTTGTCCGGGTCATTGGACAAGCTTCCAAAGCTGTTGATTCCATCGCCCGATGTAACCGCCAATGAAGGCACCACCATGAAGGATTCTGCGCTGCCAAAAGAACCGGTCAATGAAAGCCCAAATTCTCGGCCGGTCTCTACAAAAGTGCGGCTCAGCAAGGAGCGATCTGGCATGGCGAGGTGGCCTTCGTAGAATTGCATTTCCCGGTTGTTCGATGGGTTTTGAAATTGCCCGGTGCGAATGGACAACCAATCATTCACTGCATAATTGATGTAGGCATCGAGCAATGGGGTGGAAGCGATGTAATTGGCTCGAACCAGCACATCAATGCCACGTTCAAGGTCGCTTGCCTTGAATGTGAGGTAGGCGCGGCGCGTGAAGGTGCCGAGGGAAAAAGTGGTGTCTGCATCTAAGCGGCTCAGGCTCATGCCGGGTTGGGCGAGGCCGGTGAATCCAAAAAGGTAGCCGGAACTGGGAAAGCCGACCTCCAGGCCTTGTCCTTTTCGAAAGGTGGCGGAGAAATCCGCCTCCCCGCCCACAAAATCTTCTTCTTGTGCCATCAAATTTCCGGGTGTTAGGCCGTGAATTAGTGCGAGGGCAAACAGGGTGCAGGCGCGTAATATGAGGTTCATGGATGGATGATGTTTTCAGGTAAAATGCGGAACACAGGAAACGGTTCGTTTGCTTCTGGATCGATGACGCGGTAGCGCACAAAGCCATTGGTTCCTTCGGGCTCTAACAATTCTTTGGTGAGGTGAAACCGCGGCTGATTGGCGGGGATCCATAACGCTCCAGAGGGCAGAGTGAGCAAAGTGTCTCGTGTTTCTGCGCGGACAATTCGTTCGTAAAATCCTTCAAAGGGTTTCGGGGAAAGACGGTCTTCTATCAAGGCGTAAGCTTGCACGCTGGCCGCGACAGGTTGTGTCAGTGGAGTCATCTGCACGCCCAAATTTTCCAGGGCTGCAGCCGCTCTTGTTTCGCTCGAAAGTAAAACGTATCCGCCCGGAAATGCTCGAGTTTTCGTAGGTGATTGCTGGTTGCTATTGGACAGCAATTCATCAAAGGCTGTCAATTCTTCCCGGTTCAAATCCAAGAGTGTGATTTCGGCTCTTTTCTTTTCTCGGTTTGAGCGTATGACCACGGGTGACGTATCCTTTTGCGCTTGTTTTCGAGCCGTTCGAATGGCTTCAGGATGCGTATCCACGGATACGAGGAAGCTTTTGGCCAAGAGCAATGCCGTTTCGACCCGGCGTTCGAATCCTTTTCGGCCCAGCGCCACTCCGCGTATTTCCATCAATACCGCAAGGCTCGAAGCCAGTCCGAAGGAAGTGACCGAAGACCGCGGACTCGTCGCCCCTGAGCGGAATTCCTTTTTTCCCCGGATCACAATGGGACGGAAATAATTTGCATACTGACGTCCAGCCCTGTCCATGGCCGCTCGCGCAGGATCAATCAACAACGATTCATTCGCGGTTCGAATGGCTTCGGGCACATTCAAATTTCCAGAATACATGAACATAACATCGAAGGGACAAGTGACTCCAAACTCCCCCATATCCACATAATCTGCCCGGTATGGCCGGTACTCATGAAAGTCCACCACAACGTCCGCGTCGAAGGCATGGAAGTCGCGTTTGAGCGAAACCATTTCCGTGTTTTCTAGCTTGGACTGATCCCGGTTCAAGTCTCGGCCATTCGCGGCATATCGGTTCATGCGGTTGACGCCATCGGGGTTGACCATTGGTACAATGCGAAGCACCGTATTTTCCAATAAATCCGCCCATTTACCGCCTGTTCCCGTTTGCTGCATCACCGCTAACAATCCTTCGACACCCGCAGGTTCGTTGCCGTGAATGCCACCCACAAACAAAACCCGTATCGGGTTGTCCGCGCGTTCTCCACCGCGTTGCAAAGCAAGAATGGGAATTCCTTTGGCTGAGTAACCAATCGTGTCTCGCTGCCAGCCCTGCGCAATCGATGCTTCGCGATCCAAAAACGCCTGCATGCGCTCGGCGTTGGTGAAATCTCGTTTGGTCTCAAATGCCGGCGTTGTAAATACCGTGTCAGGAGTGGGGTAATACCGTTCACGAATGGAACGCGGGTCCTGGCCCTGTGCTGTTGACACCGAGAAGAAAATTCCCATCCATGCGATTATGACCATTCGAAACGTCATCGAGTCAGAAATCAAATGGCAAATTGGGTCATCAGACGGAAGGTCCATTCACTCCCGCCAAAACTGCTGCGCGCTGTCGAAATGGCGGACGGGTCAGCATCGGTGCGCATCACGCCAAATTGAACTTTCGCCCCATAGTCGCGACCGAAGTATTTGGATACGCCAATGTCTTGGTATGCACTACGCGCATAAAAGGTCGGATTGTTCAGGAATGAATTTTCATCCGCATTGATGCGTGTGTAGCGGAAATCGACGGACCACAAATTGGTGAAGCAATAGCCCGCTTGAATGTTGAAGGCTGACCCCAGCATCATGCGACCCCGCACGTAGGCGTCCACGCCGCCTTCAAAGGTGTTGGAGGTGGAGCCGTCGTTTCGAACGCGCTGTACAATTTCATCCACCGGAACCCGGGTATCCGTCATGACATATTCGCTCAAGAGTGTGAAGCCTTTGAATTTGAATAGTAGGTCGGCGCCAATTTTCCAGTAATTGGGCAGGGCTTCATCAAAGTTGGCATCGAGGTATATGATGTCACCACTTGTCCGGCCGCGTCGACTGCTCATTCCTTGATTGAGGCTTCCATATGCACCCAAGAGGATTTTGGGCTGTACTTCCCGGACAATGTCCACCTGGCGAAATTCTCCAAACGACCGAAAAAGCCCGAGCGGAAGCCACAATACGCGCCCCTCATACTTCAATCCACCATGGTTTTGGACCAATTCGGCGGCTCCATCGCCTGTGACGACCGATCCGGCTAACTTGATCCAGCCGTTTGCACCGGAACGCACGCGTCCTTCGGCAAATGCACCAAACTCCCGAATGGTTCCAAACGCCGAAGTGAGCCGACTCCGCTCAATCAATTGAAGGGTGTTGGACCCCATCCGCAATTCGAGGTTGTCACTGATGGCAGATCGCTGGCCAAATGTCAGGCGAAAACGATTGCTGGGCTGGTAGGCGCACCAGGCGTCCATCAGCATTCCAGAGACATCATCGCCATCGCCATCGGGGTTGGACAATTCGTATTGAACGCGGTACCTGAATTTTTCAGAAGTGGATGCTCCCGCCCAGCGCATCCGCATGCGCCGCGCACGGAACCGCGTGGTCCATTCGTCCGTGTCGGAGAAATGCCGCACTTCAGAGGTGAATTGTGCCAAACCGCGAAACTGCAGCGAGTACCCGGTGGTTCTGTTGTGAAATACCACCCCCTCGCCGCGTTCGTAGGCATCTACCAGGCCATTGGCATCCATTGGCAGTTGAGCCAAAGCAATGCCGCCGCTCACGAGGCAGAGGAAGGTCAACGTTGCGATGCGCAAAGGGACAGGTAAATTCATGTTTGGAGAGTGGTTTGAATGCAGGTCCATGTCAAGGCCATAAAACTAAGGGGAATTAATTCTCCTTCCACTTTACGTTGCAGCCAATGGATGGGATTTGGCCCTCCACGGGAACTGTTTGTCCTGTCAACAATAAATCCAGTGCGGTTCGCACATCTCTTCCTGTAATTGGAATTTCATTTCCTGGCCGGGAGCCATCGAATTGGCCGCGGTATACGCAACGATTTTCGGCATCGAAGATGCTGAAATCGGGCGTGCAGGCAGCATCGTATGCACGGGCGACTGCCTGTGATTCGTCATACAGGTATGGAAATGGCATTCCATATTGTTCCGCCAAACGACCCATCTCGGGAAATCCATCTTGTGGGTGGGTCGCGGTGTTATTGCTTGAGATGGCAATGAAATTGACGCCTTTGGCCTGGTATTCATCCGCAACTTCCACGAATGCCTTGAGCAAATGAATGACAAATGGGCAATGGTTGCACATGAAGACAACCACCGTGGCCCCCCCCTCGAACAGTGCGTTCGAATCCATTATTTCTCCTGAAATGGCATCCGGCAATTGAAATGTGGGTGCAGCAAACCCCAAGGGGATGGAAGTGGTCGGTGTGATTGCCATTTTTTTTCCCAAATATATTGGGTTGATTGCGAAATGTTCACGGTGTTCAAAACAACTTAATTTTGCACCGTTGAACTCCACCATTCAGTGACCATGTCCCAATACCAACACGCCGTTCTGTATGTCTTTGAAGTGCTTCCCGATCAATCGGATGAGTTTGAATCAGCTTGGGCAGCAGTCACCGTTGCCATCAAGGAGCAATGTGGCAGCGGAGGATCCCGGTTGTACAAAAGTGACAACGGCACGTATTGGGCGCACGCCTTGTGGCCGAGCAAGGAGGCGATGCAGTCGGCTTCGCTCGAGGGGGCAGAAGAGTTGTTGGCGAACCGGCAACGCATGGTGGAGGCGTGCAGCAACATTGAGGCCATTGGAGAAGGCAACGTAGTTTCGGACTTCTGGGAGGTTGGAGCGTAAAACGTGTTTGGCTTTCTTATGACACTATCGTGACGTGTGGTTTTCACCGCTCGTGCAGGAGTAATCTAGCTTTGCCGCATGCGGCAAGGGTCAAACAACAAGTCATTCAGCATCCTCTTGGGGATGGCCATTGGGTTGTCTGTTTTTCCGATCGATTGCATCGAAGCACAAGGACCGATGTCCCATGAAGCCTCAGTGGCGATGCATGTGTATCGCGGTGTTGTGCAATCTTCTGCAGGTTTGCCGATTCCGCAGGCTCATGTACGCGTTCAGGCTTCATCCAAACTGCTGGTGACCAACGAATTGGGCGCGTTCGAAATGCAGTCGGCATTGGATTCGGTCGATGTGGAAGTTTCAGCCACAGGCTTTGTCCCAAAAACCATCCGACTCGCGGCAGATCTTCCCAAGGTGTTCATTGGATTGGAAGAAGCGATTCATGATTTGGCAGCAGCGGAAGTCAGCTCGCAGATGGGCGCCACCGGTCGTCCCAGTCAAAAACAGGTGGAACGCTTGACCGTTGGTGCATTGGACCAGATTCCGGCTACGTCACGAATCGAAGCGTTGGCCTCATTGCCCGGCGTGGATATGGTTACGGCAGGGTTCGGGTCCATGCGTCCCATGATCAGGGGACTCTCGGGATTGCGCGTGGCAACCCTGTTCAATGGAGCCCGCGTGGAGAGCCAGGCATGGGGCGAGTACCACGGCATTTATATTCCGGAAGAAGGTGTCCGGGCGGTTGAGGTCATTCGGGGACCCGCTTCTTTGGCCTACGGTTCAGATGCGTATGGTGGGGTTTTGAATTTTGTGCCGGTCGCACCATTGTCCGAACAAGGACGTCAGAGTCGATTGGCGCTTAATGCTTATTCTGCCACCGGTGGATGGCAAGTCACCGGAGCGACGGAAAAGAGAAGTAAATCCGCCTTCCACGCTTTTCGTGGGGGTTTTAAGCAACATGGTGATTATGCATTGCCGAGCGGCAATACCGTCGAGAATTCAGCGTACCAACAGTTTTTTGCCCAGGGGAGTTATGGGTACATCCGCAATTGGGGCATAGTCGAGGGAGCGTACTCCTCGGCTTACAGCAATGCGGATATCATCGGCCACGAGGGATGGCAACAATCCGGAGATCATTTTCTGACTACTTCGGTTCGAACGCAATGGGGCGAATGGAATCTGATCCCCCGCATTTCCTATCAACTCAATCACCGCAAAGAATTTGAACACCATCATGGCGATGGAGCCATCGAAGTGGAGGCGCCGGAGGAATTGGCCTTGGACATCAGCTTGAGAACATTGCGGTGGGATGTGTCGATGGATCGCACGTGGGGCGGCGGTTGGTCAGTGGCCGCGGGGATTCAAGGATTTAAGATGTCCAGTGAATTTGACGAGGAGGTGGGCGTTGAATTGATCCATGAGGCACTCATACCGAATGCTGGAGCCGACGAGAATAGCCTATACGCCGTGTGGAGCAAGAAAGCCGAGCAATGGGGAATCCAAGCAGCGGGTCGCACCGACGTGCGGACGACGCATTCTTCTGAATGGATAGATGCCTGGAATGGACAGCAACGAACGGACGCCTTACACGGATTCAGTGCCGGAGGGCACTGGTCGCTGAGCGATCGATTGACATGGAATGCCCATGTGGCACAAAGTCAACGGGTGCCAGGTTTGTCAGAATTGCTTTCATCGGGCATTCATCATTGTGCTTTTCGTTTCGAACAAGGCGATGTTGAGCTGCAGAAAGAAACGAGTTTCAACGTTGAGACCAATCTCCGTTGGCACGGGCGTTTGCTCAATTTCGAAGGCAGTTTGTACCAAAATGCCATTGAAAATTACGTGCTGATTGCACCCACATGGCAGGTTGAGCAAGGCTATACGCTCTTTCAATGGCAGGCCACGGATGCGCTTTTTCGGGGTGGAGAGGTCGCAGCTTCATTGAATGAAACCAATGTGGAACATTGGATGGCACAGGTTGCTTGGTCATGGGTCGAAGCCTCAGATTCAGATGGCCAAGCGCTGCCATTGATTCCTCCGATGTCAACGCGGGCAATGCTCGGTTATCGTTGGGGTAGTTGGCACTCGAGAGCCATTCTGCAGCACAGCGTGGACGCTACTTTGGTGCATTGTTCCATTGGCGGAACCCTTGCGAATCAATTGGACCTCACTTGTTCGGTGCACAATTTGCTCAACGTGGAATACATGCCGACACTGTCCATGTTGCGCAATTTGGGCATTTCGGAGCCAGGACGGAACGTTAGGATTCAGCTGGCTTGGACCTTCTGATCAACCGAACAATCCCAACCAGACGAGAATGTCTTGGACGGTAACAACATCATCTCCCGTAAGGTCTTGTTCCGGACACGACTCACACCCGAAAAAACTGAGCAATGCCAGTAGATCGGATACAGTAATCATACCATCCTCGTCATAATCGCCCGGATAGAGGCACATTCCATACATATAGGTCGCAGACGGATCGAAATTCGTGGCATCGGCATCGGTGCACCCCAGGACATCTAAGTTCTCGTTCGAGAAGGTCATGCCCTCAGAAGTTTCAATTCCTTCTCCTTCGTCCATTACGGTTTTGGCGAGAAGGTTGACCGTGCCCTCGAGGGTTGATCCATCGACAATGGTGAATTGGCCTAGGAAGACCAAGTCATCTTGTTGCATTGGGTTTTGATTGCCTGAATTGAACCATGCACCACCCGTGGTATCTGCAAGAACGATGTTCCCATCCGCATTCAATTCCTCCAAGGGAGCCAGCCAGTGAGATACATGGCTCGTCATTGAATTGGGTTCTGGCACCTCGGGTAGCTCCCCACAACTGAGCATTGTGGAAAACGCATTGGCCGGAAATATTGAACTAAAGACGGAGTTGTAATCTTCGACCACCACCGTTCCCCAATCTTCTCCAAATCCGTAAAAGGTTCCGTCTGACGAAATGTTCAAGGGGTCTTCATCATCACCATAAACGGCTAAAACGACATCGTCTTCGTGTGATAATTCTGCGTAGAGCCGATAAGTAATGGAGCCCGCCGGAATGTTGGCCACGAGGCCGGTTAACTCCGTTTCGTGTACCTCCCATTCGGTGAGGATCAAGCCTTCAATGTGGCCGGTGGTTTCTTCGTACCA
>ENA-UOXV01005240-UOXV01005240.1-marine-metagenome-genome-assembly--contig:-NODE-5240-length-14363-cov-26.793892_pt1 | contig 14363 bp, 6 predicted proteins | sample MGYA00238165_ERZ766961 | MGnify/ENA primary metagenome ERZ766961 (study PRJEB28924, sample SAMN03173240) | marine metagenome | biome: Marine; feature: Water; material: Subsurface seawater | place: North... | reverse complement strand
ACCGGCCGCACAGCGCGACAACCACGTCGGTCTAACGGTGACCGGCCGCACATCTACGCGTACTTGGGCTTCACGGGCTTCACGCCGCAGGTTGGGTGGCTTGTACGGACTTGCCCCGACCCGCAGCGCATCAAGTACAACCTCAACCCAACACGGCGGGGCGCACCCCCCTCGCCGCGGTGAGCTTGCCGGCCTACCCGGCCCACGCGAGGTCTCACACCGTCTGGTCGCACGCCTGGCAAATCTGGGCCCCCACGGCGACCTGGACAGTGGACCCCCCGCTCGAGGACCTCACCGACAGCGAGGAGGAGGAGGAGAGCGAGGCGGACGAGCCGGCGGCGCTCGCAGCCAGGCTCTCGCACCTGCGTGCCCCTGCAACGGACCTCGCGACGTCCGGCCTACTAAACGAGTGACCGGACCTGGCCCTGATCGCCCTCCCTGCGACCTGGGACCGACGACGCTGCGCGGTCTGCGGGTGCCACCTGGAGCTCTGCCGCGCCCTCCGCTCACGGGCTGGTGCGGCCGACGGTGGTGGGAACGAACCACGACCAGACGGACCGGACCCTCGGCGACGACGGGCGCCTTGCCCGCACTGCGGTTGCGATGGACGACCCCCTGGCCGGACTCGCGCCGGGACGGGCCGCCTTGGCCAGGGGCTTGGCGAGGGAGCGGCTCCGCGCCTGGCGGGTCCAGACGATGAACCAACGAGGGTGGGTGAACTGTGCCTTCCGCGTCTTCCCGAACACGACGCTCGAGAGCATCCTTGCCCGATGGCCCACGACGAGCGGGGAGCTGCGCGCGTGCTCCGGCATCGGAGCGGGCAGGCAGCGCGACTGGCAGGACATCCCGAACCCGCCCTGCGTAACGCCCTTGTTGACGGCCCTGGGACCACGACCAGTGGCGGAGATCGGCGTCGCCGCCCCGCCGGCGAACGGGGCTCCCCACCCAGCCGCGCACGCCGCGGCGGTACCGGCCGCCGCGGAGCCCCCGGCCGCGGCTGCGGGTCGCCCTCGGCCACCAGCGGTAGCCAGGGCGCACGCGACGGCCGCACGGGCCCGCCGGGGCCGTGAGGCGGCGGCGGCATCACGACTGCGGGCACGACTGGTGGACGGACCGGCGCTTGGCCCCCGCTCATCACCCCTTCGGTGGGCAATCGCTGGCCAGGACACGACACCGGACGGCGTGCCGGAGCCGGCGCTCCGAACGGACGTGCGCGTGTCCCCCCGCATGGACTCCAACATGGCGTACCACAACATCGCGGTCCGCGACGCTCCGACCAGCCGGCTCAGGCCCGCCTCACCATGGACCCCCCCGTCCCCGCACGGGGTGCACAGCGAGATCGCAGCCAGGGACGCCCCACGCCACCCGGGCCGCGGCTCCCGCTTCCCGAGTACGGCCAACCTCCGCCTGACCCGCGACGACGGCGGCGACTCGGGGGCTCTCTCTGCCGCCAGCGTGGCCGACGAGGGGCTGCCTGCCGGCGCCCTGCTGGAGCGCCCGGCCCCCGCGGAGCGGCCCCCCACCTCCTGGCTGGGCCTGGTCGGGGGCGAGGTCCCCCACCGCACAACGGCGGCGTCGATCCACTACCTGGCCATGATCGAGGCAGGCGAGGTGTTCACCGGCGGCCTGGGCGCCCGCGTCCGGCGGGAGCTCGACAGGCGAAGCAGCGGCTACTTGGCAGTCCCGAACCGCTGGCCCCCGCACCTCGAGGAGGGCATCGGCTCCACGACAGTCTTCGTGCAGGACGACGACGATGACCCCCAGCCTTGGAGCCGCCTTACTCTGGAGTGGGCACGACAACATGCGATCCGGCACATGCCAACGGCGATGCTCCCCCGTGACTCGCAGGACGTCCCCATCGTGGTGCGGATCACCCCCCCGGAGTTCTGCCAGCTACGGGGCATCCGGTACTACCACCTGTACGGCCGGGGCGGCTGGGCGGACCTGCTGTGCGACAGCCCCATCATCGACTCGAGTGACACCGCCTCCGACTCGGACTGCGTGCTGATCGAGTCGCCCCCATCGGCGACCGCGACAGCGGCGCCGAGCCCTCCGCCGCGGGCCCGGGCGACAGGGAGCTCCTCCCCCGCCCCTGAGGAGACCAACACGACGGGCACCGCGGGCTCTTCCCGCCGAGCGTCCCTGCCGGACTGCCCGACGTGCGGGGGCGGATGGTGGCGGGCGGACGAGACCTGCCTGATCTGCGTCAGGAACGACGACCCCACCACCGCGCACGACGCGGTCCTCATGGCTCACTGGGACGAGCTCTTCCAGTGCACGCACGGCAACTGCACCAAGGAGGCCGTCGACCCCGACAACGGGCAGCACCTGTGCTCGTCCCACGCCGACCGGGCCCTCCTCTTGGCCTTGGAGCCCGCCGCCGCCATCGACGGCGACACGTCCTCCGATTCGTCGCGCGGGGACCGCTTCCGAGAGTGGCAGGAACGGCAGGACAACATGATCCGTTGCGCCCACCAGCGATGCAACCGTGAGGCCGCTGGCGACCACCGCGCGGAGCGGCCGCTGTGCCCACGCTGCGACCTGGCCGTGGGTCAGGAGGCGAATCCGGGAGCCGCCCCCTGGGTCCACGGCACGGGCGGCTACTTCGCAGGCCTGCGGGACCGCACCAGAGCCACCTGGATCCGGACGGCCGGCACGGGCGCTGAGACGGCCTCCATCCCGTGGGCGGACCACCTCGACGGCTTCATGGCCAATGCGATGCTGCGGGCCTGCGGGGGCGAGTGCGTGGAGTGCTATCTCCCACTACCCCCTCTGCAGCCCCACGGCTTCGTGACGTGCGCGCATCAGCAGTGCACGCAGCCGGCCGGGCCCATCGACGGCCAGGAGCACCTGTGCCCCGCCTGCGACCTCGCCCTCACGAGGCCAGGGGTAGTGCCTGATCACCTGGCCGGCAGCGAGCTGCCCTCCTACTGTGCCCGCGTGGTCGAAGACATCCGACGGACCAAGCCTGCCGTCCACCCTCAGGTCGACAAGGACGGCGTGATCAGGTACTATCTACGCCGCACGGGCCAGCAATCCGGCCAGGTGCTCGACTGCGAAGGCTGCACGACCAGCCCCACGGGCCCGCCGGAAGAAAGCAAGGCCCCAGCCTCGGCCGCGCAGGCGCTCCAGGCGCCCTACGCCCCTCTGAGGCCGCAGGCCATGATGCGCCCCGGGCGGTGGCGGTCGACGGCGCCCCGAGCCTACCTGGCGCCCCCCGCCCCGCTCGTGGTTTGCATCGAGGGCAACATCGCTGCTGGCAAGTCCACGGCAGGGGCCCGGCTCGCCAAGGCAGGCCACGTGGTGATCCTCGAGGGCCTGGACGTGTGGGGCAGCACGCTGAGGGAGTTCTACCGGTGCCCTAGCCGTTGGGCCTTCACGCTCCAGACCACCATTCTGACGAGCATGGCGGAGCGGCGCGACCAGGCGCTCCGCGAGCACGCCGAGCGTCGCGTGATCTTCTTCGAGCGCAGCCCGGCCTCCGCGGCGTTGTTCGCAGCCATCAGCGCCCATAACCAGGACATGAACGAGGACGAGGTCGCCATCCTGCAGCGGCTGCACCAGCGGCTGACGTGGGCAGCGGACCTCACCATCTTGATCGACACGCCGGCCGCCATGTGCTGGCTGCGCCAGCAGTCCAGGGGGCGGGACGGGGAGACAGTGTCCCTCCCCTACCTGATCCAGCTGGAAGAGGCGCACGCAGCGGCATTCGGGTCGGCCCACCGCGTGGCCGGGGGGGACCTGAGCGCCGATCGGATCGAGAGGGCGATCATGGAGGAGGTACGGCGCCGGCTGCGCTCAACCGCGTCCGGTACGTCAGCGAGCGTACCGGACGCCTCGATCTAAATCGGGCGCGGCCCCGTGTGGGGGCGACCTGCCTCAGTTACCAATTGAGCAGACCTCCACATGAGGGCCATCGAGTGGTCACCAGGGCTGATGCAAAGGACGGGCCTACGCCGCCTGTTCTGGAACGAGCGCACCCACCAGACCACCACCAACCCCAGCTGCCCGAGGGAGCGGTCGGGCAGTCTTCCCTCCGCCTGGCAACTGATCCTGCCGCCCGGGACGCTCGAGGGCGGCAACGTCTCGTTCCCGCGATCCCGCGGGATGTGGCAGCACGCGCGTTTCCGACTCCGCGTGCTGATCCGCACGGCCCCCCCCGCCTCCGGCGGCCAGGACGTGTTGCTGTTCGACTTCGACGACCTCCTGACCATGGAGCTGGCCACTCCCCTGGCAGCGCCCGACACGCGCCAGGACGTGGTTCTACCGCTCCCGCCCTGGCCACCTGGCATCGCGGCCCTTCGGGAGCAGTACTGCGTGCACACGGGGTGGCCCCAGGGCAGGCAGTGCAGGCAGTGCTGGCCGGACGAACCCCCTACGCCGGCGGCCCTCTACGCCCTCGTGGAGGACAACCCGGGGACCGCGCGGCACACCGCCGCCTTGGCACTCTGCGAACTGCGGCGCTCCGGCGCTACCCCGCGGGAGTCGCGCGATGCCGCCCCCGCTGGCCGCGACGTCTGATCAGGAGCAGGTTCCCGTCCCACGAGTCCAGGCTTCCTAATCGCTGCCCCGTCCGGTCCTGGTTCCCAACGAGTACGGTCCGTGCCGCGTACGGTCCGGCGAGTACGGTCCTCGCCATGGAGTTAATCTAAATCTGGAATACCTATATTTGGAATCGGCCAACGGCTTCGAAAGCCCAGAACCACCTTCGCAGACGTCCTCCGGACCTCCCCGGTGACCTCGGCCCCCCTCTCGGACCCTCGCCCCGCCGGCAACGCCCCTCCAGAGACGGTCATGTCCGCCGCCAGGCTGCAAGCGTACCTCGGGGGGCTCGTCGAGGCGGCCATCACCACCGACAAGGAGGCCCAAGAGGCGCTGAGCTACGAGATGGGCAAGCTGCGCGCGCTCCGTCTACAGCAAAGCGGCATCGCGGCGTCCGACCTCGAACCGGGCCAGAAGGAGGCGTTGGCCGCGCAGCACAGCCACTGCGCCCATGCCGAGGAGGCCACGGCCGCGAGTGCCAAGGCGCTGGCAAGGGCGATGGCATTGGTCGCCAAACAGGAGGAGGGGAAGGCGGCCGTGAAGGCCACCGTCTCCGACGTCGCCATGCTCGGTCACCTCCGCAACACCTCCGTCATGCGTGAGCTGCCGCTGGCCGACCCGACGATGCGGACGACGCTGGGCGGCGACAACCCCGACGCCAACCGCACGCTGCAAGAGCTCGCGGGCTACCTGACCACGCCGCCCACCTTCGCCGAGCGCGAGGCCCGGGAGACTCCCCAAGGGCAACTGCGCAGCGCCCTGGCGGACCAACCGCACCGCTCGCGCATCATCGAGGGCGAGACCTCGGCTGCCTACCAAGACCTGCTGGAGCCCTACGTCGACGCTATGCAGGGCCTGGCGCGCAAGAAGAGCGGCGTGAACTCGCCCAAGCTTGACGACGACGGCCAGCCCGTGCTCGATCGCGGACTGCAGGGAGACCGCCTGACCCGCGGCGGGCTGCAGCTCCTGTACGACGCCTCGCAGTCGATGTGCAAGATCAACCTATCGCCCCAAGGTCAGCTCACGCGCGCCATGATCACGCATTGCATGGCCGAACGCGTGTTGTCGTCGGCCGCGACGTTCCAGCTCGCCGGTGGCCGGTCCCCGGCGGTGGTCTCGACGATCGCCACCTGGACGGCGACGGCGGCTGCGCTCCAGCTGGCGGTCACCCGCAGCGCCCACCAATCGAACTCCAAGGAGAGCATGGCCGGGACCACGGCGACGGTGCTGTGCGATCGCCACCTTGCCATCATCAGGTCCGCGTTCTCGGCGAAGCGCTTCCAGCTCCACCGGGTTGAGACCCTCGTGCAGGTGGACGGCTCGACCGAGCCCGTGACGTCCAGCCAGGCGATGCTCTGGGGCTTCGAGGCCTACCGCCGCGACCGGATCAAGCAGGAGACGTGGATCGCCCAACGCCTCCGCACCCACGTGCTGCAAGTGCTGGAGGAGAACGGGGCCACCGAGGCCGAGTTGCGCCGCGCCTTCGTTCTGTTCTGGCGCATCCGCATGTACTTCAAGACGGCGGTCCTCAACGCCACGCATCTGCTCTACTCTGTTGAGTTCATCCGCAAGGGCACCGTCGCCACCATGCTGGACACCCTACTGAAGATCAAACCCATCGAGACGCCACTGACGGGGGTGTGACTATCTCACGGGCATGCCGCCCGACTCAAGGCTGCGAGGCTGCGAGTCGGGCGGCGGGCCCACCCAGGTGCTGCCAACGCCAAGGCGCACCCCACGGCCGATCACGCGAGTGCATCGGCCACACCGGGAGTGAGGGACGGGCTCGCCCTCTCACCCTTAACTAACCCCACGACGGGGTATGACAATCCAACGACTTTGCGGGGCCCCGTCCCGTCCCAACGAGTTAGAAACCACGGCGACGGGCCTCCGGCCCCCGCCGCGCCAGCGGAGACGACCTCCGCTGGCCACGGGCAGCATCACCCTTCCTTTGCTGCTTCAGGTCACCCTATGACCCTACCCTCATCGCCAACAGCGCGGCAGTCCATCATCCGAGAAATGATGGCCTTCGCCGTCGCGCCGTCCACGCGAGCCGTGGGTTCCCTGCCCGCTCCCCGGCTGAACCCAGCTCGCTGCTTGGACACCGGCACCGCGACGGCTACTGACGCGAAGGCTCGGGCCGAACCTTTGACAGCCTTGGGTCTGGCGTCAGCTCCGCTTGGCGACGGAGGGCAGGTCGAGGAGCAGGGCACTCCTCCGACCACACCTTCACTCTCATCGGCGCTCTCACTGCGCGGCCCCACCTGGCCACTGGCCTCCGACACGGAGGTTCTACTGGAGGCACAGCTTGGCGCCTTCACGAGCCTGGTTGGACCCGGCCGCAGCGACTGGCGCCGCATCACCCCGTCTGCGTTCCTGGGCATCACCCTAGACGCGGCACGAGATGAACACTTCTACATTGGGCCCGCCGACCTTCCGTCGACGTGGGCCCTCATCGTTCATTCCAGAACACTACTTCACCCCAAACACACCACCAGCGTTACCGTGGTGGCACTGCGCAAGTGGCGACCCTACCTGCGCACGGCGGCAGGCCCCTTGGCGTTCCCTGCGGAAGGTCCGGGAGACCACCGCCGGTTCCGCCTGCGCGGCCAGACCAAGGCAGCGTGCCCGTCCTTCGACACGTGGCACCTGACGCTCAGCCCGCCAGCGCACGTCGAGCAGCAGGCTCTGTCCAGCATGCGCCGCGACGAGCGCCTCGAGCTGGACCGACGACTGGCCGCAGGCCGCCAGGGCGAGGTCTTCGACGGCGGCCGCGTGGGACTCAACGCCAGGCTCCTCCGACGGGCTCACGACCCGCGGGAGCGGACGTACCCCATGCCGGGCAGCGCCCCCCACGCCGCCGCGCCGCGGGAGCTCGCCGCCGGTGACCCTTACCGGCTGTCCAGCCCCATTCCACCGCCGGGCACTCCTCCGATCAGCTACGCCCTGACGCTCGACGAGGACGAGCTGCGCTACGGGCGGGTGGGCGCCGCCATGCGCCGCATGCCCGAGGACTTGGCCGCGCTGCAATCCGAGCTCCGGCGGGAGCGCATCGCCTGGGACAGGCTTCGCAAGACGTGGTGGCCCATGCTGTGGGACGTGGACCCCACCAGCGACGAGCCGAACCCCATCCCGAAGGGGGGTCGCCTGGCGGTGCGACGCTTTTACGAGTGCCCGTCCTCGACCGAGCGGCGGTTCCCCAGCTGCACGTGGCACCTCGACGACCACACGGTCGACGCGCACGACCGGCGTTGCCTGGCGCTCTCCCGCATTCGGTTCGCCGCGGCCGCAGCCGGCCTCGCCGCACGAGTCGCGGCCTGCGCACGTCGCGGTGCCCGCGCTTCCACCCAAGCCGTCACCGACGTGCTGGGCCACCTGCATCTCGACGTGGGCGTGGAGGAGGAGTACACCGTACGCGACTGCCTGGACGAATGCGAGCGCCCCCACGCGCCGATCGACCCGCACGCCATGGAGGAGCTCCACCTCCAGCACTGCCCGCTGTGCCGCCGCGCGGCCTGGCAACCCACCGGATGTCACGGCATCGCCATCCCGGGGGGCATCCGCCACAACTCGCGCTGCTACTTCCACCGCCACTTCCTCGGCCTGGTGTTCGGCTTGTGGTACCCCTGGGACCCGATCGGGACCGAGATCTGCGGCGGCAGCGGCGGCGCCCCGGTCCCCGACGCGGCGCGGGCGGACCCCCAGCCGTACTGGCACAAGTCGGTCATGGAGCACCCCGAGGCCGCAGCGGCCGGCCTCCGCAAGTGGGACGTCGTGCCCTACGCGACACGGCCAGTCTTCGACATCCGCACCCTCAAGCCCTTGGGCGACTTCGTGGGCACGTACGTCCCTGGCTACGACCTCGCTGTGCACCCCGTGCGGGGACCGGACGGGAACCTGCAGCCCCCGCGGACGCTCCAGATCAAAGTGACATTCAAGTCACGCGACGACTGGATGCACCGCGTGCACGGGAGCGCCCGCGTTCCGAGGGTGGTGTCGGCACTGAACTTCAACCACAACGACCACTGCCGACGGGCACGGTTCCAGTACTCCGGCACCGACTTCGTGTGCGAGAACGTCCGTCCCAAGCAGGAAGGTGCCGTCGACGACCTCACCTCGGCGTTCCCCCACATCCCGCTGGCCCACAGCCGCCGCGAGACGCAGGTGTACCGTGACCCCGTCAACAACCAATGGCGAGCGCTGGTGAATTACGGGTTCGGCTCCCGCATCTCGCCCTACTACTGCTCGGCGCACTCCACCGAACTGGTCAGCGGGATCAGGGGCGAGGCGCAGCGCTGCGTCGAACGCTGGGACCACCTCCTGGAGCACGAGCTGCCCGGGACCAGCGGCGCCCCCTCTGTACCCGGGGACGTCGCCCTGGTCCAGCCGGCGCCCCCAACGCCGAGCGAGCTGATCGACGGGCGCCCCGCGACGGACGTCACACCCGCGACCCCAGAGCCGCCCTACCTGGTGACGTGGCTGAAGGACGGCGGGAGCATCAACGCGTACGTCGACGACCTGATGAACCTCGCGCGGAAACGCCACGGCATGTCCATCGCAGGGCGCGTCCAGGACCACACCAAGATGCGGGCCCGCCTCCTGCGATGGGCCATCAGCGAGCGGAAATCGCAGCCGCCGTCCACCACCTTCACGTACCTCGGCTTGGAGTACTGCACGGTGATGGCCACGGGCAGCGGGGAGTGGCGCGTGGAGGTGCGCATGATCTTCGAGCGCCGTCAGCAGACGGAGGAGATCCTGCGCTACATCCTGGGCCGCGGCCGCGTCTCGCGCGACGACATGGACAGCCTGATCGGGCAGATCGAGTGGGTCGCGCACATCATGCGAGGCGGCCGCTCTCACCTGGCGCGGCTGCTCTCGTTCCGTCGGCGCTGCAAGCACGACAGCAACGCCGCCCGCCGCTCTCGCTCCTGGGAGTACGAGTACCCGCTGGACGGCGCCGCGCGCACCAAGTTCGAATGGTTCGCCGACCAGGTGGCGCCCGGCTCGGGCTGGAGCGGCACCCGGATGTTACGACTGGCCAACGAGGACTACCTGCTGTGGTACAGCGACGCCGCGGGCCAGCTCGGATGGGGCACGTACCTCGTGCCACGAACGGCGACCCCACCAAGCGAAGTCGAGATGCATCAGGCCCCATGGACGCCCGAGCAAGCCAAGTGGCCGTCCTTCGCGCAGGAAATGCACCCCGCCAAGACCGTCCTGGAACGCTCCTTCGAGCTCCGTGGCGCTGACTGCCTGGTGGTCTTCACGACCGACAACAGCGGCACCGTCATGGCGCTCAACAAGAACCGCACTCAGTACGAACCGGCGTACGCCCTCATGGAGGAGATCTCCGACCTTGAGCGCAAGACCGGGATCGACCTGATCGCGCGATGGGCGGACCGAGGGCGGAACATCGTCGCGGACGAACTTTCGCGCCAACGCACCATGACCATCGCCTGGGAAGCCCACTGCGCGGCGCACGGCGGCGACCCCTCCCTGGTTAGCGGCATGGACTCCCTCACCTACGGCGACGCGGTGCGAGTGTTCGACGCCTGCAGGCTGGTCCAAGTGGCCGCTCGCCGCCTGGGACGATGGGCTCGGCGGCTCGCACGACCCCGCCCGGACAGCGGGGCGCGCACGGCGATCGAAGCGGCCGGCCGGCGCATCGTGCGGTGGTGGCGTGCCACCACCCCGCCAGGCTCCACCACGCCCGCCGGCACCTACCGCCTGGCCGACTGCTTCGCGGGGGTTTGCGGATTCTCCCACGGCTTCGAGCTCGCGCGGCTCGACCAGCCACGGGAAGCGCGAACGGTGCTGAGCTTCGAAGGCTGCACCGCGGCGTCCAAGGTCAGCAAGGCCAACCGGCTGTCCGACGACCACGGAGTGCACCAGCTGATCCTCGACGAGTCGAACGTGGGGTACGTCGGCCGCGCCCTGCGGCGCGCCCGGATCGACATCCTCGTCGGCTCCCCCCCGTGCCAGGACTACCACACCGGCCACCAAGTGAACGCCCACGCCGGCAGCACCCGCACCTCGGCACGGGCCACGGCGGGTCGCCTCATGACCCGCGCTGCCATCGACGGCGGGGTCAACGCCGTAGCCTTCGAGAACTCCCCGGGGTACGTCGACAGCCAAGTCTGGCGGGATAACGTGGCCGACCTCGAGGAGGCGGGGTTCACCGTGACGCACGCTATGCGAGTCGACTCTGGCCGCCTGCCCGGGGCCGCGCCGCAGACCCGGACGCGCTCCGTGACCATCGGCGTGCGCGGCGCTACGGCTGACATTAACGGCGCGTACGCCGCCGTGGCCGCTCCCCTCCAGCCGGTCCACGACCACATCCCGGGGAAGTGGCACCACCAGCACCCCTTCGTGCGCAGCGACCCGGCGGTACGCTCCAGCGCGTTCGCTGCTCGGTCCCTGCGCACCAACACGTGCGAGGTGCCCGGGTTCGACGAGCCCCCCGGCCACGTCCCCTTGGGATGGCCGACGGACGGGGACGACGTCCACGTGTTCACCACGAGCCAGAAGGCGTGGCTGCAAGGGTTCCCCGACTCGCGAGTGTGGCCCGCCCACGAGTACTTCTGCAAGTGCACGCTGTGCCACCGGCCTCATAGCAAGTACAACATGAGGGCGGTGGGGCGGCAGATCGGCAATGCCGTTCCCTCGTCACTGGGGCGCTTCGTGGGCGCCGTCATCCTGCCCTTGCTCCCCGCGCCGCGGGGGGATGCACGTCTGTCGCGCCCGTCCCCTCTGCACGCCGGGACCGAGCCGGCTGCCGCCCTCCCTCCTGCACGCCCTGCTCGCAGTACGAGTGGCGGCACGACGGGCAGCACCGGCACCCCGGGGACCGCCGACACGCCGGGCGGCCCGTGCGCCCCCACCGCCGACGACACCGCCATCGGCTGATCGTGGTCTGCGGCCGGGTGCGGACCTCACCCCCCCACGGGGCCCACCACCCGGTCTATGGACGCCACTAGGGGTGGGCCGCCGCGGGGGAAGCCCAGCGGGACGTGACATCGGCCTCGACAACGGCGCCTCCCCGCTGCTGGCCGATCGGCCCCACCCGCTTGTGGGGCGCCTGATCGCGCAGCGATGGTACGGGACAAGCTGGTACGTCGGCCTCATCCTCGACGTGCACGACGCCGAGGAGAGCGACTCCGACAGCGACAGCAGCAGCCACGACGAGGCGGGCTCGGACTCCGGGCACGCCTCGCAGGTCGCCGAGGTGCTCATCGAGGACGGCGTATGGAGCGCAATTCCGTTAGCCGATCTCCAGCGAGACACCGTGCCCGACCTGGACGGGCCGGTGCTCTGCCCCGTCGGGGATCACGGCCGCCCCCTGCGCGGCACCAGGCGGGACGGCAACCGCCACGCCCGTTTCGCGAGCGGCCTGGTCCTGGCCCTCGACCCCGAGAAGGGGCGGATCCTGGTCGCAACTGCCAAGTACACGGATGACGCCATCGAACCCTGCAAGTCCCTCCGCCTTGGCACGCGGGAAGGCCGCCTCCACGCCGAGCACCACACCCGAACCTGGAGCACGTGTGAACTCGAGGCCGGGGTGGTGCCCGACGCGCGGCTCGGTGACGGCCCGGACAAGGCGGCCTTCGCGACAATGTGGGCACGGATCCGGTCACCTCCGGCATCCCCCGCGGCTCAGGCGGTGAGCGAGGCGGCCTCCCGCCGCCGCCGCCCCGGCCTGGCCGGCCCGGGCGTGGCCGCGCCAGGGCCGAGGCCCCGCAGGGCCCACGCCGCCCGCCGCATCGGCACGGCCCCGGAGGCCGACGCCACCGACATCCCGGAGTCCCGCCGAAACCAGTTCGGGCACGTACTCGACGGCTTGGACTCCAGCACCCGGTTCGGCTTCCAGCAAGCGGACCGAGACTGCACTCTGGAGGGGATGAGGCAGCTCCTCCACGAGAATCGGCAGTCGCTTACCCAACGCGCCCGGCCTTATCGCCCCCATCGCCGGTTCGGCACCGGCCCCAACCTCCACGAAGGCCAACTCCGGGACGCGGCCATGGACGCGGAGGTCGGCGCCATCGGCGTGGTCCTGATGGGAGGCAAGCGCCGCACCGTGCTAAAGCGGAGGTCCCTCATCGAAGGGTTTCGCCAGGCCTGCGCGTCGCGACAACCGCCCACGGCGATGCTCCCCCTCACGGCCGAGAACGTGACGCACTGGTGGACCCGATCCTGGCTTAAGGGGCTGCGCATGTCACGACTCGGCGACTGCCTGGCCGCGGTCACCTGGCTCTCCAAGTCCGCCGGCCTGGAGCTCGAACAGCCTTACCCCGGAATCGATCCCTTCGTCCGCGAAGACCTGATCCTGGCCAAGAAGGCCCTCCAGGACCTCGACGGGTCAGGCGTGCGGCGAGCCTTCCCCGTGACCCTACGCCTACTCGGCTTCCTCGAGAGCGGCGGCCAGCAAGACTTGTCAGCCCTGGCCGACCTTCAATTCTGGGCACGCGCGCTGACCGCTCACGGTGCCATGCTCCGAGCCGAGGACCACTGCCGCGGCCGACCCCGCTGGGGGGACTGGAAGGAGTTGGCCGTCGAAGGCCCCGGTCGTGCCACGTGGATGATCCGGCCTGGCAAGGCCCATAGCGTGGCCATGCCCGCGGAGTTCGGCTCGCCTGACGCCGTGCCGCTCGACCCGGGAAGCACGTCGACGAAGTCCGGCCCCGTCATGGCCCTCTACCGAACGCGCCTGCGCGAGAGCCACCTCCAGCAGCACGGCGCCGAACCAACCGAAGGAGCGTACCTATTCCCCGAGATCAGCGCGGCGGGGATCAACTGGGACAGGTACGCCAACGACAAAGACTTCATCCAGAGCCTCAGAGACAAGGCCCGAGCGGTCGGCTGCCCTAAGGCGCTCTGCGCCCGCCTCCAGTTCCACGGGTTCCGCAGTGGCGGGGCCAGCGACTGGTTCAACTACGGCCACGGCCGCTACGCCATCATCCAGTTCATCATGCGCCAGGGACGATGGCGCTCCACTGCATTTCGCGTCTACATCCGTTTGCGCGGACGCGCCGTGGCGCAGATCATGTGCGATGTGTTCGAAGCCGCCCGGCGAGAGGAGGTCCCCGGCAGCGACGCCGCACGCCGATCGATGGAACTCTTAGGGCAGCTCAACACGAACGGCCCGGGGTTCACACACGCGCGCGGTCCGATGGAGTGACCGCGACGTGCACCCTCAATGTAAATTATCACGAAGTATATTATCAAGAAGTATGACCAAATCTCAAAGCCGACCTTCCTGCCAGAAGGGCGCAGAACGCGGGCTAGCGACGCCCAGTTCGAGTGACAAGTCACCCAGCACACCGGCCTGGGTGATCAACTTGTCAGTGACTACGAGTATATGTATTGCCGGCGATGGGGAGATGTCCAAGTGCGGGTAGCTCCTCTGGAGCTCCGCCGGTTTAACACTTAAACAACGCCAATCTTTATTACTCGAGTGCAATGAATTGCAAGGTTCACCGACGACTCTGGAAGTCTGTTGGGTTGTGATTCTCAACCGGTATAAAGGTCTCGGCCGGCCGCCGAACGGCCGTCTGTAAATACTTTGAGCCTTGGCGCAATTGAATTGGCCAAGAGCAGATTCCCCAAGCAGAGGAATCGAGAACAAGCGAGAATAGGAACACCTATTATTATTTGGGGCAAAATACAGGTACGACGTTAGGAATGGGCGATTACCTACGAATGCCAAATTAAGACCGGCCTCCACGGCCAGTCGAAGCGGACCTAGTTGCATACCTTATAGCTCGCAGTTGCCCATCTGCGATCTGTGGAAGGTATAGGCCCCCTTGCTTGCGCGCGCGCCCCCC
>ENA-UOXV01005237-UOXV01005237.1-marine-metagenome-genome-assembly--contig:-NODE-5237-length-14374-cov-5.423982_pt1 | contig 14374 bp, 10 predicted proteins | sample MGYA00238165_ERZ766961 | MGnify/ENA primary metagenome ERZ766961 (study PRJEB28924, sample SAMN03173240) | marine metagenome | biome: Marine; feature: Water; material: Subsurface seawater | place: North... | reverse complement strand
AGCCGAGTCAACCGTGGGGCGCGTCTCAGACGTCGCGGGGCGCGGAGGACGGCGAGGATGTCGTTCGCGCATCGGTCCGTGCTCGAGGAGATGCGGAATAAGAAGGTAAAGGCGGCGCAGGCGGTCGAGCGCGCCGTTTCCCGGTGGCGACCCTGGGCGGAGAGCGCCAGCGCCGAGCCCGCGCCGTGGCCTACCAAATCTACCGCGAAAGGGGGAAGGGGAATCACGCGCGGGACGCCGCAGGTCCCGGAGGATAATCGATGGAGGCTGGGCAAGTACACGGTCCGCGCCGACTTCGACGGCGGTAACCTGCGCAAGTGCGAGCAGCACGGATCCGATATACAGCTGTGGACCCGGGCCGACTGCGAAGGGAGCGACTGCGCCTCGCATCACAGAACTTGGTTCCACTTTCGTATCGAGGGCCACGCCCCGGGGGAGACGCTGTCGTTCACGGTGATGAACTACGTCAAGCAGGGGAAGATATTCCAGCACGACTACAGGCCCGTGTGCAGAACGCACCCGTCGGGCCGCGGGTACGCGCGATGCAACCAGTCCGTCGCCCACTGGAAGACGGAGACTGGGCAGTTCAGGTGGACCTTTCGGCACCGAGTGGAAACCGCCGAGCCGATATACTTTGCGTTTACGTTTCCATTCTCGCACGGCGACTGCGCATCTATGCTGGACGCCATCGACGCCAAGTTTCGTGCCGAACCAGACCTCAAGCGCCAGGTGTACGTCGCGAGGCAGACACTCGCGCGGTCGCTCGAGGGCAGGGACGTGGACGTGCTCACGATCACCTCCCCCGAGGGTATGGACGATGCAAATTTTGACGACGGGCCGGTGTTGTCGTCGCGGGTTCCCCCCGGCGCGGCGCCCAGCGATAGGCCCATATTCATCGTCTCCGCGGGTGTACACCCTGGGGAGAAACCCGGTAATCACATGATGTGCGGCATTCTCGAGTTTTTGCTGCGTGAGGATGACCCACGCGCGGTGGCGCTGCGGGAGAGGTACGTGTTCAAGGTGGTCCCGATGCTCAACCCCGACGGCGCGTATCGGGGACACTTCCGGAACGATACGCTCGGCCAGAACCTTAACCGTTTCTACGACGAGCCGGACCCAGCGAAGCAGCCGGTGATACACGCGGTGGTCAAGATGGCGCTGCACTACGCGTCCACGCAAAGGCTCGGGTTTTACGTGGATCTGCACGGGCACATGAACAAGCGCGGGGTTTTCGCGTTTGGAAACGCTCTGGACGGCGAGGAGGCTGCGGCTGGGCACGCGTACGCCCGGCTGTGCGCGCTCAACACCGCACACTTCGACATCCACGCGTGTAACTTCACCGAGAAGAACATGCGGACGGAGGATAAGAACGGGCAGACCAAGGAGGGCAGCGGGCGGGTCGCGCTCTACGCCAAGACGCGGCTGCCGCACCTGTACACGGTGGAGGCAAACTACGTGTCGTCCCGGCTGCTCGCCAGGGTTCCGCCCGCGAGCGGCGACGACGGGCGCGCGTCGCCGCCGTCGCGGAACCTGCACCCGGTCAAGTACACGCCCGAGGTGCTCAACGACGTGGGCAGGGCGTTGATGATAGCGGCGCTGGATTTGCACGGTGTCGACGCCAACCCGTGGTCGCGGCTTCCAGCGTCTGAGTTTAGGACGCTGGAGGGCTTGTTGCGGTGGGCGAGGAGCGCGGCGCGAGGGGATACGAAGCGAGGGGACGTTCAGGTGGCGGTGAGCAAGAAGTGGAGGAGCGTCAAGAGCAAGGTGATGGCGTTTCCGGGCAAGTAGCACTACTCTTAGCGCGTGTGACGAAAGTTTTGGCGATGAGATTTCCATGTCGAGATTTCCGACGACTTTTGGCTGCCGGGAGGGGCCGGCGACGTTCCACTTCAGACGTCACGCGGAGGCAGGCACTTGTCACTCACGCACGTTCGTTCCGACTCGGTCCGTTTCATACTTTTGATACGCTAAACACGACTCGCAATGGCTCCCGTCAAGACCATCGCGGTGATCATCGCCATGAAGGCTGAGGCTGCGCCCCTCGTGGAGCACCTGGGGCTGAAGAAGGCGGAGCCCGGCCCTTTCCCGGGGCCCATTCCGGCCGAGGTGTTCAGCGGCGCCGTGGGCGACGCCATCGTGCACGTGTGCTGCAACGGCGAGGCCAAGGGCTTCGGCGTCGACTCCGTGGGCACCGTCCCGGCGGCGCTCACCGCCTACCAAATCTGCGAGCACCTCAAGCCCGATCTACTGATCAACGCCGGCACCGCGGGGGGTTTCAAGGCGATGGGGGGCGCCATCGGCGACGTTTACCTCGCCACCGCGTTCAAGAACCACGACAGGAGGATCCCCATCCCGGGATTCGACACCTACGGCGTCGGTCACGCCGACGCCCACCCGTGCCCCGCGCTCAGGACGAGCACCGGATTCAAGCCCGGCGTCGTCTCAACCGGTAACTCGCTCGACGCGCCGGACGTGGACGTCGACATGCTAACGAAGAACGAGGCGAGCGTGAAGGAGATGGAGGCTGCGGGCATCGCGCACGTGTGCGCCATGTTCGAAGTCCCGCTGCTCGCGGTGAAGGCCATCACCGACATCGTCGACGGCGACAAGCCCACGCAGGATGAGTTCCTCGAGAACCTGGGCGCGGCGGCCAAGGCGCTGCAGGGGGCGGTGCCCAAGGTGATTGAATTCGTGGCTGGGAAGGAGCTCGACGCGCTGTGAGTGTGTCTGCGTATTCGGTCGTTAGCGTTTGATCTATCGAGGTATTTATTCATCACGCGTTGAAGAAGTAGCACTGGCACTAGTACTCGTACGAGAGCTCATCACTTGGCGTTGATGACGCTCATGAACTTTCTTCGCAGCTCGGTGTCGTCTCCGGCGTCCTCGTCGATGCGCTCCGTCAGCACCGTCTTGATCTTGGCCATGCTCCGTCGGATCATCTTGATCCTGTGCGGGGCTCTCATCCGCACCCTCGCACCCCGCGCCGCGTACTTCTCCGTGGACAGCATGTGCTTCTCCCGGAGGAGCACGTACCAGAGCCCTTGCAGATCTTCAAAGGATTTCAGCCGGAGCTCGCTCGTCTCCCACGCCCGTCCCACCGGCTCTTTCTCCGCCTTGTCCTCGGGGCCGAACCTGGTGCCGTCCAGGAAGGAGTTCAGACCATCGCTGCTGGAACGCGCCGCGGTCGCACCGCCGAACGTCCGCGCGAGTCCCAGGCGGGCGCCCACGTCCCCAGCCAACCGCCGCAGCAGCGATTGGCCCGCCGAGTTGGAGCACTGGACGACAGCCCCTGGATGACCCAACGCGCAACGGCGCGCGATCCCGCCCAGCATCGCGCCCGATCGATCCTTCCCCGACTACGCACGCGGATCGAGATACCTGGTCCCCGGGATGGCTATCCTCTATTGGGTTCGCCTCGCGCCTCCGCCTACTGCCCAGACTGCTGAGACCGGGCTCAAAGTTTTAACCCTCTTCTCGTCTGGCTGGCCAGACGACGCGCGCTGCGAGCCAGCGGACCGATCGAGCTCAAAAGCGACGAGCCCGAACCGGCCCGCGCACACGGGAACTTTCAGCGAATCGTCGAATATCTCCCGCGATTTCGACTCCGTATGGGCAAATGGGCACAGCCCGCCAAAAAATCTTTTGCTGACACGACAAAAGTCCAGGATCTTTTCATGAGTGCGAAAACTTTTTCTCCGCGATCTCGGGGACGCGGCGCTCCATTCGACTCCGCCTTCGCGAACACACGAACACAACAAAACACAATGGCCGCTCAGCTCGCTTCAATGGCCGTCATGGCCCCCCGCGTCGCGCACGCCAAGCGCGCGGCGCGCACCTCCAGGAACCCTCGCGCCACCGTTTGCATGAGCACGGGCTACGACTCGGTCCAGGCCAGGCGCGAGGCCGAGTCCCTCAGGGTCGACGGCAGGACCAAGCAGATCCACAGCCTCGCCGAGCTCGACGCCGCGTTCACCCTCGCGGGCGACAAGCTCATCATGCTCGCCGTCGAGTCCGAGGAGGAGTGCGTCATGAGCGACGACGTCTGGGATCGCAACGCGGTGTCCGGATCCGAGACGAACAAGGAGCAGTGCAGGCAGCTCTCCGCGTCCCTCGCGCGCATCGCACGCGAGGCGGACAACGTCGTCTTCCTCAGGGTCGAGGTACTCGAGTCCGGCGAGACCCGCAAGATCGCCCAGGAGCTCAACATCACCAACTTCCCCACCTACCAGTACTGGAAGGTACGACCCCGATCCGTCACGAGTCCTGTCAAGGCGCCCAATTCAATTCAACTAACAACCCAGATCTGAGAATTCAAGCGCGTAACCTTCACTCACCGTCCCCACCCGAAACTCATCAATCACAGAACGACGACCTCATGTGGCAGCACGTCGGTGCCGGTGCCGGCGTCGCCGCGGAGCTCTCCGAGGGTGTCCTCTACTACGGCGGCCAGGGCGCCGCCGGTCTCAACGTCCGCGACTACGTCACCGAGATCAACTCCCGCTCTTCACTCGGCAACTTTATCGAATCATGCGCCGCGCCCTCGGGGCCCATCCCGGGCTTCGACGCGGGCATGGACGTCCCGTGCGACAAGCAGCTCGCCATCGTGGACATCGGAGTCGACAAGGACGCACCGCACGGGTGCCTCCACATCTTCCCCGCCGTGCTCTCCCTCGCGAGGAACACGCAAGGATTCACGCGGTGGGCGCGAATGGCGATTGACAAAAACGCGGAAACCGCGGAGATCGCTCGCGAATTCGGCGTCGACACCGTGCCCTCCTTCGTGTTCCTGGCGGACGGCGTGGTCGTGGACAAGTACTCCGGAAGCGACCGCGTGGAGCTCATGAACCACGTCCTCAACTTCCAGAAGGCCAACGGGATCCGGCTTCCCGAGCGCGGGACCAAGAGACGGATGAGCACCGCCGAGGCGAAGGAGATTGCACGCGCGGCTAGGGAGCGCGCCAAGGCGGAGGGCCGCCAGACCGGCTGGTAAGCGCGTGTGTTATACTGTGCACGCACGTGTGTGGCGCGACGTGACGATCGCGTTACTCCCCGCCTAGTGATGAGATGATTGTTGTTTGTGACGAAAATTAAGTTCAGTTCGATGCGATATTTCGACGTAGCCTAAACCTCCTCGACGCCGCCCCCGCCGGCACCCTTGCGCTCGACCTCGTCCGCGGCGGCTGCGATGGCCGCCGTCGCCGGACAGCTGGGCGCGTTTGGAGCCAACGGAGCCAGTCGCCTGGCCAGCGTCGTGTTCCGCGAATTAGTGCCAACCGCGTTCACCGCCGTCTCCAGCGCCTGCCTCGGCGCCAGCACCACGAGCACCTCCTTCGCGCGGGACACAGCCGTGTACACGAGCTCGCGCCTTAACAAAGGCCTGTGCGCGTTGGCCAAGGTGAGCACCACGGCTCTGTACTCGCTGCCCTGCGCCTTGTGCACGGTGAGCGCCCACGCGGGTATCAGGTCACGTAAATCCGTCCTCGTGTACGAAACCTCCCGCCCGCCGTGCTTCAGCGACGCCAGCGCTCGTTCAATCGTGTCCAAGGGCGTGTCCGACGAATCGTCGCCGCCTTCGAGAGTCGGTTCATGTTCCTCTTCGTCGCCGCCCTGGCCCTGTGACTTATGCGCCGCGGCACCGCCGAAGACCACCCGGACGCCGCCGTCGCCGTCCACCGCCACAACCGTCCCCAAATCCCCGTTGAACACCTCCTTGGTGTAGTCGTTGCGCTGCTGTAGAACCCTGTCGCCCTCGCGGATGATGACGTCGCCGTTCCTCGTCTCCAGCCGCCCACGGCCCGGCGGGTTGAGCCTGGCCTGGAGGTACGCGTTGAGCTGCTGCGTGCTCGCGGGGCCGCGCCTGAACGGGGTCAGCACCTGCAAATCCGACGCGGGGTCCAGCCCGTCGAGAGCGGGCAACGCGCCGCGGAACAACGCTTCGAGCGCACCCTCGAACCCCGCCGGTGAGTCGTCCGGTAACGTGACCCACACGCAGTCGGCGCCGTCCCACGTCTGCGTCTCGTACGTCACCTCCGAGCCACCAGGCAGCGTGAGCGTCCCCTTGATCGAGCCGTGATCGACAACAGAGTCGTCCCGCACGATGTCCCCGACGGAAGGGTCCCAACGCCTGGTGGGCACCCCGGGGAGGAACCCGCCGTTGATGGCGTGCGCCGCCCGCACGATCCCGCTCGCCTCCGCCTGCCTGAACACGTCACGCAGCTGCACCGCGGGTACCGCCCCGGAGGAGATGATATCGCCGAGCACGCTGCCGGGCCCGACGCTCGGGAGCTGATCCGCGTCGCCGACAAAGACGATTTGCGCATCCGGCTTGATGGCGTCGAGAAGCGCGGCGCACAGCGGCAGGTCCAGCATCGACGACTCGTCCACCACGACGACGTCCGCGTCGAGCGGCGAGGACCTGTTCCGGGCGAACGCGCCCTTGTACGACAGCGAGGACGTCTGGTCATCCGCGGATTCGTCGTCCGTATCGCCGCCGCCTTTGCGCCCTTTCCGGGTCTCCAAAAGCCGGTGGATGGTGCTACTCTGCACGGGCTGCGACATGCGACGCCCCGCGGTCGCGATCTCCGCGAGCCTCTGCGCGGCTCGACCCGTGGGCGCGCACATCAGCACCTTGCGGCCCATCGCGCGCCACAGCCGAACCGCGATGTGCGTCGCGAACGTCTTACCAGTCCCGGGCCCGCCCGTTAACACGCTGATGGGCTCCCGCAACGCCAGGTCCAGGAAAGCCTCCTGCGCGGGCGATAAGAGCCGCCACCCCTCCTTGGACGCGGCCGCCTGGAGCCAGCGACGGACTCTGGGGACGTCGGGCTCGCGCGAGGGCTTACGGAGTCGAGCCGCGACGTCGGCGGCGACGAAAGCTTCGGCGTCGTGAAGCACCGACGCGAACACGCCGCTTCGTTCCCATTCACCGTTGGATGTATTTTCATCACCCGTGTGTCCCCCTTGGCTTTGGGGACCCGTGAGCTCGAACCGCGCGACGTCCCCGCGCGTTCGGAGGACGTCCGCGGCTTCCTCGAGCGCGCCGGAGGGCAGTGATGCGAATTGTTTGGACCCGAGAACGCGACCGACGCCTTCCTCGATCTGCGCCCACGGGACGTAGACGTGCCCTTCGCTCACCGCGGTGGACTGCAGCACCTGCAGCATGGCCGCCGCGAGCCGCGCGGGGTCGTCCGGCTTCTTACCCAGCCTCGCGGCGAGGGAGTCGCAACGGTGGAAGGTGGCGCCGCGCAGACCCGCCATCGACCCGAAGGGATCGTCGCGAACGCGAGCCTCAGTCTTGGTCCCGTGAAGCGCGGCGACTCTCTGCGCCAACGCGGGCGCGACGCCGTACCGTTCCAGGAAGACGATGGCGTCGCGCCGGCCCCTGGTTTCGTCCCAGTTGCCCTTGAGCTTCTCCGCCGTTTTCTTGCCGATCCCCGGGCAGTCTATGAGAAGCGACACCGCGTCGGGCGAGTCGAAAACTTCAAACGTCTTGGCGCCGAAGTGGCTCACGAGTTTACCCGCGGTCACCTTGCCCACGCCGGGCAGGGCACCGCCCGCGAGGTACCGCAGGATGGCGTCTTCGTTCTGCGGCACGACTTCGATGGGCGTGGCGGACAGCTGGAACTGCATGCCCCACTTGTCCACCTCCCGCCACTCTCCGCACATCTCCAGAAATTGCCCCTCCGCGACGCCCGGGATGTTACCCACTACGGTGACAACCTTGTCCGCCTTGGCGCCCTTCTTGCTCTTGCGCTGCTTGTACTTTGGCATGTTGTTGTTCTGCGTCGCGGTGGCGCCGATGGGCAGTTGGTCGACGTGGGACTTGGATACCAGGAGCCTGGCGACTGTCCACTGGTTGTCTGGATTGTGGAAGGTGACGCGGCGAATCTCGCCGCTCAGAGTCTCACCCTTGGGAGGCGCGGGCGTTTGCGTTTGGCGCGGGGGCGGGGGCGGGGGAAGGTCCACGCCGTCCGCGTCGTCGCCCCACAGCTCCACGACGGGTCCTCCGTTGGGTGCGCCGTTGTTCGTCGATCCGTTCTGACTTCGTTTTCGTTCGGTCGGTGCGGCGGCGTCGGTGATGGCGTCAGCCTCGGAGGATATCCACGCGCGCGCCGCGAAGCTGGATGCCCTCGGGTCGGACGCCGCCGGGGGTACGTTCGCGCCTCGATCCCTCCGCCCGGGGTTGGGCGCGCCGCCGCCGCCGCCGCCGCCGCCGCCCTCCCACGCGCTGCCGTGCAGGGGCTGATTGGAGGCGAACGCCGGGGCGGGAACCCTCCGGCGGCCGGGCGCGAGCCGCGCGGGGCTAGCGCGCGCGAGTCGCGCCAGCGCGCGACGCGCGGCGCCCCCTGTGGTCATCGCGCGACCGCGCGAGGTGAAGGAGGCCCCAGGCCCGCGAGGATCGAAACCCCAGTTGACGAGTTGGTTGCAGCAGGTCTCTACCGATCCGAGCGTGCCTGACATTCACCGGGGGGGATTTCCGAAGAGTGGGAGGTGTTCGTCACCGGGCGGCGTGCGGCCGGCTCGGTGGTGGCTCGTCAGCTACTCGCGCGCTCTAATGGCACGCCACCGGACCCATCCCTGAGGTCCGACTCGTCCGTGTTCGTTCTCTTGGTGCGCTGGTGCGTTCAGCGTGTGATCGTGACGCATCAAAATTACAGTTGTCTCGGCGAAAAAACTCGCCAAGAAAAAATATCCCAGTTTTCAACCTCCTATGGGTAAACATGGTCGAAATACCAACCAATTACGCCACGTGATCCTATGAGAATTAGCACTGGATTTGGTCCAACTTTTGTGGGCGCTTGAACGCGCTCAAAATTTTCGACCAGCCCGAGGAACAGACAGCCCCGACCATCAACTGAGGCCCCACCACTAGCAGCACGCACGTCCATCACACACAAGGTGCGTCCCGAGATATCCCCATCGACCTCGTCGCCGTCGGTGCCGACGTCGAAGCCGGGTCCGGCCCGTGTGCGGGTCGTCACCCCCCGCTCGTCGCGCCCGATGGATTGAAAACTCGATTTGCGCGCCAAAACAGCCAAGGACGCGCCTCGGTCGCCCGAACACCCGCGGCGTCGACCTCCCTTCGCGTTCCGACGGTCCCACGCGGGCCGGCAGGCACGTCGGAGTCGTTCATCGCGCGGGTGGCCACGTGACGGCGCGACGCGCGCGATGCCCGGCGTCCCTCGGGGGAACCGGCGTTTTCCTGTTTTCCATCATCTGACGTTCCCCCCCCTCTCCGCTCCGCAGATGTTCGCCCAGCTTCGCAACGCCCTCGCTCGCAATGCGTCCGTCTTCCAGACGGCGCGCACCGCGTCCACCGGCGCCAACGGTAAGGCCTGGGCCGTCGATCTCATGGCCAGCGAGGCTGGCATCAGCAAGAAGCAGGCTGAGATCGCGCTCAAATCCCTGCTCGCGGGCATCGAGGGAGCCGTGGTGAATGGAGAGAGGGTCACGTTCCAGGGCTTTGGATCCTTCGAGTCCGTCGCCAGGGCGGCGCGCACCGGCGTCAACCCCCAGAACCCCACCCAGAAGATCAACATCCCCGCCTCCATCGCGCCCAAGTTCAAGGCTGGATCCGCGTTCAAGTCCGCAGTGAACAAGTAGGCATCGTCGTTGCTGACAACGACGGGTTAATCAGTAAATAGCCAGAAAGAGATTAGACGGCTGAGCTCGCCGATGTAGATATATATCTAAGACTCCGAACCACAATCACACCTTGGTTCCCCGCCACTTGTCCACCACACCGCACGTCGCCGACACTAGACCCAACGCGTTCACCGTCCGAGGGTCCGTCAAAGCATCGAACCCGCACACGTCGCCCAAACACACCGACACATCCGCCACGTCCATCGTCAACGACAGGTACGCCGCCGTCCGATCCCGCTCGAGCGACTTGAGCACCGCGTGTAGGTCCGCTTCCGTGCGCACAGCTGTGTGCGTGTTCGACGTGTTGATGGAGGCATCGCTGCCTCCGCTCGATTCCCCCGAGTCCCGTTCCGTTCGTCCCCCAAAGCCGAACAGCCGGAGCGGCGATGAGCCCATTCCCCCACCGAAGTCGTCGTCTTTTTTCCGCCTGCCCCTCTCACTAAACTCCCGCCTCGCGTCGCTCTCCCGTCGTGAACACCGCCACAGCGTGAGTAACGAGACGTTGATGGTGAACACGTACGTGGAGAGTTCCGAGATTGAGGTCCATCGCTCGATGTTCCGTCGCCGGCGCTTGTTTCGGATGAGGCCGATCTTCGCCGCCCAGTTGAGTTGCTCGGCGAAGTTGTACACCAGCTGCGCGAGCTGCGACGCGATGTTGAGCCGGTTGGCGAAGGTGGCCGCGGATGCGAGCGCGAGGTCGGGGGTTCGGTTCCCGACTTGGGCGCTTCGCGGCCTCGACGCGATCTCCCCCGCGCGCAGCAGCGCCCTGAGCTCCTTGAGATTGCCCAGGAATTTTCCAAGTTTGAGGTATTTTCTTGTAATACCAGTGCTCTTGTCCAGCTTTCGCAGCTTGGTGCCCGTCACCGAGCTCGGGTCGTCCGCGAGGATGTTGTACGCGGCTATCGCCGAGACGTACCGCATCAGCTTCAGCGTCTTATCCAGCCCGTCCCTCTGCTTGAGGAACGCCACCGAGTGGTCCAGAGCGTCGCCCGGCATTTTTCCCTATTGTTAGTTTCCACCACGGATCTGAACGAGGGCGCGACTCGCGGGGTATACGCGCGGTCGGGACGCGGGCACGCGGCTCTGGGCACCCTCGAAGGTTCGTGGGATTCGACTCGTGGGATGAGCACGGTGGTGAGCGCCCGAGCCTGCGACTGAAGGTGCGGACGGGGTGGACCAACCCTAATGAAATGACATTTCGGTCGGTTGCGTGTGCTGTCTGTCGATTCAAAAATGTGGGTGACAGCGTTGGATATTCAAACCCGAACCACGGGATAGGGCACATCGGACGCGCGCGAGGACCCCGTCCGGCGCGACAAACGGTGCGGGCTGTCCCACGACATCGCACGGTTCGAACCATGTCATTCGCCGCGCCCGCCGCGACCCCTCCTCCCGCCGCCGTCGGCGTGAGCGAGGGCCGAGCGAAGCGCAAGATTTCAAAGCCGGAGAGATTCGTGACGCCCCCCCCGGCGAAGCGCGTCAGGCCCAACCCGCCCGCGGGAGGTGCCAAGCCCGCCGTCGCCGCGAAAAAGCCCGGCGCGAGCAAGCCGTCCAGGTCCGTCGGCAGGTCCAAGCCCCCCGCGCACCCCATGGCTGCCGTTTCCGAGGCCAGGCCGAGGCCCGACGCGTCATCTCGAGCGCTCAGCGCCATCGCCCTCGCCGCGCTGAGCTCCCCGGGCGCCGCCGCGCTCATCGGCCAATCCCCGGTTCCCGAATCCGCCGTCGTCGAAGCCATGGCCGCCGCCGCCGCCGCGAGGGAGATCACCTCCCCCGGCTCCGGCGCCCTCGCCGGCCTCGCCATGCTCCTCGAGGCCACCGAAGAATCCCCGACGCTGGCGCAGGATCTGGGCGTAGCCGCGAACATGCTCCCAAAGGGCTACAGAGGCAGGCAGAATCCCATGGGCTCACCACTGCGGCCCATCAACCTCAACCTCCCGGCCGGCGCGGACACCGACGTCAGAGGAGTAAAGCTCCCAGGTCCCAACGAACCCGTCGCCAAATCCTCGTGGGGCGAAGGCAAACGCAGACGCACCAGCGGCGGCAAACCAAAGGCTAAACCCAAGGATCCATCCAAGGATCCATCCAAGGCGGCTTCTGTCGATAAGGCGGCGATCGATCCCACCGTCGGTGAGTGGCTCGCGGCGGAGAGGCAGAGCGCCAGGGTGGCTCACGCCAAGGAGTTTGACGCGGCGGTGCACGGCGTGGCGAGCGCGGCGCCGCATTCGGTGCTCAAGCACGCGCTCTCGTGGCTGGACCTGTTGGTGGGCGATCTCAAGGGGAGGAGCGCGGCGCTCCGACGGAGCAGGCGGCGGCTGCAGAAGGTCCGGTCCGAGGCTGTGGCGTCGTCGGAGGCTTGGAGGAAAGAGCGCGGGGCTCGGTTTACCAAAATCGAAAAGGACCTCGCGACGAAGGAATCCGGTTTGCTCGAAGACCTCGAGAGCGCGCTCGCGGTCGAGGACAAGCACCTCACGCTGCTGCTCAAGCAGGCGATGCAGGCGCAGGGCGCGGCGCGGGGGAGCGACGCGGCCATGAAGGCGGCGGGTAACAAGGCGGTGGAGGGTGGCAAGGGGAGCGAGAAGAAGAAGGCCAAGACCGGGAAGGGCAAGGGCGGGAAGAGCGCCCCGGGAGAGCACGACGACCCCAAGCTGATGACGGACTACTTCTCGAACGCCGCGATCACGTCCGCCGCGGCGTTCCTCAGCACCGGGCTCAACGTGGCGGTCGCCGACGGGGACGGGGATGGGAAAGCCGCCGCCGCCGCCGCGTGTCCCGCGGCTATGGTTCCCACCCCTCACATCGCCGCCGCGTGATACCCATTTATTACCCCAATCACCGCGACGGGCGTCACCACTTAGCAAGCGCGTCGGATACCGGCGCGCCGCGTTGAAAAACAAGCAAACGTATGACCAGTGCGATACGTATACCAACGGGCACGACTAAGTGCTTCTAACGAATGTTTCAATCACGGGAGCGGCTCCGCGATGTTGCCCAGCCTGTTCAGGTGCAGGTACGCGTCCGTGCCGTACCCGTCCATCGAGAGCACCTGCAGGTCACCCCCGAAGTACCTCGCGTACAGCCTGGACAAGGGCAAGCCGTAGCCGTAACCCGCCAACACCGCCGGTCCCGCCCCGGTGTCCGCGTCCATCTCCAACAATGGCGAGTTGGCCGTCGTGTACAGGTAGGTCCATATCCGCTGTAAACCCGATCGCCTGATCCCGCCGCCCTCGTCGCTGATCTTGATCGTGACGTCCTCGGCGCCCTCCGCGATGACCACGCGGATGGGCGGCGGCATCTGGTCGGAGTCGAGGTACTTGTCGCTCACCGCGCGAAGCGAGTTTTTGACCAGCTCGAAGAGCATCTGGTGCAAGTGACCGGGCACGTACGCGAACGTGAAGGATTCGTCCCCAAAGACCTCAACCTCGGGCGCGTCGCCGTACTGTCGCATGCAGATGCTCCGCGCGTCCTCGATGGCGTCCCTGGCGACCGCCACCGGGGAGACCTTGGTGCAGATCAGGCCGATGTAATTCTCCTCGGGGGTTCCCGTCGCCGCCGCCTCCTCCAGCGCCACGTGCTGACCCATCAGCATGCGTATGCCTATGCGCGACATGTAGAAGCCGTCCAGGAACTGGTGTATCTCCGGCATGTCGTTCATCCACTTGTTCTCGACGCCCCGCTTCCCCAGCCGCGGACCGTCGCCGTCCCCGCCTTCCCTCTCCAACTCCAGCTTGAGCTCCAGCACTCCCCGCGCGATCATCGGCACCACGTTGGCGTGCCTGTCCATCACCCGCTTGATGAGCGTCGTGAACTTGGCTTCGTCCTCCCTGTTTTCAATCTTGGGAAACTTCTTGAGCTCGTCGTAGGACTCCACGTACCAGTCCCGCACCGTCTGCACCTGCTCCTTGCTGGACAGCCCGAGCGGAAGGTTTTCCAGCTCGGCGACCCTGTGCGCGAACCGGACCGGGAGCTCGTTGTGGAGGAACTGCGCGCTGACCATGAGCTGCCGCTGGATGGGCTGCGCGCCGAAGTCCATCATGTACTTGAGGCTCACCCCGGTCTGGGCCTTGAAGCTCGAGCGGTATATGTCGTCGACGAGCTTCTTCGGGAAGATTTCGGCCAGCCTGTGCGCGGGCGGAGCTCGCGAGATGGGCGACGGTGAGGCGATGCCCGCGCGCCCGGAGGAGTAGGACGCCTCCCATCGCCGCAGCGCCTCGGAGCCCGCGCGTCGCGCCGCCCTAGACATCCCACCCATCGCTCACGCGCACGCACCACCCGTCCTCGAAGCCCCGAACCGCGTCCGCGTCAGATTTCCCAAACAGAGCTGCAGGGAATTTACGGTTGTGGGAACCGGGGACCGCGGCCCTTCCCGGCGACTGCCTGGTCCGTCACGTGGTCCGTCACGCGTTCCCCCGCGCCCGTGTATCGTCGATGGAGGAAAAGTCCCTCGCCTTCCCCCGTTCCGACCCACCCCAGGGCGTCGCTCCGTGTGTTTCGCACCGCCTGGGGTTTCTCGTCTCTATCCGCGTCAGTGGTGCCATGCTGGCGGGAGAGCGGATCGCGATTCGGCAACCGGACGATCACATTCACGGACGTCGTTCGCCGAGACGAATGCGTACGCAAACCAGTCACCCTAAGATCTTATTTACGGTTAAGAAAGAATTATTTGGCTTATTACATCCTAGAAGTCCATGGTCATAGGGTCGTTGACCCCCGACATGGTCGTGATCGTCCA
>ENA-UOXV01005233-UOXV01005233.1-marine-metagenome-genome-assembly--contig:-NODE-5233-length-14386-cov-6.716000_pt1 | contig 14386 bp, 19 predicted proteins | sample MGYA00238165_ERZ766961 | MGnify/ENA primary metagenome ERZ766961 (study PRJEB28924, sample SAMN03173240) | marine metagenome | biome: Marine; feature: Water; material: Subsurface seawater | place: North... | reverse complement strand
GGACACGTCTCGTCCACCCCCCGTACTAACTGGACACGTCTCGTCCTTCCTCTGCAGAAGTTCCTGCACAAGCTGGGGGGCCCGCGTGGCTCCAGACACCCCGCAGTGTGGCTCGTGGGGTGGATGAGGAACGAGACTGTCAGGGGGAGCGAGGGACGTCTGCTCTGCAGCGGATGGTGGGCCCTTTCGCGGCACGTCAACTACTTTGGCGAGGTCGTGCAAGCTGTTGCGCTCGCGCTGCCTGGCTGGCTTTGCACCGGCGCTCTTCTCCCGTGGTTGTACCCACTCTACTATGTCCTTCTCTTCATCCCGAGGCAACGCGATGATGACGCTGCGTGTGCCATCAAGTACGGCGCCGCATGGAGGCGATACGTGGCTGCGGTTCCGTACCGCATCGTGCCGGGCCTTTACTAGCGAGGACAGTTGCTGCTGTGCCTCAGTTCTCTTCCACAGAGAGCAAGTGCAAAGGCATGCAAGGGAAGAGACTAATAAACAATGCAATCACTATCTGTGGAGGTCGTCCCAGCAAAGTAGACGTCAGCTGACGTACGAAGAGCCCAGGCCATCATGCAGGGTCTTGCTGGGCAAGTCGTCGCAAAGACGGTGAAGTGAGTCGCGGTGGACCGTTTTCGCTGCCCCAGCTGAATGCGAGAAAAGGTGTCAAGGTCCTGGTCGCCACCTCTACTCGCATTGAGCCCTGTGAACCATTCTCCGAGTCGCCTATTGCGACCTCTTCCAGGGAGAGTCTCGACGGATGACACATTCTGTTCGGATCCACAGAGCCTGCTCCGTCGAGGCAAGGACGTTTCGAAGGATGTCTCTCCGAACAGTGGTCCCTATTCACGAATGGCTCGTGCTCCGTTTCTTCGAGCTCCTCTTCTCCGGCAAGGTTCCAATAATTCTCCCTTCGACCGTTCTCGCACTCCTCGGTATCGCCTTTTAGAGTAGTCTTGGCAGCAGAAAGCATTCTAGTGGTCGGTAGTTCGCCCGGAGTTTTGAAAGGAATTTGCTCTTTTCTGATACTGAACGACTGTCGAGGTGAAGACAGCACTGCAGGATATTGTGCAGAGATTCTGTTCGAATTTGAAGTAGGTACCATTGCTCTTTTAGGCCTGTGAAAAAGAGAGGGCAGGGACTTCGCCAAATTCGAGTGTGGTTTCGAAGACTGCAAATCCAAAGGCGAATCATCGTCTGAGTCATCTCGATCAGAGCATCTTTTCCCTGACAGAAGGGAAAGCATCGGTGCAGCTTGGAGTTCTCCTGGTTTCGGTTTGTTTGCATATCCCATTCTGGTCGTTCCCACGTTCGGTGTTCCGAATTCTTCAAATTCACCGCTTCCTTCTTTCTGTTCATACTTGCCAGTTTCCTTGTTCTTCTGAAATCCTTTGCAGTATTGAATTGTGGCATCTACATCGTTTTCTCTTGCCGGGCCATCCAGTAAACAGTGATCTGATGCACCATCATGAACAAGAGCTTCAGGATTCTCTGCTGGTGACACTGTACTGAGTCTTCTGAGATCTCCAAGTCCTTTCTTAGCGGGCGAGTTCTGTTTGCCGGCGGCACTGTTAATGTTGTTTCGGGATATGACTGCTTCTCTTCCACTGATGATGCACTCTGTATGTGGGTTTTGAGGTTCGTAAGCAGGTCGCTTGGAAGAGCAAATGGCAACAAGAAAGTGCAGGTCGCTCACCCTGAGGGAGATTCTCAATGAAGCGGCTGGGCTCTTGCTGCATCCCAAAAACATCGTCTACGAGCGCGTAGCTGATACTCAGCTCCTGCAGTATGCAGTGATTAGAGAACTTCATCGCGGCCATTTGATTCTTGAAATGGTTTCTAATCATGTGCTTCTGAAAAGATCAAAGGTACTTTTTTGGCCCGAGAAACGGCAACGTAAGCAAGTCTCCGCTCCTCCTCGATGGCTTCGCGCCAGCGTTCTGCATACTCGTGCTCTGACTCCTTTTCCTGGAAAGTTCAATGGACATCAGCATGTGTTCTACCGGGTCAGACCACATACTGCAAAGCGACAGCCACCGCAAGGAGCATGCTGGCGGAAAGTGCCTTGGGACGAATTGGAAGAGGGCAAAGAGAGTCCGAAAAGCGCACGAGCCAGACATGAGAAAATTCAAGTCCCTTAGCCTGCAGATTCCCAGAAAATCACAGGATGGAGAAACGATATCCAGCAGGGTTCAGATTCGGATTCGCCTGGTGGATCGTTGAAAGCGTCACAAATTCTGATTTTCGGAGCTCCTTGAGGTCTGAGGTGTCGCGAACAAAGCTTGTAAATGCTAGGAGCTTCCTTGCAGTTGCACCTGTTCCAGCCTCTGCAACGCGTGAGGCACCAAGAAGCTCGTCTTCACAATCGCCGACCATTACCAAGTCTTCCTGAAGCATCCTGACCGTCTCGACATAGACGCCGCTATCGTCCTGATTAAACAGCTCACTTTAGCATCGCTTGAATCAAAGTATTGCTATAATTAATAGCTCCACTTTAGGTAGGCACAGACCTTCAACTTCTTACCATCACCAAACGTACGATTTTGGATGCCCTCCAAAACCTCCGGTGCGCTCTTTTCCTGGACATGTGCGCATGGTCAGAGCCTGACCAGACTCAAATCATATTGCTGAAAAGGGTACAATGCCTTGATATCTTCACGAATCGCTCTGACAGTCTGCAGAAGGTCCCTGAAGCCCGCAATCTGTTTCTTTGTGAATCCTTCAGTCTCCACCCGCAAGACTCTCGCGGCTGCGTCAAGTCTTGAACACCGCCACCTAGGACAGGAGCTCTGAATTACACATCCTTCAAAACCAGGTTCACATGCATTGCCAAATGCCATTACCGCGATGCTAAATCACGAAGATTGTCGAGTGTACTTTTCCCAATGGCCCTCGATGGCTTGTTTGCGATTCTTTCCATAGCCGCTTCATCAGCACCGCTCAGCGCGATTCGCACGTACGCCAGAAGGTCCAAAACGACGGCCTTTTTCACGGCATTGCTGCTCCACTCTGGGGCTGCATTCACGCAGGCAATCTGCAGGGAGCAGAATTGCTCAAATCTCCCTGCAGATTGCTCAAATATAGGCGGATATGGCCCTCGCGAACAAGATCTATCTTTGAAATCAACTCAAAGTGTCCATCTATGAATTGTCTATGATTGAGGCGTTTGCCTTTCGCTTCGAGAGCTGCAATTGGAATTCGCGTCCCATCATACGAAGCCTGTATAAGACTGCCATTTGTCTGAGCGGAACCCCTTCCGCGTGGCAACGCTGGATCTGGTCGCAGACCATCTTCACTTCCATCTGTTCACACGATCATTTTAACTTGAAGTTTGCGAGATGACATCCTCAAGAAAGTTGAAATAGAACACACTGACATCACTCTAGCAGACGAGTACCGACCTGAACAGTCGCGCAGGGTGCGAAAACGATGGAGGAGCCCGAACCATTGTCCTTTGAGGTCACGGGTCTTGCAAGTCAATTCTCAGTTTTAAGATACAAGATTCGTGTCTCTGTGCTTTTTCACCTAGAACAATTTCAATTAAGCCTCATAGATTTTACCGTGTATGCTCCAGAAGCGGCCGAAGTATCTCCCAGACTCTGATTGTGTGAGATGAGAGAAGCCGCCGCCTTGACCAATACTCCGGTGCTGCGATAGTTTTTCGAAAGCTTGATAACTTTTGAAGTGGGAAACATGGCGCGAAAGTCCTGCACAAGTTTCGGGTTGCGTGTAAGCAATCGTGCAAGATTGACGACATAATGATCAGACGTCAATGCTTTGGAGATTCTCGCGCCATGGACTATCGGACACCTGAAAATTGCTTGACGCCTTTCCCGCCAGGAAGCCATAAATACTTTGGTCTTGATCTCCGCACACAGTTATACGAGGATTTTGAGGGTCAACCAAGAGCTTGAGTAATCCGATTTGCAGAGGGGATACGTCTTGGAACTCATCCACCTGCTCGATGACTCAACTATTCAGGTCAGACGCTCGAGGTCACGCACATTCCACTAAACGTTTGTTGGGGAGGTTGGTGGCGCACCAAGATCACACGGTGGCGTGAGCGAAAATCGTCGAGCAAGCGGTAGTCGCATTTGAGCAATTCGATCGTGAGTGGGATCAAATCGTCGAAGTCCAACCAATTGAATTTCTTCTTGCGACTGATAGTGACTCGGTTTTCAGCGTTGTGCGAACTAGCAACACAGGACAATTTCACGGTCAAGATATGGGAAGGAACGCACTTTTTGTAAGTCTCCAGGCAAGAGAACTGCAGATCGTTCTTATGGAACTTCTTGTCTCTATTCTCTTCCTTCGCGGCCCATTTCATAAACACTGACAGGCGCTGGACCGCTCCGACCAGCAATTTGTCCTGACCCCTGGCAACGCTGAAATCTCCGTCGCCTTCCTCATCCCGGTTGAGCGCCTCGCGTTCCGCGTCTTGAGGGGGCTTCCACTGTAGTGCTTCTTGATATTGATGTGCAGGAAGGTCTTGTATGATCTCTCTCAGCCTGAGAGCAGGTCTTGCTCTCAATTTCAAGACGAGTACTTCTTGGAGCTTTGAGGGCAAGTAACCTTTCGAGCCTTGCTGTGTCGTCCAGGACAGTTGGTTCGCGTTGGAACCCAAGTCGAGTGTAATTTTGCTTGAGGCTGTTGAGGGAAAAGGAGTGGAATGTGTGGACAGAGACCTCTGCACCCCGTGGGACCTGTACAAGAATTCCGGGTTGCCTGCTTCTGTTTGTGGCGGACAAAAAAAGCGGTGAAGTGGCTAGCTTTCTCTATCCATCAGTCACGACGCGGATACGAGCATCAAGAACATTTTGATCTGGTTTGATGATGCGCTACTCGTGCATATTCAAGCCTGTGGGGTGTCAGCAGGCAGACGAACCAGCGTATTAATACGATGCGCCATCTCCTCTTTGGCCTTTCTCGTGAAAGTCAATGCCAGAATAGTCTTCGGCCGCACTTCTCTTGAGCTGATCAGCCACGCGATACGGAGACCAAGCACACGGGTTTTGCCTGATCCCGCTCCTGCCGCTATGAGCATGGGAATTCCTGCGGAATGGAGAGGGACTGGTCACATATCCGAAGATACTTTTAGGCGGACGTGTCTAGCCCCCCAGCAGCTCATAGCACTTCAGCTTGGGACAATGGGTAGAACGCAGATGTGCCTTCAGGAGCGGTCGTTGCGGCGCGCTGGACGTCATCGAGCTGCGCGAGCGAGCGCTCGAGCTCCGGAGAGATTGGCACATGTTCCCGGCTGGGGTTCTCCTGCAACCTTCCCTTTGCATTCAAGTGAGGAAGGTCAGACCCGTCCATGGTACGCACCAGCTCCCCCAGCCCGGATGTAGCTCCGGGGAGAGAGAGCGTTGCAAACAGAAGGCGCGGGATCCTCGTATGCTTAGGCGCTCTCCCCTCCTCGTTACCACGGGCAATACGGAGGGAAAGAAAATCTACCGAAATTTTGACCTTTTTTAAATTTGACGGTGTTGTGGAAATTTTAGACCGGACTGCCCACGCTGGGTCCAATGCAGACGCGCACGGGTCCTGGGGAGAATCTGCTTCCAGCATCGGGCTTTGCGACGGACCTGAACATCCTGTCACTTGTGGGAAATTCTGTGCGCAGATCTCAGATTTGTCATCTGGTGGCATGCTTTGTCGCGTTGCTACTCCTCATCGCGATATGGTTCCTAGTGGCCTTCTTCAGCATCTCGGTATCGGAGTGCAATCATCCCGCTACTCTGCAAAAGCATCGTGCCTCACCAAATATGGTAGTTCTCGTACCGTTCCTTTTGTGCTATCGGTCCTCGACATTCGAAACGTTCGCGCTTGACCGTGGCGCGAGCAGCGAGGCAAGAAGCTCGTGGAGCCCTCTCTGTTCGGAGGCACAGCGCAAGGGCTCACCTGGGACGGACAGCATCTTTTTTTCGCTGGCACAAACTATGTTGCCAGTACAATGCGAGAGGGCACAAACTATGTGGTTCGGAATCCTATTCCCACTTGCAATGCTCCCCCGGCCTGAAAACATCCTCGGGTGGGTAGGTTGTGGAGGATGCGAATCCGGCAATACCTCCGTCACTTGCGCTTGAAGGATATCATCATGTCGGTGACCCCGCATACTTCAACGGTACTCTGATACTCCCTGTCGAGGACAGGGGCTTTGAGGCGCCCTTGTTGCTCGTGGTCGCCGCAGGGAACCTCAAACCGCTCTCGTCTTTCATTCTACCTGACGCACAGCACCTTCCGTGGGTCGCGGTGCGTGTCGACAAGGACGCCTCCACTGCCGAACTATTCTACTCGGAATCCCGCAATGTTTCGAAAATCAGCCGGCGCACCTACCCGGATCTAGTCGAGCAGCCATCCCTCGCCCTGTCGGCAGCAATTCAGGGAGTTCAGGGTGGGGTCTTCGACGATCGAGGCGTGCTTCATGTCTCGGCATGGATTCCTGGTTATCCCCTCTGGTCCTGTGTGCAAAGCACGAGTGTGCGGGGTAGAGCACAACTCATTTCAACGCGGCTTCTGGGACAGATATTTACGGGTGCAACATGTACGAATTCGATGTCTCGAATGGACTGCTCGCGGCATACAAGCTCTCTTCGGGGCTCGGAGCTGCCGGCTTTGTGGAGCTGGAGGGTCTTACCATAATGGAGTCGACACTCCTTGTTTCGTTCAACTTTTGGTTTGCATTCAGAGGAATTGTAACGCTGGTACTGCCAGAGTAATCGGTAATCCACGGCTCGAGATCGGGATGTCTGTTTCTGCTACATTGCCGGGAATGAGGATGGATATGGTGATGTGCCAAGACGAGGGAAGAGCTATATTGGTTTATCTAATCAACAGATAATCAGAATCACTGTTCCGCATGCATGCGAATCTACACTCAGGAGATCGAGCACATCCCAGAACCATGCTGGCGCGCAACCTTCTCAGAGTAGCGCACCTTGATCTCAGGCAGGTCCTCCTGTTCGAGGCGCATCGTCTCGGCCTTATCGAGATACTCGAAGCGGTATTCAAGCCGCATCAACTCGTAGATACGCTGCCTCTCCTCTTTATCCATTAGCTTCACCACGCGCACCCCTGCCAACCCCAGCACCGCGATCAGCACAGCGAAAAGAGCCTCGGGCGCCCTGCATCATGCGGGCGGATCGGTGCTGGAGCAGACCGTCTTCGTTGACGAGCACGGAGGCCACACGGTCCTCAGGGTTCCCCGCAAGGCGGTCGGAGAGCGACGCGCGGCCGAAGCCGCTGGTCAGAGGCAGGTCATCTGCGAACACGCCGCCATCCGACGACGCCCCGGACTTGGCGCGCCGCACGCCACCTGCACCACCTGAGCCGCCAGACGAGTTGGCGCGGCGGAACCCGCTGTCGTGGTCTGGGCGGAGTTGCTGGGCCGGTGAGGTCGAGGCAGGCTTCTCGATTGCTGCGCCGGCTAGCGACGTCGGCAGAGCGGGTGCGCCTGGCGCGAGAAGCGTCTTGAGGTCGGAATTGAAGCGCATGAACGGGTTGGTCTCGGGTCCGAGCCGCATCTCCACATGGGGCATGGGACTCAGGTTCGGCCTTGTCGCCTCCAAGTCGTCAGTAGCCGCGGCGGACACCTGCGTATAAGCGAGCAGCACCTCAGGAACCCAACTCCAAAAGGCTCTGGCACGACCAGCGGGCAGAATTTGGCTTCCGCAGGAGGCTGGCACGCGCGTGCGCTTCGGTGTGTTTCGGTACCGGAGACGATAAGTCTGCACTCACTGGACTCTCTGTTGCTTTATCGTCATCTTGAAAAGCGAGAGCTGCTGCTGCTCCGTTATTTTCGAAGCCCTCCATCGTAGCGCGAGTGACCGCTTGGACGAGCAGCGGCGATGCGTTGAAAGACCCCTTCTTCTTTTTCTTCGAGTCCGGAGTGCCCTCACTATCCGTACTCTACAGTCACGGAAGAGCAAATTAGGACATCAGATCAGAGCGTGGCACTGAAAGGATGGAGAGTAAGAATACAACACACCTTTTTGCTTCCCTTCTTCCGCACGGTGCCATCCGCCGCTGGAATTTCAACTTCGCTGCCACGTTCCTCGTCCCCATCCATTGCATCAGTCTTTTTCTTCTTTTTCTTCTTTATCTTACCCTCTGCTGCTGGCGATTGTTCCTCATCATCCGGCATATTTTTACCCTCTGTGTCATCCTCTTCTTTCTTCTTTTTCTTCTTTTTCTTGCCTTCCGCTACGGGTGAAGGTTCTGCGCTCTCTGTCTCGTCGTCCTCCTCTGTTGTAACCCCCTTCTTCTTCTTTTTCTTCTTGACCGGCGTCAGGGCTATCGGACTATGCAGACCTTTGGCGTCTATTTTTAAAGGTTCCGTAGCCAGGACATCTGGCTGGGAGGAAGAAAACCCTTTCTTGCCCTTGCCAGACTTTTTCGACTTTGTCAGAGGGCTGCGAGGGGGCTGGCCGGAGGCCTCACTGCCAGCGCCACTCGGAATGGTTGAAAGCTGGGCCAAAGACTGCGAAAACTGCGAGCCCAGCGAGACGCCCGTCCCTTTCAAGGATGATAGGCCAGGAACAATGTCCTGCAGACAATTATTGCGATCAGCGATGATGCATCTGCGGCAGGGCAATCCCTGCGATTGCGCTGACAGCTCAGGCACACGCGAATGGAGAGAGGGGGTGTGCCTTGCGTTTTGGCTTCTTGGTGGGTGAGACGCTTGCCGGTGGCCGAAGATGCTGGTTGCGTTGGAGCCATTCTTGCTGTTGCTCCTTGGTCCACGCGAAACGCTCTTCATTCTTTTGGGTCCATACGTCCACGGCGGGGTCCATAACCCACTCGAACCCTGTCTCTCGCTTGTCGTACTTGACATGCACTTTTTTGGATGACACAATTGCCATCAGTTCGTTGGCCTTGCGCGGAATAAGAAATTGCTTCACCCATTCTAAACGAGCCACATCGTCGCCCCCAAAGTCCTTTCCATAGCGGCCCATCAAGTATGGAAGCAACACGGTGCCACCGCCGCCGCCCTGGCGCTGAGTCACAGTGACATGGTGATTCAAATAATCTTCCACTGTTGCGCGCATCTGCCCCTCCAGCTTGTCGCCTTCGTACACCGAGATTCGTGAGGACGTAACAGTCATGGCCGAGCAACAAAGAAGAAGCATCGGATCCACCTCAGGCTGACGAAACGATGGTACCCCAGTCAGCAGTTGCCCCGCAGTGCATGCAAGGGGAAATTACAGGGGAGGGACGCACATCGAGATTCATGATTTCGATCTTGTTCTTGTCGTAGCGGTCGTCAAATTGCAAAGAGAACTTCCAAGGGCGCGATTTGTTGCATCGAAACAGGCCATGGAAGATGTCATTTAGCGACAGGTTGAGATACCCTGTCGCCACAACCCATGAGCCTGCAAAGTTGAGGTGCAAAAGAGGACACATTCTAAACTCTTGCATACCTCAAGAGACCGAAAGGCTAGTGAACGTACCGATAATGAGTGACGTGTTGGCAAAAAACGACTTCTTGTCTTTTTCCTTCATGTCCCCAATGTGTTTTTCGTGAGCCGCGCATCCGTGTATCACGATAAGATGGTAAAAGTTCAGCAAAACAGCCTTTCGATCGTTCTTGGATAACACCTTGAGGTCACATCGCTGCACTTCGGCGAGCAGTTCAAGATGTTTGCAGAACTGCGAACAATTGCGCAGTCCGGCCCAATCTACGGTCTGCTTTCCCTGTTTGGTCACAACCCACGAATTGAGCAGATGCAGAACGAACATCAAGCGATCATACGTCACAGCCCGAACATCACGTGGCTGGCCTTTGATTGAGGCATGTGAAAGCGCTCGGCACACCTTGACCATGATCAGCACCCGAAGCATTGCCGCGCGCAGCCTGAGCACCTGTTTGCTCTCCGGCTTCTCCTCTACATCCTCGTCGTCGTCGCCATCAGCGCCACCTCTGCCCGGTCGTTTTCCGGGAGCTGTGCGACGCTCACACAGGAGGTCCTGCACCTCGTGGAACATCCCAAAGGCGTTGCGAAGCGCAGTGAACGATTGCATCCACTCTGTCTTGACCACCTGTTCGACGCTCTGAATGCGATTCGGGGGTTTGACAACGAGCAACTTGTCGAGGAGAGACTCTTTCGCAACCTTTGGGAACCATCGAGGCGTCTTGTACAATCCACGCAAAATATGGCTAGTGTTTTCGAATGGGAATTCGCCGCACAGCATAGCATAAAGGATGACACCGCACGACCAGAGGTCCGCGAGTTTGCCGTCGTAGCCCTTCTTGTCCTCGATAATCTCTGGCGCGATGTAGTCTGGTGATCCGCAGCAGGTACGCATCGGGTTAAATTGGGTCTCTTTGGTCACGCCAAAGTCCGCGATCTTGAGCACCCCATCCTTGCTGAGGAGGAGATTTTCGAGTTTGAGATCGCGATGCGCATAACCCGAATTGTGCATGTACTGCAAGCCGCTCATCAACTGATTGAAGTAATGGAATGTTTGGCGCTCGCGCTGGTCGCGCTTCCACTTGACGACCGTATCAAAGAGCTCACCACCACCGATGAACTCGAGCGAGAGCATCATGTTCTTGTCGTCGACAAACACAGTATGTATGGAGGTGATGTTTTCATGAGCAAACTTTGTCATCACCTCCACTTCGTGATCAAGAGCCCGCCTCGAATTCTGCTTCAGCTTGAGAAACTTGACAGCGACCTGTAAGGAGTGCTCGCACGCGGCAATGCGTCAGCTGTGCAGCGCGACATGGGATGCATTACCATGGGATGCATTTCACTGCAATTCCGCTTCGAGGCCACCCTGGGTTTCCCTCGTTGCAGGGTTGGAACCTGTTTCCTTAGGAGAGGATCATAGCCTAGAAATACCTGTGATCATCAAGTCCCAGCTCTCCTCTCAGGCTACAACGCCGCAGAGGCCAGCACATAACAGCGGGCAGGATGACCACCAGAACGACTAACAAGAGTCCGCTGTATGGGATTTGCGATGGGACAGCATACCGTGCCCGTGGCACCACGTCCGAGCTCTTTCCCGAGCTCATAAGGCCCAAGCTGCCTCATGGCTTCGCGCTGTGCGAGGTCCAAGACCCGCCTCCCTGTGCAGCTCCTCCCTCTCGCAACCGCCGGTAACGTGACCTAGATACTTTACAAAGGCGACTGCGTCCCGGGAACGTCCCGGGAACTAGCATTTGCTGTGGCCAAGTGAAGTGCACCTGGCACTCTTGAACGGAGAGTAGAGAGAGAGATATAGATAGAGAGGATGTGATGTCTTTCAATGAGAGGTACGTGAGAGGCCCATGCTTCTGGACTCTCCTAAAAGGTTCAGAGCGCAACAAGACAGTGGCCTGATCGCGTACGTGACACTCAGGTATGTTCATTGATACTCTCTCTCAAACCACGTATGAATAAAGCTAGAGCCTCTACAGAGTCTCAGTGCAGCCCAAGCACCTTCTTCGCGTGCGCCATGCAAGCCTTGACGCAAGTCTGGTCGACACCGCATACAGCGCAGTGCGTCTTCAGGCTTTGTTCGGCTTGAGCCTTGCGGGAACCTGCAAACTTGGCCTTACGAGCAGCGAAGAGCTTCTTGGAACGCGCCTGAAGGATGCCACCGTCCGATTTGGTCCCAATGAAGACTTGATTCGTCCCCTCACCCCAAGGATTCGACGCCGCCTGGTTCCCGTTGGCGTACGGTGAGCCCGCGCCCGAGGGCGACCACTGACCGATGGCAAGCTTTGGCTGACGGCGGATGGTCCTCTTGGAACGCGCCTGAAGGATGCCACCGTCCGATTTGGTCCCAACGAAGACTTGGTTCGTCCCGTCACCCCAAGGATTCGACGCTGCCTGGTTCCCGTTGCCGTACGGTGAGCCCGCGCCCGAGGGCGATGACCGCGATGGCCACTGACCGCTGGCCATCTTTTGCTGATGGCGGACGGCGAGCGCCTGCATTTTGCGCGCCCGAAACTGGGGCTTGTTGTAAAACTCGTGCTGGTCCATTGACATAGCTCCTTGGCGCATCTGAGGCTTGCCTTGCGCTTGAAGCTGCGGTCGCTCCTGCTGCGGTCGCTCCTGCTGCACAACTGTGGAGCCCACGAGGAGCACGGTCCGGGAAGTGCCCGTCATATTGATGTTCACGAGGCCGAGAATCACCACGGCCACGGCCGTGGCTGCAAGGAGTAGATTCCCCTTCGCCATCATGCCCGACGTTCGACGCTTGCTCAAGAGGCATGAGCCCGCCTCATATCCAGTATAGAACGTACGGTCTATGCAACTACAATAGCTTCCCTCGTAGGGGAGATACGCAACGGCAAACCTTCGGGTACCGAACGAGTCGAGCGCAGCGTCGGGCCATCGACATGCGGGGGGCTTACGACGGCCTATACGGTCTATCGAGGTACGATGAATCTGAAATCTACACGCCCGGCAGCACCCCGCGGGAGGAGGAGCGTCCCAAACCGCTGTCGACGGAGCCGCTGAGAGCGGCGGCGCCGAGCGGAGGGGTGCAAGATGCGGCGGGGCTCGCCGCTGTGCGGGAAGTGGCGCGCGCCATCTGTGCCGGAAATACCAGGGGTGATCCCTATCTGATTCCGCCACATCCCTGGTGGAAGGAGACACCAGTCGTGCACAGAACCAAGGCTCCGCAACACGACATCGTCCAGCCCGCCGCGGACTGCGAGCTGGAGAGTCTCGCGGCGCAGGGCAGGAAAGCGCCGGTGCACATCACCTTCCATCCCGATGTGCAGCATGGGCCGATTCGCTCGTCAGAGCATCTTGCTCTGCTCCTGGAAGCCGAGGGCTTGCAGTGTTCGTGGGCACCCGAGTACCACGCTGGGGACAGGGCGATGGCCCAGCACGCAATCGTTGTGGTGCTTTTGCTCTCAGAGAAAAATGCACATGCAGCACGAACGTTGCGGATCGCGGAATACGCGGCCAAGGAGCTCGGTAAGATCGTTGTACCAGTCACGCTCGGCGCCGCAACATGGCGCGAGGACGAGCAGCTCAGCGAGGCCCTAGCCGGCATCCGCAGCGTCGACTTCGATGTGGCTCCACAGTCGACCAACGCGGACACGCAGGGCTCTGCCGCAGAGGCGGGAAAGCAGCCGATATATACGAAGCCGTGGCGGGCCCTGGTTACCCGGCTGTACGCTGCTGTGCGCGGGCGCGGCGCGGACGCCCCGGGCAGCTTTGACGGCGGGGTGTTTGTGGGGTATCATGCGCGGAACTCGCAGCTGCTGCACGAGTACGGCCACGTGGGCGGCTTCGAGGGCCCAGCTGCAGCTGACCCGCTCAAGATCGCCGATCTCCTCCGCTGCCGCGGCGGCATGGTGGGCCCCGGACCCCCGGCGCGCCTCGCCGCCGCCGCCGGACGGTCCTGCGCCGCGCTCTGACGGCCTGGCGTGCGCCGCAGGACTGCTGGCTGGCGGTTGATCGCGCCCCGGAGGTAGCGGAGCTGGGAGTGGCACCAGCTGCACTGCGCGCACTCGAGCGCAGCGCAGCGGCGGTGCTCTGCGTGAGCGACGCGTTCTCCGCCGCGGCGCCGTGCCGCGCGCTGGCGCGGCACGCCGCCCGCTGCCTGCGCATCCCGTGCGTAGTCGCGGTGGTGGGCGCGCCGCCGCCGCGCGGCGTGCGCGCGCACGCGGGATGGGAGCGCTCGGCGGTGTACGACGACGTACTGGCGCTCCCGCGGGTCGACTTCCGCGGCTGCGTCGACGCGGGCGACCTCCGCGTTCGGGGGGCAGAGCTCCTCGCGCTGCTGCGCGGCGCGCTCGGCGCCGCGCCTGCCGAGGCGCCGCGGATGATGCGCGTGCGCGTGTCGCGGATCGCGGCGCGCGGACTGCTGCCCCCGCGGATGCAGGCGGCGGGTGAGCAGGGCACGGGGGGCGCCGGTGAGGGCGGCGCGGACAGCGGGGACGGCTTCGTGTTGCGCTTTGAGACGTCGTCAGCGAGCTTCAAGTGCCGGACGCACCGTGGGGTGCCGCTGTCGGAGGCGGTGCCAGAGGGAGGGTTCGAGGCGGTGAAGGCGCAGCTGGCGAAGGAGCGAGCGAGGGGCGGGACTGCGCCGGGGGCAGAGCTGGAGGCGGGGAAGGGTGCAAAGGAGGGCGCCAGCGCTGCGTGGGACGGCAGGGTGGAGTGGCCGCACGACCGCTTCAAGCTCGACGCGGCCGTGGGCGAAGAACTCAAGATCGGTCTATTCCGCGTGTCGCCGCCGCCGCCGCCGCCGCACCCAGACACGAGCGGCAAGGCCGAGGACGCGGCCGCGGCCCCGGGGGCGCTCAGCGAGCGCGGCACCGAGACTCTGCTGGCGCAGCTGCGCCTGCCGATCCGCAGCGAGAGCGGCGTGGGTGGGGGAGGCACCACCGGGGGGCGGAGCAAGGCGGCGACGTGGCACTGCCTCAAGGTCCCCCCCCCCCCCCCCCCCC
>ENA-UOXV01005229-UOXV01005229.1-marine-metagenome-genome-assembly--contig:-NODE-5229-length-14393-cov-17.763914_pt1 | contig 14393 bp, 8 predicted proteins | sample MGYA00238165_ERZ766961 | MGnify/ENA primary metagenome ERZ766961 (study PRJEB28924, sample SAMN03173240) | marine metagenome | biome: Marine; feature: Water; material: Subsurface seawater | place: North... | reverse complement strand
TGCGTTTTTGTTTTTCGTTCGTTTTTGTGCTTTTGTTTGTTTGTTCTTTTTTGTGTGAAAGTGCGAAAAGTGATCACACACGACAGAATTTCTCGTTACGGCGAGAAGAAAGAAAATGAAGAAGAAGAAGAAGAAGAAGAAGAAATTGAAGCGACCGATACTTCACGGTGTTGGCGTCGTCAAATCCTTAAAAGTGGCGAAACGAATAACCGCGGAGTTTCACCGGAAATCAGAAGCGGCGTTGGAGCAGGCGGGAGAAGGAGCAGCAAGAGCAGCGTCGGAAACGGAAAGAGACATGTATCAAAAAGCGAGTCAAGCTGCTCTTCAGCGAACCTCACACGTGAGAAAATTCGTCTACTCTACGTTGACTACTCTGAACAAGAGACCGGGAAAAGGCGAGGAGAGGAAAGTTTTGAACGGGTTAGAAGTTGGAGCGGTAACCACGGAGTTTTGCTGCCAGTCGCCGAGCTGGATACGGTTTCGCTCGATCGATTTGAACTCGCAACATCCAAAGATTGAAAAGCGAGACTTTTTCGCTCTCAAAGTTTGCGAAGACGAGTTCGACGTCGTTCTCAATTCGATGGTTTTGAACTGCGTGGCGGAACCGGAAGATCGAGGAGAAATGTTGCTACGAATGGCGAAAATGTTGAGGAAAGAAACAGGGGTCCTTTTTATCACGATTCCTAGGAGGTGCGTGGAAAATAATCCGTTTTGTTCCGTGGATATTTTCAACGAGTGTTTGCGCGCGTGCGGTCTCTCTGTCGTTCTGACGAAGTTCTCTCCTAAAATTGCGTTTTGGGTGTGCGAGAAAAAAGGGAAGAACGTCGCGAACGCGCCGAAATTAAACCGCCGGGAGAAGAAGACGAAGAAGACGAACTCTTACTTCTCCGTTCGTTTTCATCGGAGCGAGCGGAGGCGAATCGCAGAATAGTTTATAAAGTAAATAAATAGGAAGTAAAAAAAGTTGTAGTAAAAGTAGAAGGAAGCGCGCGTGTGGCAAAAACTTTCACGCGTGCGCCTCGAGTGTATAGTTCTTGTCTCTCTGATACTATCGTCTTCGTATGCTCTTATTCTCTTCTCTTCTCTCTCTCTCTCTCTTCGTAAAAAATGTCTTTCACTCTCTCTCGCTCTCTTCTCGACCAACTTTGTACACATCCGTACTTCGTAATTTGAGTGCTCGTAGTTTTTTAGAATTTTTGCCCCATTGCCCATGGAAAGACGCGACAAATCTTGAGAGAAAATGAGAGGCGTCGTCGAAACGCGAGGAAGAGGAACTTACCATGGCGACGGTGGGGGTAACTTCAACAACAGGCAAGGAGGAGGAGGAGGAGGGAACGGAGACCACTCTGGAGAAGGAAGAGACGAGGCCTACGAGGAGGAAGAAGAGGAGGACGCGGAGACGTGCCCGCTGTGTTGTAACGATATGGATGCGACCGATTTAGCCTTTAAACCGTGCAAGTGCGGCTATCAATTATGCGCGTGGTGTTGGCATCAAATCATGGAAGTTGGATTTGGCGAGACGGTTGGGAAGTGTCCCGCGTGTCGACAGGATTACGACCAAGATCTGCTCGAGTTTGACGCGGAGCAAGTAGCTTCTTTGACGGATGCGAGTAGCGCACAACAACGAAGGGAAAGAGGAGGAGGAGGAGGAGGCAATTATTCTTCATCTTCGTCGTCGCTTTCATCTTTGCAACATCATCATCATCATCATCATCACGGTAGTCGATCATACCGATACCAAAACCATCCCCACAGTAGGTACGCAGAAAATTACGACGGTGCCGGCGGTGAGGGCGAAAACAACATCGTATTCGGTGGCGGCAGAGGCAGGGGACGGGGCCGAGGCGGAAGACGAGGAGGGGTTCTCTTCGGCGGAGGAGGACGAGGCAGAGGTCGAGGGAGAGGAGGGGGCGAATTTGATGGTAATTTTGGCGGCGGTGGTGGTGGATATTCATCGTACGATCCAAACGCTCCGATTGACAGTAGTCGTAAGCACCTCGTCAATGTGCGCGTCATTCAGCGAAACTTAGTCTACGTGGTCGGCATTCCGACTGCTATGTGTAAGGAAGAGATACTGAGGAAGGCGGAGTATTTTGGAAAGTATGGTAGTATCATCAAGTTACAAGTGTCCTGTCCGACAGCACCGGCCAATGGTAGCGGAAATGATGATAGTAATGCGGGAAATTTAGCAGGTTGCGCTTACGTAACGTTTGAAGCAGAAGCGGACGCGGAGACATGCATTCAGTGCATTGACGGTGTCCCTGCTCATCCAGACGGTACAGGAAGACCTCTTCGAGCATGCCATGGCACGACGAAATATTGTAACGCCTTCTTACGCAATTTTCCATGCGGAAACCCAGAATGTTTATATCTTCACGTCGTTGGAGAAAAAGAGGATTCTTTCACGAAAGAGGAAATGCTAGCGTCGTACAGAGAGAAGAAGAAAGCCATGTTCAAGGGAGCGAGCACGAATTTCAAGAGCGGTAAGAGCGGTAGAAGTAAAGACAATGTTTCCACGGTAAACGCCGCGAATAAAAACAGGCTCGAAAACTTGAAGCTCAACAATGCTCACAAAAAGAACAGCAAAAGGTTCCCGACGAATATCAATAGCAATATCGAAGTTGACGAAGATAACGATAACAATACTAACGCCAATGATGTCGATGAGGGTGGTAGAGATAGACGCAACGTTCACCATACTGTTAATAACTTGCGGCAGAACAAAACTAAATTTGGCGAGCGTGACGGTGGTAAAGCGATGGGAAATAGAAAAAACCTTCCCGGCGGAAGGGAGAAAGGATCGTCGTCGCTTCGCGACATTCCAGCGCCGCGGAAAATCGTAGTTCCTCCTAAAAAAGGGGATCAAGCGTAAAATGCAGCGGCACATCGCGCGATTCAAGGCTGATCCGCGTAGAGAAAGAAAGTATATCCTTTTATACAGTAATAAAAAATGTACAGTTTCGATGAAATTTAAAATTCTGCGTTGATTCTCGCTTTCCTCTCTCTAAGTGTTGATATGTTTACTATTATTACTCCCACAAAGATTTTCCAATCTTGACGCGCTTCTTTCTAGCTTTGTTATCTCTGCGTTTTTTCAGTTGCTGTGGCCAATGCGCCGCTGCAAACGCCATCGCGCTCTCTTTGTAAGAACTCGCTCTAGCGTTGGCACTTCCACCACCTCGCCCAACGCCTTGTTTTTTTGACTGCTGACCACCGGTGCCTTTTCCTTTCTCTTTGCCAGGTTTTCGATTCTTCTCACCAGATTCATCGCTATTACTAACACCGGCGCTGTTCTGCGCATTATTGGCAGCCGCAGCGTTGGAGCCGCCGAGTCCGAAGTTGATCTTCTCTCCGCTCATTTGTGCATTTCTATCATTTTCTTCAACCGAACGATAACGTCGAGCATCGTAGATTCCGAAACGTCGATCTTCCGAAACAGAGCGAAAGCCAGATCCACCTCGTCCAGATCCGCCACCACCAGAACTCTTCTGGCCGCTACCGCTGCTCTTTTTCTTCGAGTCTTTTTGATCCGCTTGTTGCTTGCTTTTGCTATTATTCGCATTCTTAGCCGTCGCTTTTTGCTTTCCGACATTTTTATCCTCTTCATTTTCTTCACCTTCTTCACCATCGTCAGATTTTTTTTTCCCATCCTTTTTTTCAACAGCAGCACCACTTTCTTCTTTCTTCTCGTTCCCATCTTTTGATCTCAGGTTCTTTCTCGTGTTTGCGTTGTCTCTTTCCGCGGAGTTCTTGGCGCCACCAGATCGAGTCGTTTTTTTCATTTTCTCTTCTTCTTCTCCTTCCCCGTCATCATCATCATCATCATCGTCGTCGTCGTCGTCGTCGTCGTCGTCGTCGTCGTCGTCGTCATCGTTGTCGTCATCTTCATCATGCGCATTCTTTCTCTTCTTGCCTACAACTTGCAAATCGTCGTCGTCCTCGTCATCTGTGTGAATGTTCTGAAGATCGCTCGGTAAAGATCCCGTATTTGTTGTCTGCTCACGCAAATCGTCGTCGTCGTCTTCGTTATACACACCAGCTTTCCTAGCTTCCGCTCTGGCAAAGAGCTCGGAAAGTTCAGAATCACAAGCTTCCAAAGCAAGTCGAGCATGCACTAATTTTGTATTTGCTTGTTCGAGTCTCTTTAGTTCTTGCAGTAATACGTTCTCGATCTCTTGCATCGGCGGCAATCCCGCTCTCGCTAACGCAGTTTGTGCCTTCTCCCAAGCTGCTTTTGCAACAAGTTGCTCCTCATCGAGTTCTTCCTCATCTGACTCATCGCTGCTGAGATCATCATCCGAATCGTCCGTATCGTAATGTCCGTTTGGATCTGACGGAATGAATTGATATTGTTGTTGTTGTTGTCGTCGGTTTTGTTCTAGAGCCTTCGTAATAGCCATAGTCGGTGTAGCCGTTTTCGTAGCAGCATCCTTGTCTGAGTTACCCGCACTCCCGGCTTGGCTCCTAAGCCTGGGAGATTTTGGTGCTTTATTCATCTCAGAGTCGGTGGCGTAGTTTTTTCTTTTCTTTTCATCTGAAGCGATCTGCGCAGCCCGTTGCATCTCGGACATGTCTTCGTCGTCTTCTTCATTAGCGTTATCTCCTCCAAACGCCAAGTACTTGTCCCACTCGGCATCGTCAACTTCGACATCTTCAACATCGTTCAAATTTGGAACAGACTTTGGACTCACGTCTTCGTTCGATGGCTCGTCCTCATCATCGTCAACCTTTATATTTTCGGTCGTCGCGGATTTGGGTTGCTTTGACGCCTCGAGTGATTTCCTCGTTGTAGCCCCCTTCGATTTATGACCATCTTTTCCATCGTTATCGTCATCGTCGCTCTTTTTGTCATTCTTGTTGTTGTTGTCGCTGTTGCTGTTAGCTTTCTTTTCTTCTTCTTCTAATAATTCGCCATCGGATGCCGCTGCTTTTTTCTGCTCTTCCAAAGACTCCATGGATTGTTTTCTACGCTTTTCAGCAATTTCTTTCTGCGCCTGTTGAAGCGTCTCCTGTGCTTTCAGGCGAGCTTCCGAATACACTTTTTCTGCTTCCTCGACGAGCGACTTTAATCGAGCCAATTCTCTCTCGGAATACTCCACGTCTCTAACCATTTGCGCTCTGCGCTCCTTCGTCTGCTCGATTTCCCTTTCCATCTCCTCTGTAAATCGAGCCATGCTCGCTGAAGAAGCAGCGCCGCCATCCTTGTTATTCTGACCTCTTCCAGAAGTGGTAGCTAAGTGATGCGCATCTTCATCTTCATCGATATCAAACGTCACGTGTCCTAAATGTGCTCCTACAATATCTTGTTCATCTTCATCTAAACTATTGATGTTCGAGTTCAAAAGTCCTCCGCTCCCTATTTGATTGACGTCGGATATACCGGCGGCCCACGCGGCGGCGACCCGCTTTCTTGGTGGAGCGTTCGATGGCGCGTGCAACGCTCTCGCTTTCGCATCTGGAGTTCCCGCTTTCTTTCGCGCTTCCGCTAAAAGCTTCATTTTCTTCTTTTGTTGCTTGAAAGCTTGTTTCTTTGGCGGCAACGCCGGCGAGATTGATCGACCGATACCTTCGCCTCCGTTACTCAAATGATCGAGATTCGTGTTAGCATCGATAATATTCCTCGCATCGGCGCCATCCGCGCCTTTGCCAAATCTCCCTCCTTTTGTTAGTTTACTCCTTTTCCCTTTTGGACCTTTTTGAAACGTATCCATCAAGTCGCTGCTATTTGTTCCTTTCTTGAAGCCGGAAGCGTTGGTCTTCCCTTTCTTCTTCGCGATGTTACCACCTTGATCAGCCGCGTTTCGTTTCTTACTAGCGCTCGCTGTTTTCCCGCTCGCTCCACCACTCTTTGGTGCCTTCGTGGTATCAACATTTCCTTTCGCCGCCGCGGCTGCATTTTGCTTCGCGCGAACCGTCGCTTTATACGGCGCCGATTCAATCTCTCCTCGTCGCAAGTGTTGAAACTTGATCAGATTTCTCCATTTATCTTTCAGCTGCACTCCGGTTCTTCCCCTGGAATTTTGGAAACGTGAAGGAAGAAAGACCCGCGTTAATTTTAAATGTTGTTTTTTGAGAGAGATTTGACGCCACGCTCGATGATTCGACTTTGACGACGACGACGACCAGGTCGCCCAACCATCGAAAACTCCCACATTCGAAAACACAACAACAACAACGACAACTTTCTTCTTCTTCTTCTTCTTTTTTTTGCTCAAACGAGAAGAAGAAGAAGAAGACAAAGAAGAAACTTTGTTGTCGTTTGGAAAAAAATGCTCCCAATACATTTGGAGGAAATTTCATCGAAGAAGAAAGTGTTTTTTTGTCGCCGCCCCTCCTCGTCGCGAATTTGCCTTGTCTGTGTCTCTCTCATCATCATCACCGCGCAAAGAACAACACGAGAAAACGAGAAAACGATAACGAAAACGACGAGTAAAGCTTAAAAGAAACGCGAAGAAAAGCAGTAGCACGTCTCTCGTCGCGATAAAATACGTATCGTGCGCACCTCAACGCTTTGAAATCAGGATCTGTTCTCATCTTCTCCCACGCGCCGATGCCGTGCTTTTGTACGGCGGCGCGTAACGCCGTCTCTTCTTCGGCTTGCCAGTACCCTCGCAACGTCCCGGTCGGAGAAAGCGAAGTCGTTGCGTTTTTCCCACCTTTTATTCCCACCGCCACAGGTGGTGGTGGTGGTGATGGTGGTGTGGAGGCGGCCCCCGCTTTGTTTTCCCCCTTCTTCTCCGTCGTCATCTTTGTCGTCATTGCGGCTGTAGTAAGTTGCTTCGCCAATTTATCTTTCATTTTTCTCTTCTTTTACGCACAACAAAAGTATTACTTTTTCTCTCTCTGAGTTCCGGCACGTCTCGCGCGCGTGTGTCCGCGCGATGATATTAATTGTGTGTTAAATTGTTCCTTTTAAACGACAATCACACCACAGACACGCGCAGACACACACACAACTTCGGCCGAGCGTTGTTTTGTAGTGTGTGTCTGTCTAAAATCGAACGTGTTTGTTGTGTTTTTGACGAAAAAAGTACAAAAAAAGAGAAAAAAAAATCTCTCGCGTGCTAAAAAAGTTCACCAAAAACACACCAAAAAAAGACACGAGAACGAATTCTTTTTTGCGTAGTATAAAGAGTATATAGAGAGATATGATGACGACGACTGCCACGCGCGCCCAGACGACGCCTTGGAAACAGCAACAACAACAACGACCACGCTTTCTCACCTCCCGAGCTTCCGTTTCTTTTTCTTCTTCTTCTTCTTCTTCTTCCCTTCTTTCCAAAAGCTCGTCGTCGAAAGGGGGTGGACGTCAACAACCAAGAAGAGGTCATCGTCGTCGTCGAAGTCTTCCTAATGAGGACGCAAAAACTGGTCGAGGGGTGGTCGTCGCGGGACGATTCCCGGACGAGCGCACGTACATCATGATCAAGTGCGTCGTCGTTTACGTCGTCGTCGTTGTCTTTCGCCTTTCTTCTTGACTTCTTCTTGACTTCTTCTTGACTTCGTCAAACTCTTTCTTCGCAACAAAACCTCAGGAGGTTTTTTTTATCCACTTCTTCTTGTTAAAAAAAAACTGACTTCAGAACAACAACAACTCTCTTTAACGATAAATACGTATTATTATAAAACTTTAGGCCGGATGGTGTGCAAAGAGGAAAAGTTGGAGCAATCGTCGAACGCTTCGAGAATAAAGGCATGCAGTTGAAAGGTTTGAAGACGTTTCAGTGCACGCGAGCGATTGCGGAGGAGCACTATCGCGACTTGTCTTCGAAACCGTTTTTCAAAGATCTCGTCGATTATATCATTTCCGGGCCGGTCGTGTGCATGATTTGGCAAGGCCCGACTGGTACCGTAGCCGCCGCGAGAAAGATGATTGGAGAAACGAATCCTTTAGAGTCTTTGCCCGGGTCTATCCGCGGCGACTACGCCGTCGAGGTTGGCAGAAATATTATCCACGGTTCCGACTCGGTCGATTCCGCCGAGAGAGAAATCAACTTATGGTTTGCGGACGGGAACGGCGTCGTGGACTGGCAAATGACGAACAACGGTTGGATTCGCGAATAATAATAATAATATAGAACGACGACGATGACGATGACGAGAGAGAGATAAAGAGAGGAACCTTTTTAATACGGGAGGCTTAATAATTAATAATTGGTGTTTATAATATAATTATTACGCGATGATATTACTTGATGAACAACTTTCTTCGACGCATCTCGCGCGCACTCTTCTTCTTCTTCTTCCTCCTCCTCTTCTCGTCGTTCCTGTCATTTTCGATTTCATTTTCATCAGATTCCGTTTCTCGCGCGATAATACTCTTGCCATCTCTGTTGCCACATAAACTGGGTCGCCCCTAACTTCTCTCGTCGGTTGATTTCCGGTAACCCTTTCTTTCTTCGTTTCTTATTGTCCGCTTCTTCCGCCATGGCCAAGGCTAAGTCTCCGTTCATTCTAGGTCTGGCGTCTAAAAGTAATCGCGAGCCTCCCAGACATTTCATCAAAACTGCCGCGTTTAAACTAATAAACCCGAGCGTGAAGCACTCTTGCTCGCATCGCGCCGAGTTCGGGTCGCCGGAATACGACGGAGGCGTGAATTCAGACATTTTCTTTTCTTCTTCTTCTCTTATTATAATTCTCTTCTCTTTCTTCTTCTTTTATCTCTGCGTGTGTAATTCTCTTTGTTTCTCGTTCGTTCAAAACAACTTCTTCTCTCAAAACCAGGTATCAATACACTCGGTAATACAAGTCAACTCTTCTTCTTCTCTTACGAACGAGAAGAAGAATACTCTCGCGTTGTTGTGTTCTCTTCAACAACAACAACAACAACAACAACAACAACAACAACAAAAGTGTGTTGTTGTTTGGATAATTTTTTGTCGTTTTTTTTTTTCTTTGATTATTTTTTCCTTTTTTGTCTCTCTCTCTCTTCTTTTTTCTCTCTCTTTTCTCTCTCACGCTCCCCTCCTTCTTGGACTACAATTCAATCGTCTCCTACAAACACAAACAAAAGACCTCATTTTTACACAAAAACACAAAATCATCATGGTGAAAGCACACGTGGAGTGCTCCTCGGAGCTCGTATGGCAGTGCGTGAAGAAGAACAACGCGTACGTCCGCGCGTCCGTGAACCGAACGCGCATGTCCGCGGAGAAAGGCAACGTGACCGCGAAGCACGGATTTAGCAGCTCAGGTAAAACTTAACTCGACTACTTCGTAGAGAGAATTTTTTCCTCGCGAATCGTCTTTTCTTCTTCAATTCTTCTCTTTTTTATTATTGCGATGACGACGACGAAAGAAGGAGGAGGAAGAGGAGAAAGAGAGAGAGAGAAAGAGAGAGAGAGAGAGGGTGAAGAGTCGCGAAACACTTTTTTATTGGAGTCGTCAAAATTGATGAGAAAAAAGAGAAGGGAGAGGGGGTGACGGTGTCAATGATGTTGTGAATGCGCTCCTCCTTCCTTCCTTGGAAGAGAGAGGGAGTGAGAGACAAAACGAGACCGGTTTAGGCTGTTCAAGGTCTCGGAAAAGCCCTAGAAAAATGAATTTATGGATTTCTTTGGTGCTCGTGCGCGCTGGCTGAAAAGAGTTTGTCTCGAAGAGAAGAGCAAAAAAAACAAAGAAAAGAGAAGGAAATTTTTGACTCAAACAAAACAAACAAAAAAGAAGAACCAACAAAAAAGAAACGACCGAAACGAGAAACTGACCAAACACTTTCCTTTCTTTTATTACGCAACACACACTATTATTATTATTATTAAACAACAACAACAGGCATCGCCAACATGAACAACACGGTGGACATCCAAGAATTGGCCGGCGCGAAGACGCCGTCCTCCACCTTGAACGGCGCGAACAACAAAGGCATCTTTCGAAACCAAGCCAAGGCGGTGGACGCCGCGTGCGCGAATCGCTCGGATTTACGAAAGAAGGCGTTAGCGAGAGTTTCGGCCGTGCACAAAGCTGGACGCGTCGCGAGAGCGAAGAAGTAGAGAGGTTTTGGTTTTGTGTTCTGAGAGAGAGAGAGAGAGAGAGATTGATTGATTTGTAATGCAAGGAGTACTAAAACATTTTAGAAAAAAGAACGAGAACGAACCAACTCGTAGTATTAGTATTCGTTTTTGTGTCCCCATGCTGCACTTTTTCACTCACACAACAACTTATTGAGATAATTTACGTTCACATAATCACTCGCGAAGAAGAAGAAGCGCGTGAAGGGCAAAAAGAAAACAAACAAACGAGATATATATAACAGAGAAGAATACATCGAGAGAATCGCACGTAGTCTTCTATTCGCACTCAACTCGACTCTCTCATCTCTCCCAAAAGCTCTTCTCTCTTCTCTTTTAGATATACTCAAAAGAGTTTAAAGGATAAAGAATGGCCGCCACTGAGACAAAACGAGAGGAACGACGGGAAGAAAGAGACGAGAACCAAAAAAGTTCGGAGGAGATGAACTTCATGCAGCGCTTTCACGCGAATCACGGGTTCTCGGACACGCCGTTGTGCGGCCTCGCGTACGCGAAGGAATCTTTCAACTTTTACAAAAAGAACAAGTTACGATTGAAAAATGAAATCTTGTCTGGTTTGACGGTGTCGATAGCGCAGGTGCCAGAATCGGTGGCGTTTAGTTTCGTGGCGAAAGTAGATCCGTTAGTTGGATTATACGCAACGTTTTTTCTAGGAATAATCACCGCTCTCATCGGGGGGCGTCCAGGAATGGTTTCTGGGGCGGCGGGCGCGATGGCGGTTGTCGCCGTCCAAATCATGGAACCGAACGGCTTATTGCCGGTGGAGAAACTCGTCTCTTTAGGGGAAATTGCGGGATGCACGGAGATTACAGATTCGTGCAAATCGTTAAGAGATCAAGCGTACGATAAACGCGTGGAATATCTGTTTATGGTCATGATTCTGTGCGGCATTTTGCAAATAGTTCTCGGTCTCATTCAAGCCGGTCGCTTGGTGCGTCTCATTCCCAACACGGTCATGACCGGTTTCGTAAACGGTTTGGCGATTATAATTTTCAAAGCGCAGCTGGAGTCTTTTCAAGAAGTGGACTGGAAAAAAGGATTCAAAGTGTTTGATTCGACCGGAGCAGGGGAAATTTCATCCGCGGACATTACGCGCGTCTTTGCCGAAGAGTTGCCGGATTTATCTGCGGATCAGTTGAACACTTACGTCGGCGCGATTCTGAGCGAAGCAGACGCGGATAACTCATCGACGATTTCTTTGAGTGAATTCAAGTCAGACAAAGATTTTCTCATTCACACTGGTTACGAGGAACAGAAAACGTGGAGAAGTGCATCTGAAGCATCGACGTGGATTATGCTGCTGTACGTGTTTGGGTCTATGTTAATCGTCCATTATTTACCGCGCTTGACCAAAATGGTCCCAAGTTCACTCGTATCTATTCTTTCGTGCTTGATTTTCGAGCACGCTATAAACAGAACGGCCATAGGAGCAGACACACCCACCGTAGTAGATTTATCTCCGGTAAAAGGAGCGTTTCCGACGTACCACACTCCGGATGTGGATTTAACGACGGAGTCGTTTGGAATTATCGCTCCGTTGATATTTTCCTTGGCGGCGGTCGGGTTGATTGAATCTGTATTAACCTTACAGCTCGTGGATGAAATCTTGGAGGATACGTCCGATGCGACTGGTAGATGCACGCAAGAGTGCGTCGCGCAGGGCGTCGCAAATCTCTTGAGTGGAATGTTCAAGTCTATGGGCGGGGACGCGATGATTGGCCAAAGTACAATTAACGTGAAATCAGGAGGAATCGGAAGATTATCGACCGCTTTTGCGGCGACCATGTTTTTAATATTCGTAGTTGCGGCTTCAAAAGTTATCGAGTTAGTCCCCGTCGCCGCGCTCACGGGTGTATTGTTCATGGTTGTTATTTACACCTTTGATTGGAGTTGCTTATCCCTCATGACGGGAAACGTTCGATCTCTTTGTATTCCAGGTAGAAGAGAAGGAGAAGACGCGCAGCAAGAAACCACGGGAAATGACGAGCAATCGGCAAAGAACAACTCGTACAGGGTGGATTACGCCGGTCGTCGCCGTCGTAAATGTTTCGCGGATACGACCGATCGCGTGCGTTTGCAAGACACGTTTTTAATATTGTTGGTAACGATCTTGACGGAGCGCACAAACTTAGCCATCGCGACTGGTACCGGGGTAGTTTTCGCGGCACTATTGTACGCGTGGGATAATTCATTCAATGCGCTCGATGTAGTACGTACAACTGAAACTTTAAGCGATGGAACGGAGAGAGCGGTGTATCGATGCTCCGGGGAATTATTCTTTGGAACGGATCGCGCGTTTAAAAACGAGTTTGCGCTTCGCGTCGATCCAAACGATATCGTCCTAAACATCGATAATTGCAGAGTGTGCGACTACTCCGGCTTAGCAGCTATGAACTCCTTGTGCGATAGGTATCTCGCTCTCGGGAAGACTTTGCGAATATCAAACTCCAACCCGGAAAACGCGCTCATCATGGAAAAACTCGGAATAAAATTCATCCCGGCCGTTTTTGATTCCAACGAAGGAGTCATCCCGCCGTTGACGAACTAAAATATTAAATAATAATAGCTTTTAAAGTCATCATCCCATAAAACTAGTTAAAAAGAAAGCGTGCTTTTGGAAGTCGTACTACATATGTGCTACTAACATTAAACAAAAATATGTATTAAACAACACGCTCGAGAGGAAAAGGAAGAGATCATTGTACTTCGTTATCCTTTAATACCTTGGCTACTTCCGCGGCGATGATGTTTGCCCACGCCTTGTAGCCCATATCGTTTGGATGCACGCCGTCTCTCGCGGTAAACTCGCCTTCTCGAATACCATCACCGCTATCCCCCCCATGCATTCGGACGGCATCTCTCAGCGCTTGTAGCGTGGGAGAATTGATAAACAAAGCTTTACGTTTCCCTAGCTTATTCGCGACTTTTTCTTTTTTGTCGTCCCAACAGTCGTTCAGTTTCAAAATAACTTCGCGAAGTGGATTCGGAAATAAAGGCGCGATGTGCAAGGGATTCCCCGGCAACACGACGAGCGCGTCGCTCCCGACGACGCTCTTGATTTCTTTGATCACGTTTTCCAACTCCTTCTCGAAATTCTCCCGAAAAAAGATTTTTCCGTGAAGAAAGCACGTTTTCACGTCATTAATCCCGCACAGAATTATCACCGCGTCCGCTTTCCTCGCACACGACGACGACGCTTGTTGTTGTTGTTGTTGTTGTTGAAATTGTTGTTGTTGGAGAAAAAACTCGTTCTGTGCGTTTTCATCCTCCTCCTTCTCCTCCACCTCGTTTTCGACTGAATCATGACCACTGCTATTACTACTCCTACTTCTGCTGCTACCGCCGCTATCGTTACTGTTACTAACGCTTCTTCTACTGTTGTTACTCTCTCTGAGCTCGGGAAGCACGCACGACGAAATATCGCTCAACGCTGCGCCTTTCTTTCCAACCGCAATCCATTCGATCTCCACCGATAAAAGCTCCGCCAATCGCTCCGCGACGATTCTCGCCAGCGCCGGCGTATTCGTCGTGCAACCCACGCCGGTGGCGAGCGAATCGCCCACAATCACCACGCGTTTCCTCTCCTTACTTTTACCTCTTCTTTCTTTTGTCGTCGTCGTCGTCCTTTTTGTCCTCGAAAGCATCATCTTTGTCGCAGAAACAAAAGTACTCTCATTCTGTTCCTCTTCTTCTTTCACTTCTTCGTCTTCTTCGACGAATCCACATCTCGCCAGTCCTTTAAACGACGTCCCTCTCGTCGGCTCTTCTTCGATGGGTTCGTAACTGTAGTGCAAAAACATCGCTTGGGAGAACGTCACGGTCAAACCCGCTGCGAGGAGTGTCATCACGGAAGAGACCGTTGAGCGTGTCAGCGAGAACAACATTGATGTTGTTGTTCTCGTCGTCGTCGTCATCTTCTTCTTCTTCTTCTTCTTCTTCTTCTTCTCCTTCTGGGTTGTTGTTGTTGTTGTTGGAATCTCTTTTTCTCTCGTTCTCTTTCGTCTGTCTGTCTGTCGTCTCTCTGCAAATCTAAAAAAACAACAAAACGCACACGTGAGTGAGTGCACTTTTCTCTTCTTCACAAAAAATTTTCTTTCCTCTCTCAGAGACAAAAGAAGCAAAAAGAGAGAAGAGATGACGGCGACGACGATTGCATCATCGACGAGGATGATGATGATGAAAATGGTTTCGACCACCACCACCACGAATAATAACGCGTTGTTCTCTTCTTCGAAAAGTTGTCGTCGTTTGGAAGCAACGAGAGGAGGAGGAGGAAGAGAAAGAAGAAGTTTCGCGAGAGGCACGAGGAAGAAGATATCTTCTTTCGATCCTCCTCGCGCAACATCATCATCAGAACGAGAACAA
>ENA-UOXV01005228-UOXV01005228.1-marine-metagenome-genome-assembly--contig:-NODE-5228-length-14394-cov-6.641258_pt1 | contig 14394 bp, 12 predicted proteins | sample MGYA00238165_ERZ766961 | MGnify/ENA primary metagenome ERZ766961 (study PRJEB28924, sample SAMN03173240) | marine metagenome | biome: Marine; feature: Water; material: Subsurface seawater | place: North... | reverse complement strand
CCCATTTCGTGAGCAACTTGAAACGTTATTAACAGATAATAAGTATTCCGCCTTAGCGCGTATTGATTTTTCTCGTGGTCCTGGATTAAAGGTTTTAAATGCCCCGGGCATACCTCCGGCAAGCCCGCTAATTTGTTATGAAATAATATTCACGGGTAATGTAGTACCCGCTAATGTTGATGAGCAGAACCGGCCAGAATGGCTTTTAAACATTACAAATGATGCATGGTTCGGGCTTTCAATGGGACCATACCAACATTTAGCGGCAGCAAAATTTCGGGCTGTAGAAGAAGGGTTGCCCCTTGTTCGAGTTGCCAATACCGGCATTTCTGCATTAATTGACCCCTATGGCAGAACTATTGTTCAAACTAGATTAAATGAACGGAATTTTATAGATGTTGGTTTGCCCAAAGCTATCATGGACCGAACATTTTTCTCTAAAACACAGGCCTTGTTTTATCGGTTTCTGCATTAAACACTTTATTTTCGCAGCTCTAATGAGACAATAATACAAATTCAATTTCATAATTTTTAAATTAACCTTGATAATTTTTAACGTCCTTGCTAAACATTGTCGCTACTCTCGGTTCTTGGAGCCTAAAGTGTTTAAAACATAAGTTATAATTTTAAACCAAACACATTTTTTAGTTGGGAGCTTTGTTTTGTCTAAAGAAAATTTTCTGTTTACCAGTGAGTCTGTATCCGAAGGTCACCCCGATAAGGTAAGTGATAGGGTGTCTGATGCAGTTGTTGACTTGTTTCTTGCGGCAGACCCATTGTCGCGAGTAGCAGTCGAGACTTTATGTACCACTAATAGAATGGTTCTCGCTGGAGAGGTTCGCGGACCAGAGACTATTACTTACGAAAAGATGGAGAAAGTTGCTCGACACGCGGTTAGAGATATTGGTTATGAACAAGATGGGTTTCATTGGAATAATATGGATGTGGAAGTATATGTCCATGCACAATCAACAGACATTGCTCAAGGTGTTGATGCGTCTGGAAACAAGGATGAGGGCGCGGGGGATCAAGGAATTATGTTTGGATACGCGTGTCGGGAGACCGAGGTGTTGATGCCGGCTCCAATTCACTATTCGCACGGTATATTGAAGGAGTTGTCACTAGCTAGGCATTCCGGGGAAGTTGAGGGGCTTGGACCTGATTCGAAAAGGCAGGTTACTCTCAGATATGAGAAAGGAAAGCCGGTATGCGCAACATCAATTGTTGTATCAACTCAACATGACGCAGACCTTGATCAAAAAGCAGTTAAAGAGTTAGTGAGGCCATTTGTTGAAAAGGTGTTACCCGAAGGATGGATGTGCCCTGAGAATGAGTTCTACGTAAATCCAACTGGTCTTTTTGTAATCGGCGGGCCTGATGGTGATGCTGGTTTAACGGGAAGAAAAATTATTGTTGATACATATGGTGGTGCAGCGCCTCATGGTGGGGGGGCGTTTTCTGGAAAAGATCCCTCCAAGGTTGATAGATCAGCAGCATACGCGGCTCGCTATTTAGCTAAGAATATTGTTGCAGCGGAATTGGCAGAGAAGTGTACCATCCAGTTGGCTTATGCGATAGGCGTATCAAAGCCGTTGTCAGTTTATGTTGATACAGCTGGCACAGGAAAGATCGAAGAAATGACACTATCAAATATTTTACAAGAGGTTATGGACTTAAGCCCTCGAGGTATTCGCGAGCATCTGGAATTAAGCCGACCAATTTATGAGCGATCATCAGCTTATGGACATTTTGGAAGAATCCCAGAAACTGATGGAGGGTTCTCTTGGGAGAAAGAAAGCCTTGTAGAGGCACTTAAGGCAGCAGTTTAGAAGATGCTAGTGGATGTTAAGAAGAAATGTTAATATTCATTCGCCCCGATTTCATGGTCGAAGAAAAGGGCATGCCTTAAGCAAAAGACGCCAGAAGTTAATGGAAGATGTCCTTCCACGATGTGCCCTAGTTTTTGACAAAAATGATGGTTTGAATGCAACAGCTTCTTTTGGCCGTGAGAGTAGCCTATGGTTGGAAATTGGCTTCGGTGCCGGTGAACACTTGATTGACCAGGCATTAAAAAATCCAAATATAAACTTTATTGGCTGCGAGCCATACATAAATGGAGTAGCTACCTTATTATCAGAGATTGAGCGCCATTCAATAAATAATATACGTATTTTTAATGACGACGTTAGACTGCTATTAAAAAAATTAAGGCGATCTTCTATTGATAAGATTTTTTTATTGTTTAATGATCCTTGGCCCAAAAAACGCCATAATTCACGGAGGCTCATATGCTCTGAAACTCTTGATGAGTTGTCGAAGATAATGGCGAACGGATCCCAAATTCTTGTTGCGAGCGATGATATGAATTTGATTAGGTCTATACTTAATTTATTTTATTGTCATCATAATTTTTTTTGGTTAGCAAATAACCCAGATGATTGGAAAAAGAGGTATTCGGACTCAATAGCCACTCGTTACGAAAACAAAGCTATTTCAGCCGGAAAAGATTGTATTTATTTATCCTTTACACATAAAAAAAAGAATTATATTTAGTTTTTGATAAAAAGCTTGTATTTAGTTAATTTAAAGGCAAAATAAAGATAGACAAGTAGTTAGGATTGTTTGTAGTGGGCTAAATGGCCCACTTTTTTATTGTGAAATTAAAATAATATGAAGACTGAAGAAAAAATAATAGAGAACATTTTACTGCCTGAGGTTCAAAACTTAGGTTATAGACTTATGAGGGTGAAGGTTTTACGAGAAAATAACTTAACCCTTCAAATTATGATAGATAGAAATGATCAAAGTGAGATTACAGTTGAAGATTGTGAAATTGTCTCGAGAACAGTCAGTCCTGTTTTAGATATTGACTGTCCAATAGTTGATGAATATTTTTTAGAAGTGAGTTCTCCTGGAATAGATCGCCCGTTAATCAGTGCCGCGGACTTCGATAATTATTCAGGATTTGATGTTCGAATTGAGATGAGCACCATGGTTGATGGTCGAAAAAGATTTAAAGGCAAACTAATGGGTTTGGAGAACAATATGGTAAAAATTTTAGTCGAGAATGTTGCATATAAGCTACCTTATGACGGTATTTTTCGGGCAAAATTAATACTTACTCAAGAATTACTTGATGTATAAATCGAAATTTAAATGAAATAGGTCTGAGAGTTATGAGCGATAATATAGAAACAAGTGTTATAAATACGCACCCAGAATTGTTGTTGGTTGCAGATACTGTAGCTCGGGAGAAGAGTATAGAAAGGGAAGTGGTGCTTGAAGCCATGGAGCAGGCGATCCAGAAAGCTGGGCGTTCTAAGTATGGTCAAGAACATGATATTCGTGCTGAAATCGATCGTAAATCAGGTGAGATAAAGTTGGCAAGATATATTGAAATTGTTGAAGAAGTAGAAAATGAGATCACAGAAATCTCTTTTATCAAGGCGCAAGCAAAGAGAGTTGATGCAAAGGTTGGTGAATTTCTTATTGATACGCTTCCTCCCATTGATTTTGGAAGAATTGCTGCGCAGACGGCTAAACAAGTTATAGTGCAAAAGGTTCGAGAGGCCGAGCGTAAACGACAATTTGCTGAATTTAAAGACCGTATTGGTGAAATTGTAAATGGTGTCGTTAAAAGAGTAGAGTTCGGTAATGTTATAGTCGATTTGGGTGGTCGAGCAGAGGGTATAATTCGTCGGGACGAGTGTATTCCTCGTGAACACTTCAATAATGGAGATAGAGTGAGATCTTATATTTTTGACGTTAGAGAAGAATTAAGGGGGCCACAAATTTTTCTCTCGAGGAGTCACCCACAGTTTATGGCAAAACTTTTTACTCAGGAAGTTCCGGAAATTTATGATGGTGTTATTGAAATTCGTTCCGTATCAAGAGATTCAGGTAGTCGTGCTAAAATCGCTGTTATTTCAAATGATACTACGATTGACCCTGTTGGGGCGTGTGTTGGGATGCGAGGTTCTCGCGTGCAATCAGTTGTTGCTGAGTTGCAGGGTGAAAAAATTGATATTATTTCATGGTCAGACGAACCTGCCACTTTTATTGTGAATGCGTTAGCGCCTGCAGAAGTTACCAAAGTTGTTCTTGATGAGGAACAAAATAGAATTGAGGTTGTTGTCCCCGATGAGCAATTGAGTCTTGCGATAGGTCGCCGTGGTCAAAATGTTCGATTGGCTTCGCAACTGACAAATTGGGATATAGATATTTTAACCGAGGCTGAGGAGTCTGATCGCAGGGGTGAAGAGTTTAAGTCGCGATCACAATTGTTTATCGATGGCTTAGATGTTGACGAAGTTATAGCCCAACTACTCGTAACTGAAGGCTTTTCAACAATTGAGGAGGCTGCGTTTGTTCCCATAGAGGAATTATCAGCGATCGAAGGGTTTGATGAAGATGTGGCAGCGGAGTTGAGGGATAGGGCTCGCCAGCATCTCGAACAACGAGAAACAGAGTTGTCAGACATACGTAAGAAAGCTGGTGTAAGTGATGAGATAGCTGAAATTGATGGTTTAAATGGCGAGATGCTTGTGGCTCTTGGCGAAAATGAGATTAAAACCTTAGATGATTTAGCTGATTTAGCGAACGACGAGTTAATTGATATTATCGGTAAAAGTAATTTGTCGGAAGATGCTGCTGATAAAATCATAATGTTGGCTCGAGCGCATTGGTTTGAGGACGAAGAAACAGAAGGCGATAAAAAAGAGAATTAGTAATATTTAAGAAATTAGACAAAAAGATATAAGCGGTTATTGTTTATACGTGTTTGGTAGAGAGGTTGTTCTGTTAAAAAGCGCACGCAGTGATAAAAATATGAGAAAATGTATTCTGACGAAAGAACTATGTTATAAATCAGACTTAATAAGGTTCGTGGTAGGGCCAAACAAGTTTGTTGTGCCAGACGTTGCTGGACGTCTCCCTGGTCGTGGTTTATGGTTAAAGGCAAAAAAAGATATTGTAACTGCCGCTTGTGATAAGGGCATTTTTACAAAAGTGTTAAAAGATAAAGTAAGTGTTCCTATTGATATGGCTGACTTGATTGAGGGCTTATTGAGAAAACGGTGCCACGAGTTAATGGGAATGGCGAGGCGAGCAGGACAGATGGTGGGTGGCTATGCTAAGGTAGGGTTATTTTTGTCTTCTAAAGACGCTGGTATAATCATTGTGGCTAGCGATAGTAGGAGGTCTCGCTCTAAAGAGAAGACAAATATCCCCCCGGATGCAAAGTTTGTGTTTTGTTTTAGTAGCTCGGAGTTAGGTAGAATTTTTGATAGAGATAAAATTGTATACGCTGTTATTAGTTCTGGTTCATTCACTACGAACCTTTTACTTGAGATCAAGAGATTATCAGGTTTTTTTAAGGAAGAAAATGAGCGTTCTTACATTAGCAGATAGACTTTAAACGAATATATGTACTAAATATTTTTAATGACATTTAAACGAGTAGTTGGTTGGATATGAACGATAATACTGATGCCAAAGACAAGAAACCGAAGAAAAAGCTGACCTTATCTCGGCCAGGTAAACTTGAACTTCAAAAAACTATTGTAGGTGGTCAAGTAAGACAGAGTTTTTCACATGGCCGTTCAAAGGTGGTTGCAGTTGAAGTAAAGAAGAAAAGAACATTTGAGGCGAGTTCATCGGGCCGAATGAAAGAGATTGTCGCTAGCCATGTAGAAAGCGAGCTTGAAACAGATATTAAGCCAGTTGAGGCGGTTATGCTTCAAGAAAACCAAATAGCAAAGCCTGCATCTCAGCAAAATCTCACTGATAAAGAGCGAACAGCGAGAGCCCTTGCGCTTCAAGTTGCCCAAGAGACTGAACAGGCAAGAAAAGATGAGCCAGAACCCGAACCAATTAAAGACATAGAATCTGGAAAAATCGATGAAGATCAGGTTAAATTAGATGAGGCAGAGATTGAAGCGGAAAAAATTAGACAATCTGCACTAGATTTAGAGGCTGCTGAGGCTTCGGCTGCAAAGTCCAATTTAGATAAACTGATTTTGAAAGACGATGATGAAAGCCCAAAGAAAAAAGGCGTGTCTCCAAAAAAACAACTTTCAATGCCAAGGCAAGGGGAGAGGCGTAGACAAGGAAAACTGACTATTGCTGAGGCCTTAGATGACTCTGAACGTCAGCGCTCACTAGCTTCTTTAAAGCGCCAACGTGAGCGGCAGAAACGACAAGAGGGGCCCATTGAGCACATCAAGATTGTCAGAGAGGTTGTTATTCCAGAAACGATTTCTGTTCAAGAGCTCTCTAACCGAATGGCTGCAAGGGGTGTTGAGGTTGTAAAAGCTCTAATGAAAATGGGTGTTATGGTGAAAATGGCTGACGTGATTGATGCTGATACAGCAGAATTACTTGTTGAGGAGTTTGGCCATACAGCGAAAAGAGTAAGTGATTCTGATATTGAAATTGGCTTGGGCGATAACCTAGATAAAGACGAAGATATGGTTCCTCGTTCCCCCGTCGTAACAGTTATGGGCCATGTTGATCACGGTAAAACTTCTTTGCTTGATGCAATGAGAAAGGCTAGTGTGGTTGATGGCGAGGCTGGTGGCATTACGCAGCATATTGGCGCTTATCAAAGTGAGGCCGATAATGGCGAGAAAATAACATTTATTGACACACCTGGACATGAAGCGTTTACAGCTATGAGAGCTAGAGGTGCCAAGGTCACAGATATTGTTGTGTTAGTGGTTGCTGCAGACGATGGTATTATGCCACAGACAGTCGAGGCAATTAATCATGCAAAATCTGCTGATGTTCCTATTATTGTAGCAATTAATAAAATTGACAAACCAGGCGCTAACCCAAATAAAGTCAGGACCCAATTATTGGAGCATGATTTGGTTTTAGAGGCCATGGGCGGCGAAATTCTTGACGTTGAGGTTTCTGCTACTGCAGGAACCAATATTGAAAAACTGGAAGAAACTATATTACTTCAATCTGAAATACTAGATCTTAAGGCAAACCCAAACCGACCAGCGGAAGGTGTGGTTATAGAATCTCGAGTGGAGCAGGGTAGGGGTGTTGTTGCAACCGTGTTGGTTCAAAAAGGTACTTTAAGCAGGGGAAATATTTTTGTTGCAGGTTCGGAATCTGGTAGGGTAAGAGCGCTTGTAAATGATAAAGGTGAAAATATTACAGAGGTTGGCCCAGCTATCCCTGTGGAAGTTGTTGGTTTCTCGGGTGCTCCCAATGCGGGTGAAGAGTTCTTTGTGGTCGAGAGTGAAGCGCGTGCTCGGGAAGTTGCTGCGTTCAGGGGAGAAAAGAACCGGTCTGCTAAGTCAACTGCAGGTCAACGTGGCACTTTAGAAGAAATGTTTGAGTCGATAAAAGCCGGAGATGTGAAGGATTTACCCATTGTAATTAAAGCGGACGTTCAAGGTTCTGCTGAAGCAATCGTTGGCATGTTCTCGAAACTCCCTCAAGAAGAAGTTAAGATTCAGGTTTTACACCAGGGTATTGGTGGAATTAACGAATCAGACGTATCGCTAGCGGAAGCTTCAAACGCTGTAATTTTTGGGTTTAATGTAAGAGCTAATCATCAAGCTCGTGATACAGCTAGAAAAGAGGGCGTCGATATCAGATATTATTCAATAATCTATGATGTTGTTGATGACATAAAGAAATTGCTGGTTGGTCTAATGGCGCCCATAGTTCGTGAAACGCATTTAGGGAATGCTGAAGTGAGAGAAGTGTTTAATGTATCAAAAATTGGAAAAGTAGCAGGCTGTTTTGTAACTAATGGTGATGTCAAGCGCGGAGCTGGTGTTCGATTGCTACGTGATGATGTTGTAATACATGAAGGTAATTTGTCCACGCTAAAACGGTTTAAAGATGACGTTGGTGAGGTTAGGGAATCAATGGAGTGTGGCATGTCTTTCGAAAATTATACAGATTTGAAGATTGGCGATGTGATAGAGTGTTTTGACGTGAAGGAAGAGACCCCAGAAATATAAATTATTTAGAGCGGGTGATGCATGGGAAAAAAGTCTAAACGCATGTCTAAGCATGTTCCCAGTCAGCGGCAACTTCGGGTTGGCGAAGAGTTGAGGCATCTGTTAGCACAAATTTTTGATCGCGGAGAATTGAATCATCCAGACCTGGTAAATGTAACTATTACTGTTTCAGAGGTCCGGGTCTCGCCAGATTTGAGCAACGCTTCAATATTTATAACGCGTTTAGGTGGTGGGGAACAAAAAGTGTTAATTGAGGCTGCTCAGAGCGCGGCGCCATTTATCCGGCATCAGTTAGCAAAACGTGCGCACTTACGAAGAGTTCCTAATTTGAAATTTGAACATGACACATCGTTTGATTATGCAATGCATATTGATAACTTATTGGAATCAATAGATAAAGAGGGGGATATATAATTTTTGACGATACTAGAACCATTTAAAGAGGGATAGAACAGTATATGGCTAGGAAAAGAAAAGGTGATCCGGTTCATGGATGGCTAGTTATTGATAAACCCTTAAATATGAGTTCTGCTAAGGCCGTGTATTATGCAAAAAATTATTTAAATGCCGCTAAAGTGGGCCACGGAGGTACACTTGATCCGATGGCTTCGGGAGTGCTGCCATTGGCTTTTGGAGAGGCAACAAAAACGCTCTCTTATGCCGTAAACAAAACAAAAAAATATAAATTTACTATTAGATGGGGTGAAGCCAGAGATACTGATGACCTAGAAGGGAATATTATAGGCACGAGTGACGAGAGACCAGGTGTGTCTGCTATTCAGAACATTCTTAAACGATTTATCGGAGAGGTAAATCAGGTGCCTCCGGCCTACTCAGCTGTTAAAATAAGTGGTCAAAGAGCCTATAAATTGGCGCGTGCTGGGAACGATGTTATTTTAAAACCTCGGCCTGTTTTCATAGAAGACCTAACATTGATGAATATTTTGAGTACGGAAGAAGCTTGCTTCCAACTGTGTTGCGGTAAAGGAGTGTATGTAAGGTCGCTTGCGCGCGATTTAGCTCGAGCGTTAGGAACGGTCGGGTGTGTTTCAAATTTAAGAAGAACACAAGTTGGTAATTTTTTAGAAAAAGATGCAATTTCGCTGGATCAATTGAAAATTTTAGGGCATAAGGAGGCCGCAGCAAGTAAACTGCTGCCGGTTGAAACAGTGCTGGACGACATCCCGGCCCTTGTATTGACTGAAGAGGAAGCAAAAATAGTTAAGAATGGTATAGCTATTCCATTGATCCAACTAGCTAAAAGTAAACAAGCTTTGAAAATTGGGGTGGCAACACCTTTTTATACAATATGTCAGGGTAAAATTATTTCATTAGCGAAGATAGAATCAGGAAGAGTTACGCCATATCGTGTGTTAAACCTTTAAAATGATTGGAGAAACCGATGTCGATCACTACGGAACGCAAACAGGATGTAATTAATGAATATGCTACTAAAGATGGGGATACTGGTTCCCCAGAGGTCCAAATAGCAATCCTTACGGAAAGGATTACTAATCTGACTGACCACCTAAAAACTCATAAAAAAGATCATCACTCCCGGCGTGGACTTTTAATGATGGTTGGACAGCGACGCCGTCTTTTAGATTATTTAAAATCAAAGAAATCTGATCGCTACGATGAGTTGATAAAAAGATTGGGTTTACGTAGATAACTTATTGTTTGGTCCCGGAGTTTTTTACAACTCACTCGCTTAAAGTCTCAAATTAGGCTTCCCAGTTAAATTTGATGAGCAAAAGAGTTAACTCCGGTGAAGCTACACATTAAGGTTGAATGAGTATAGAGTATAAATTAAGTGAGCTAAATATAACGATAAGAATTAACAGTGCCGTGTCAAAGGCGCAAATATAATTGTTGGTAGGAAGGATAGTATAATGTTTTCTGAATTCAAAAAAGAGATGGATTTAGGTGGTCGCAAACTTACGTTTGAAACAGGTAAAATTGCAAGACAGGCTGATGGCGCAGTTATGATTACTTATGGCGAGACTAAGGTATTATGCACAGCTGTCGGTGCAAAGAAACCTAGGACTGATTTAGACTTTTTCCCCCTAACGGTTAACTATCAAGAAAAAACATTTGCTGCTGTCAAAATACCGGGTGGGTTTTTTAAACGCGAAGCGCGTCCAACTGAAAAGGAAACGCTTACTTCTCGTCTTATTGATAGGCCAGTGCGACCTTTGTTCCATCCAAACTATAAATGTGAGACGCAACTAATATGTACGGTTCTAGCACACGATCTAGAGAACGATCCAGACATTGTTGCGATGATAGGAACTTCAGCCGCTTTAACAATTTCTGGTATACCTTTTATGGGTCCGATAGGTGCTTCACGAGTGGGATACATAGATGGAGAATACATTTTAAACCCTGTTTTAGAAACTATGCAGGATTCCCAGCTTAATTTGGTTGTTGCGGGTACTAACGAGGGCGTTCTCATGGTAGAGTCCGAAGCAAATGAACTTTCGGAAGAAATAATGCTTGGGGCCGTGATGTTCGGGCACAAAGCTAATCAAGAGATTATTAATTCGATAGTTGATTTAGCGCAAGCTTGTGCTAAGGACCCTAGGGATGTTCCAGAAACACCCAAGATTGTTAGCCAAATAAAATCAGCGGTACAAGAATTATCGGAAGATGGGTTGCGAGAGGCTTATTCTATTTCAGAAAAGTCGGCGCGGCAGGATAAAATATCTAGTATTAAAGCAACAGTCATGGAAAATTTTATTGAGAATGAAGATGCTACAGATATGATTGTTGGCAGTGTTTTTAAGGAGATAGAGAAGGATATTGTAAGAAAAGGTCTTATCAAGACAGGCCAAAGAATTGACGGTCGTGATACCAAAACGGTGCGGCCAATTGTATCCGAGGTTGGCATCCTTCCGCGGGCACACGGTAGCTCACTATTTACCCGTGGAGAAACACAGGCAATGGTTGTTGCTACTCTCGGTACTGGACAGGATGAGCAAATCATTGACGGGTTAGATGGTGATTATCGTGAGCATTTTATGTTACATTACAACTTCCCGCCTTACTCTGTCGGAGAAGCTGGTCGCATGGCTGGCCCGGGTCGCCGAGAAATTGGCCATGGAAAACTAGCTTGGCGAGCAATTCGCCCAGTCATGCCAGAAAAAGAATCCTTCCCATATACGATTAGGATAGTGTCAGAAATTACTGAGTCCAATGGATCATCGTCAATGGCGACGGTTTGTGGGACTTCCTTATCTATGATGGATGCCGGTGTACCATTAATTAGACCCGTAGCAGGTATCGCGATGGGTTTGATCAAAGAAGAGGAGGGGGTTGTTATTTTGTCAGATATTCTGGGTGATGAAGATCATTTGGGAGATATGGATTTCAAGGTTGCGGGGACGGAGATTGGCATAACGGCACTTCAGATGGATATTAAAATTACCTCGATCACTGAAGAAATAATGAGAGATGCAGTTGATCAAGCGCGTGAGGGTAGGCTGCACATATTAGAAGAAATGTCGAAAGCCTTAACTTCTGCTCGTGATGGCGTTAGTGATAATGCACCGCGTATCACGGTGATCAAAGTTCCTGTTGATAAAATTCGTGAAATTATTGGGCCTGGAGGAAAAATGATCAGAGAGATTTGTGAAACCACCGGTGCAAAGATTGATATTGATGATGATGGAACTGTTAAGGTTGCTGCTGTAGATGAAAAGGCATCAGATGCCGCTGTAGCGATGATTAATGATATTGCAGCAGAGCCTGAAGTAGGGGTTATTTATTCGGGTACTGTAGTAAAGACAGTTGACTTTGGAGCTTTTGTAAACTTTATGGGTGCTCGCGATGGCTTGGTCCACATAAGTGAATTGCGTCCGGAAAGAGTAGAAAAAACAACTGATATTATTAATGTTGGTGATAAGGTCAAAGTTAAGTTGGTTGGAATAGATGACAGAGGAAAAGTAAAACTTTCTATGAAAAGCGTAGACCAAGAGACGGGCGAAGATATTAGTAGTTAATGACTATGAAATATGCCAAATATCAATAGTAGTTGTATTTTGTAAAATTATTTTTGTTAATTGTTCGTTTTTTGACTTTTTAATACATATATATCTAGTTAAGGGTAAAATTCGTACAACTGAATATACACACTTGGTAATGATAAATATGACTACAGATCAAATGTTTAAGCCAAAGGACAGCTATTCTTATGAAGAAATAATTGCGTGTGCGGGGGGGCAACTTTTTGGTTCTGGTAACGCCCAGTTGCCTAAGCCACCCATGCTAATGTTTGATCGTATTACATCAATCTCTGAGAAAGGTGGTTCCTACAATAAAGGCCAAGTTTTGGCGGAATTCGATATTAAACCAGAATTATGGTTCTTTTCTTGCCACTTTGAAGGGGACCCCGTAATGCCAGGCTGTCTTGGTCTTGATGCTTTATGGCAACTGGCAGGTTTTTATCTGGGTTGGAGCGGTGCAAAGGGCCGTGGCAGGGCGTTTGGTGTAGGTGATGTTAAATTCACAGGCATGGTTACTCCGGCGGCCAAACTCGTAACCTATCGGGTGGATATTAAACGAATAGTTAATAGACAGGTTGCGATTGCTTTTGCAGATGGTGTTATGGAAGTAGATGGCAAACTTTGTTATGAAACCAAGGGTTTGCGCGTTGGCACCATTCCAGCAGATGTATAGTAAGATTAATGTAAATATGTAATGAGGGTAATGTGAGAAAAGCTGTAATTACTGGATTAGGTATTGTGTCATGCATAGGTAATAACAAACATGATGTGGTTAAATCTCTTCGCACTGGTTCGTCTGGAATAACCTTTTCTGATGAATTTGCGGAGATGGGTTTTAGAAGTCAGGTTTGGGGTAAGCCAGAGATTGAAATTGCTAATTATATTGATCGTAGAGACCGGCGCTTCATGGGAGAGGGGGCGGCCTATAACTATATTGCGATGCAACAGGCGATAGAGGATTCCGGACTTAATGAGACTTCTGTTTCAAATGAACGTACGGGATTAATTATGGGGTCCGGTGGTCCATCGGTAATTAATCTTATTGAAACATCTGATACTGCCCGTAACAGGGGTCCGAGGAAAGTAAGTCCTTTTATGGTGCCTAGAACGATGTCCTCTACAAATTCGGCGACGTTAGCTACGCCCTTTAAAATTAAAGGGGTTAATTATTCAATTACTTCGGCGTGTTCAACATCGGCCCATTGTATTGGTAATGCTGCGGAGATGATACAGTGGGATAAGCAAGATATTGTATTTGCAGGTGGTGGCGAAGAGTTGGGTTGGGGTATGTCTGTAATGTTTGATGCCATGCCAGCACTTTCTTCAGGGTATAATGATAATCCCACTGTTGCTTCTCGTGCTTTTGATGCAAAGCGAGATGGATTCGTAATCGGTGCCGGCGGAGGTGTCGTGGTTGTTGAAGAATATAATCATGCTATAGCTCGCGGTGCAAAGATTTATGCAGAGGTGGTTGGTTATGGCGCGACCTCTGACGGCTATGATATGGTTCAACCTTCTGGCGAGGGTGCAATACGCTGCATGCAACAGGCGATGGCAAATCTAAAATGTCCAGTTGATTACATAAATACTCACGGCACGTCCACGCCTGTGGGAGATGTTAAAGAGTTGGGAGCTTTGAGAGAAACCTTTAAGGACTACAAGAATATTCCTCATTTTAATTCAACCAAGTCTCTTACGGGCCATTCCCTCGGAGCTACTGGAGTTCAGGAGGCAATCTATTCATTGCTCATGATGGAAAATAACTTTATTTGTGCATCCGCTAATATTGAAGAATTAGAGCCTGAGGTTGGTGAGATGCCCATTGTTCGTGATTTAATGGATAACGTTGAAATTAATTGTGCTATGTCAAATAGTTTTGGGTTTGGGGGTACAAATGCTTGTTTGGTTTTTGCCAAACCAGCGTTAGAATAACTTATAATGTTGCAATCTAATCAATTAATGAGTGGTAAGCGTGGTCTTATTATGGGTGTCGCAAACGAGCGATCCATTGCTTGGGGCATTGCAAGGGTTTTGGCGCAGTCTGGTGCAGAACTGGCCTTCACATTTCAAGGTGAGGCTTTTGCAAAACGATTGAGACCACTGGCAGAGGAAGTAAATTCTACTATTGTGTTGCCATGTGATGTTGAAGAAAAAGGTAGCATTAACGCTGTCTTTTCAAGCTTAAAGCAACATTGGGGTTCAATAGATTTTTTGGTTCATTCCTTGGCTTACTCGGATAAAGACGAGTTATCTGGGCGATATGTCGACACAACTGCCAAAAATTTTTCCAGAACGATGGATATTTCGTGTTTTTCATTTACTGCAGTTGCGAAAGCTGCTCACCCATTGATGGTTGATAGTGGTGGAAGCATGATTACACTTACGTATTATGGTGCGGAACGGGTCTT
>ENA-UOXV01005218-UOXV01005218.1-marine-metagenome-genome-assembly--contig:-NODE-5218-length-14407-cov-14.625139_pt1 | contig 14407 bp, 8 predicted proteins | sample MGYA00238165_ERZ766961 | MGnify/ENA primary metagenome ERZ766961 (study PRJEB28924, sample SAMN03173240) | marine metagenome | biome: Marine; feature: Water; material: Subsurface seawater | place: North... | reverse complement strand
TTCTTCAGAGAAAGCGAACGCGAGAGAGGTCGTTCGTAAAAAATAATACTACTAATACTAATAATGTTTATGAGTTGCCATCCGGGAACGACGTCTCGCATGATGGTAGCCACGAGCGCCTCGACGTCGTCGTCCCAAAAGTGCGTCTTCGCGGACAGACGACGACGAGAGTTCTCGAGCATCGGGGAAAGGAAGAGGAGGATTCGTCGTTTAAGCGTCAGAGGAGGACACTGCGACGTGGACGACGGCTACGTCGGCGGTTCGGCGGTTCGACATCCAAAATCTGTAACCGTGAAACTGGGCGAATCATCAATCAAAATAGAAACGCAAAAGGTCGGAGCGCAAGCGAACGGCGCGGTCGTGTGCACGGAAGGCGAGACGGTTTTATACTCCACGGTGTGCGCTGCGAGAGAGTTAAGCGCGGACGGCGGGTGGGTACCGTTGACGGTGAATTACACGGAGCGATTTTCAGCCGCCGGAAAATTTTCCGGCGGGTTTAAGAAACGGGACGGGACGTTGAAAGAAGGCGAGACTTTGAAATCGAGAATCGTGGACCGACCGATTCGGCCGCTGATACCGAAAGGGTTCGGCTACGAGACGCAGATTTTGGAGTGGGTGTTGAGTTACGATAACGAGAGGACGACGGACGCGTTGGCGATTTGCGCGGCGAGCGCGGCGTTGGCGGTGTCGGACGTGCCGATGAAAACGCCGGTGATGGGATGTAGAGTCGGGTATATCGATGGAAAGTTTGTCGCGAACCCGACGAAAAGTGAGATGGAACAGTCGAGGTTGGATTTAGTCATGGCGGGGACGAAAGAGGCGGTGTTGATGATTGAAGGGTTTGGTGATTTTTTAACGACGGAGGAGATGATTTCGGGCATCGCGTGCGGGCAAGAGGAAATCGCGAGAGCCGCGAAAGAGATTGAAGCGTGGGCCAAAGAAGTTGGGAAAGAGAAGATGGGTGGAGATATGTTGATTCAAACGCCAGAGGGGATCGACGAGAAAGTCCAGGCGTTAGTCGCGGAGGATTTGAAAGAAGCGATGTTGATTCCAATTAAGAAAGTGAGAGGAAAAGCGATCGGCGAGTTGAGGCAAAAAGCCGTGGACGCGTTGAAGAAAGACGAGAACGGAGAAAATGGTTTTGATAGCGCGCAAGTTGTTCAGGCGTGCGGAAGAATCGAGTCTGCTGCTTTGCGCGAAGCCATTAGAACGAATGGAAGACGTCAGGATGGTAGGAAATTGACGCACATTCGTCCGATTGTCGCCGAGTGCGGGGTGTTGCCGAGAACGCACGGAAGCGCGTTGTTTACCAGAGGCGAGACGCAGTGTTATTCCGTGGCGACGTTGGGAGGTAAATCGGATGGGCAACGCGTAGACGACGCGTTGGAGGATGCTGACGATAAGCGATTCATGTTGCATTATTTCTTTCCGCCGAGTTCCGTGGGCGAATGTGGGCGAGTCGGCGGCGCGAATCGACGAGAGATTGGACACGGGAATTTAGCCGAAAGAGCGCTGTTGCCGATTATTCCAAACGACGACGACTTTCCGTTTACGATTAAAATTGAAAGCACGGTGACTGAAAGCAACGGAAGTTCGAGCATGGCGACGGTGTGTGGTGGTTGTTTGGCGTTGCAAGACGCCGGCGTGCCGATTAAAAGGTGAGAGAAAAAAAATGATTTCGTCGTTTTCTTCTGTTTTCTTCTTCTGTTCTCTTCTGTTTTGTTCTTCAAAAATGCCGTGGTCTTAAGAACGCACTTTTGCTGAAGAAGCTGCGCGCTGAAAAGCGTCGCGTGAAGTGATTTTGAGTCATAACCCGGCGACATCAACGTCATCTTGCGATTACGCATTCGATCATTGAGCGCATAAAAAATACGCAAGTACCTCGGCTTTCGAGTCGGGCGCGAACGCGTTTTTGTTCAATGGTCAATTTGCGCCGTCGCATACATTTTGTTTCTTTCTTTCTTTCTTTCTTTCTCTCTCTCTCTCTCTCTTTGCTCTCGGCAGATGTATGTACTTCAACATCGTCTTCTTCTCTTTTTCTTATCAAAAATAACAGGAAAGTTGCCGGCGTCGCCATGGGATTGATTCTCGGCGATGAAAAGCATCCGGAGGCTATCGTGCTCACCGATATACTCGGCTCCGAAGACGCTTTAGGTGATATGGACTTCAAATGTGCAGGCGACTCCGACGGGTTTACAGCGTTTCAGATGGATATCAAAGTCGAAGGAATAACTTTGGATGTCATGAGAAACGCGCTCGAGGAGGCCAGACTTGGCATCGTGCACGTTTTGGGCGAGATGGAGAAATCCAACCCGGCGCCGAGAGGCACGATGGGCGCGAACGCGCCGCAGATTTCCAAAATGTCCGTTAACCCGAAGTTTATCGGGAAAGTCATCGGTAAAGGAGGCGAGACGATTAAGGGTATCATAGAACGAACAGGCGTGTCTTCTATTGACGTCGATGATGCCGGGAACGTGACGATTACCGGTCCTGGTGGATGCGACATCGATGGCGCTCGAGAAGTCATCGAAGGTATTTGCCTCGAGCCGGAAGTCGGTAAGATTTATCGCAACTGCGAAGTTAAGAAAATCTTAGAGTTTGGTTGTTTCGTTGAAATTTTTCCAGGCGTGGACGGATTGTGTCACATTTCCGAACTCGAAGTTGGACGCGTCGCGAACGTCGTCGACGTGATCAAAGAAGGCGAGAAAATGGACGTGAAACTGTTAGAGATCAACGGGCGAGGACAAATGAAACTTTCGAGACGAGAGGTGTTACTCGAGGAAGATCCCGAACTCGCTGGCGACGATAACCAAGAGCGTGGAAGACGCCCGGCACAGGAACAAGGTGGTAGATCAGGAGGAAGAGGAGGAAGATCAGGAGGAAGAGGTCGAGGCCCTCGTCGCGATAGCGGAGGCTTCGATATGGATGACAATTAAAATCAACAATGCTGCAACTACTTAGATCTATCTATATACTAATACAACGTTGAATATTATTTATACTGTACTTAGAGGCGTATTGAATGTATCACACCGACATCAAGTCTGCTCATCTTTCGCGCGATCACACACCAAATTCAGTCGCCACAACGTTTTTGGTTCTAACTCTGCGACATCGATGACAATCTCTTCGTCCGCATCCTCATCTAAACCGTTCGCGACTTTGCAAATTTTGATAGCTTCCTCCTGATACGATTCTGGTAACTCTTGCATTGCCACTCGTAAGGCGACTTTCGCTTCCACCGATTTCGTCATTCTCTCCACGCCCGCTTTACACGGTTTGCAAAACCAATCGTCGTCGCCTTCTGGGATTTTCTTCATCGGCGGTTTCAAGCAAAAAATGTGGAACCCGCAATCGCAACCGTCGCAAAGGAGCATTTTTTCATCGTCGTCTTTACTCTTGCACACTTTGCACGGAATTTCATCGAGCGTCGCGTTCCATGCCTCCGGGTCCATCTCGTCGTCCAGAACGAGACCAGTTTCTTCCTCGCCATCCTTCTTCTTCTTCTTCTTTGACGCGCTTCCATTTTTCGCTTCTCTCGTTGCTTTTCTTTTCTCCGCCGCCGACTTGCGGCTCTTCTCTACCTCCAGTTCTTTCAACATTCGTTGTTGCTCTTTCTTGGCTTTTTTCAAAGCCACTTCCGCGGCGCGCTCTTTCTTTTTTGCGTCCTCGAGAATCTGTCCAGCCTCGTCGAGAGTTTCGTCTTTGTCGAGTTTCTTCCCACTACCACCGCCGCCAGAGATTCTCTTCTTCTCTTTCCGCTTTTGCTCCTCGGCTTCGTCCTTCTCCTCGCGTTCTTTCTTCCTCCTCACGCGTTCCTCCTCCCACCGCGCTTCTTCCGCCTCACGTTCCGCTCTTTCTTTCGCCTCGGCCGCTTCATGCTCCTCTCGTTCTCTCTTCTCTCGCTCTTCTTTTTCTTTCTGCATCTGCTCTCGTTTCTCGCGTTCTTCCTTCTCTCGCTTCTCTTTTTTCATCTTTTCGTTTTCAACTATAGAGCGATGAAGAGGCGCTAGGATAGAATCGAGCGCGGAACCGGCGCCAGTGGCGGTTCTCGACACGCCCGCGCGCGCTTTTAACGCCGACGCGAGCTCTTGAGCTTCTTTCGCCATGATTTCTGGAAGAATTTTATTCAAAGATGGCAGTTCGAGAGATGCGTTTTTACTCATCTTTTGCGCCGGAGAGCCGCCGTCTCCACCCGGTGCACCGTTCTCTGCGGGTGGTGCTGAAACGTTTTGCGCGTCTTCTTTTTCTGCTTCTACTTTACCGTCGTCAGTATCGTTACTCTCGAACGACTCTTCGAACATTCGCATGCGCTTATCTTTTCTATACTTTTGAAACTCGTAAAACCATCTCGTTCTCGCGGCGTTGAGCATTCCCAAAGCGGATCCGAGGACGCCTCCTTTCCCGGGAAGCTCGCGCTCGAGAAAGGTTTCTCGTTCTCTCCTCAAAACAGCAGCTGGATTCACGTTATGACTATTACTATTATTCCCGTTGCTATTGGCCGCGTCTGCGTCCTTTTCTATCGAGTTTGATTCGGGTTCGATGTACCCGTTCGGTAGAAATGGGTGCACGGTAATCACGTGCGGCTGTTCGGTTTCCGCCCAAACGTTCGATCGGTCGTCAATGATCAAAGAAAGCGCGTGCGGCCACTTTTTCGCGTTCCCTTCCCATGCCATCTTGAACGATTTCCGCGCACCTCCTCCTAACCCATACAAAGATACCACGCGTCTTCTCACGTCTCGTTCGTCGATGAGCGAAAAATCACCGTCTAAAATCCTCCACATTTCCATCGCGTACTCCTTCTCCGCCGTCGTGCACACGTATACCTCCGCTAACCTTTTCTTACTCGCGCGATTAATCCCCGATAGCGCTTCTTTTAAACCGTGTGGACCAAACCATCCCGGCCGCACGTGAACTAAAATTGAACTGTTTGGATCGTTTGGGTCGATTCGAGTAAACATGGTGAAACCGTTCAAACCGCCCCGGTATTTCGAAGCTAAACGAACAACCGGTCGTTCAATCATTTTAAGCTCGTTCGGGTTAAGTTTGTCTACAACTAAAGCCTTCTCATTCTTCGCGTTTAAAAGTGCGCCTTGACGAACCGCGTTTCCTTCTCGAAACTCCTTCAACATCCGATGGTCCTCCATGAGAAACCGTCTTCGCTGTTCGGTCTCTTGCCGTTCCCTTCGATATTTAGACAGCTCATCTCTATTATTTTCGTCGATGTTGTTGTTTATGCCGCCGCCGCCTTTGCTCAAAGTTTCAATCTTCCCGTCCAGCTCAATCATTTTCCTCCGCTCGTTTTCTATCGCCCGCTCTAAAGTACCTTCCGATGCCGCTTGGAGCAACGTCTCGTCTAAATCTAAAATAACCACAAACTGCGAGTTTTCCAACAAAAGATTCGCCTCGAAGACGGATTTACTCGGAATTTCAAAGCCTAAAAAGTACGACTCCGACTCCGACTTTAACGTCGACGACGCGTCCTCTTCTTCTTTCTTTTTCTTCTTCTTCTCGTTATCCTCGTCCTCGTCGTCTTCGTAAAATCCTACGCTTATTTTCTTCTCCCCTGTTGTTGCATTAGGAGCTCCAGCAACGTTCGATTTCTTCTCCTTTTCCTCCTTCATCATCCCGTCTTTCCTCACCGCGACGATGTGCAACTCGCGTTCGTTCGGCAACATAACCACCGCGGATTTGTTCTTACTCAACATCTCCTCGTGTAACCGCTTCAACGCTTTCCCGTTCACCTCGTCCTCGCCCTCTGCGACGACGTTCCTCATCGCCACGCTCGCACCGTTCGGACACAAGAGCAAAAAAACGTCCAACACGTCGCACGTCACTTTCTCGCCTTTGGTCGGGAACCAGAAACCTGCCACGACTAATTCGCTTTCTTTTTTATACACGTTCGCGAACGACATCTGATTCTTTTCGTCGTTTCCGCCGTCGTCGCCGTCGTCACCATTCGTACCGCCTGCGTCATTAAAAACGGATGCCTCGACGCTCAGTTGGTGCACACTCACTCGCATGGAACTCTGGTCGTTTTTCGCGCGTTCCAGGTCTTTAAACGCGATCGAGGTTTGGAACGCCATTTTTTTCTTTTTCGCTAATGATGTGGGCATTTTGTTTTCTTTTACACTTCCTCTCTTCAATTTTCTCCCTCTTTCCAACCGCTCCGAAACTCTTTTTTTTTCCGGGGTCGATCCAATCCAAATCTCTCCTCCCACTCTGATGTATATGATATACGTATGATGTGTGAGTCTCTCTTCTTCAGCACCCGAAATGAGAGCGCACTCTCGAGACCGAAACACGAATATATACACAGAGAGAGTTTCGAAACGGACAATATAAGTACAGAGAGAGAACAAGAGAGAGAGAAAGAGAGAGAACAAATATATGTCTCTCTCTTTCGAATAAAGCGTAAAGTAATCTGTGGGGGTTTGTAACGTGAAGGAGAGGAAAAAAATTCTCTCTTTTTTTTTTGCGCTCTTTTTTTGTCTAGGGTTTAGAGTTTTTGGACAAAGCAGTCACGAAGATATCTCTCGTCGCGCGCTCTGTCCTCCTCTCGTCCTTTGTTTCGTAGTATACATCGAAACTCTACATATATATTCGCGTTTCGGTCTCGAGAGTGCGCTCTCATTTCGGGTGCTGAAGAAGAGAGACGTATATAGTGTATTTATTACGCATCAAGGAGTGGGAAAGGAGGGAGAGATTTTTGGGACGAAAGCAGTGAAAACCAACGAAAACAGATATCTGTGATGCGTTGTCTTTGCAGCGGCAGCGGCGTCGCGTCTTCTGTTCTTTCGAGGAGGAGGAGGAGGAGGGCAAACGACGCCGAGGAGCGAGGACAACGGGACCACGCGGAGAGGAAGCTGAAGAAGGATGATGCGACGAGAAGGAGGACGGCTGTGTTGGTGTCGTCGGGGAGTCGTAACGACCACGAGTCGACGAGTGATTTCGACGTCTACATCGAAGATACCGACCATTACGCCGTGGTGTATTACGCGAATTATTTCCGGTTTTGCGCGAGAGCGTTTGAAAATATGCTGTTGGAGATGAGGAATGATGATGCGACGACTTTGACGACGAGAGAAGATTTAGGCGAAGAAAGAGGCGAGTTTTACGACGACGACGACGAATTCGGCGCTTGGTGGTGCGACCACATCGAAGAGGCGAAGTACGTATCGCCGGCAATTTTAGGCGATCGTATTCGAGTGGAGAGCACGGTGATAGCAGAGAATATCAGCGACGACGAGAGGGAGAAGAGTTGGGTGGTGAAGCACTTGATACGGAAGATGGGTGGTGATGATGACGACGACGACGACTTTGCGACGACGACGGTATCGTTTACGTGTCAATCGCGGTATAGGAGTCGTCGAGGAGGCAGGAAGAGCAGCAACTGGGATAGAGAAAGTAGCGATAGTGCGAGTAGTAGTGGTAGTGGTGGTAGTAGTAGTAGTAGTAGTAGAAGCGAAACAGACAGACGCAGAGCGACGAATATCCGCTTCTTTGCGTCTGAATTAAACCATCGTTCGGTGTGGCACGTCGACGTCCTTCGTTGGTTCGAACGAAACAGAACCGACTTAATCGGCGGCCCGAAAGCGCTCGAGTCTTTAAAATCTGAAGACGAATGCGTCGTCGTCGTGTCTTCAATCTCCAACGTGACCATATTCACCGACGTCATAGAGGATATGATTGTTCAATCATCTCGAGGGGCACATCCATCCTCTCTCCTCTCCTTTTCCTCGGTGCGATTTCTTCGAAGAGACGTGCAGTGCGAATTCGACCAACGCGTGGTCGGCCTCGCGGATGCGCCAAACGACGACCTTCGAGTTGTAGCGTCTGGTAAAATCACGTGCACTGTTTTGAAAAGAGAGAACATGCGCCCGAGAAAAAGTCCGCGAGCGTTGAAAGAACGGTTGTTGGTCGCTTAATCAGACTTACATGTAGTGCTTCGAATCGAGAGCGTAATACTGATGACAATACTACTCTTGAAACCAAATCAACTTCCTTTCCTTCACTTTTCATTTTAAAGGCATCAATCAGACTTTAAGCAGTACTTCGAATCGAGCGTAATACGAATACTCTTGAAACCAAATCAACTTCAATTACTTCACTTTTTTTCATCATCTGAACAACACTAAAGAAGAACTTTGGTCTTCTCTTTCGCGCGAGCGAATCGCGCGTTCAAACGTCTCTCTCTTCTCTCTCTCTTTTACTCTGAAACCATGCCTCCTCCGAATAAAGCGAGCGACGATCAAAAAGTCGTCCTCATTGGCGGTCAGCAGCTCCTCCGCGTCAGAGACGAAAAGACCGGCGAATTCGTGTTCCGTCCTCTCGACGAGAAAACGGGAAAAGCGAAAACGAAAGAAGCCATCGATCAAGAGAAACTCGAAGCGTATAAAGAACGAAACAAGGATAAGTTTTTGGACTCGGATATGAAACGATGGGAAGAGGAGAGGAAACGAGCGATCGTGGATAAACGGTTTAAAGAGGCCTCGAAATTGAAATGGGAGGAACGGGAGAGGAAAGAGAAACTCGGGATATCCGCGCCGACGAGGACGAAGACGAACGCGAGCAATAACATCAACAGAGGAAAGAGCGATTCGTCGAAAGGAGGAGGAGAAACGAAGAAAAAGAGCGGCGATAAACCTAAAAAGTTGTCGGAAAAGAGGATGCAGAAGAAGAGAGAGTGGCTGGATAAACACGGACGCGTGCGGATGCCGGAACCGTCGAAAGCGCTGGCGGAACTTCGCGAGGAGATGAAGCAGGCGAAGATGAACAACTTGGAGAAGGTCAACGCCGGGAAGTTTTCGTTTTTGAAGATGGCGTTGGAGTTAGAGGAAGGGAAGTTTCAGACGGCGACGAGAGAGGCGAGGGAGAGGAATTACGAGTTTGAGAGGAAGGCAAAGAACGTGAGGAACGGGGAGATGGACGGGACGGATTCGGAGGACGAGAGCGACGACGAAGCCGGCGGGAACGGGAGGAGGAAACATAGAATGCGAGAGGCGGATGCGAACGATCCAGATTTTAGGAGAGATTTAGATCCACCCATAGTAAAGAGAGGGTCGGATGCAGATTTGTTGGATCCGGATTATAGGAGAGACGCGATGCCGTCGGCACCGGCGCCACCGCCTCCAGCGGCAGCGCTGACGCAAAATAAGAAGAAACCGCAAAAGAAACCGCAACAAAACAAGAAACTGCCGCCGAAGCAGCAGCAGCAGCAACAACAACAACAACAACACCACCAAAAGCAAAACAGCAACGCGGCGATAAAAGCTATTCCGAAGCCGAAGTTTGAGAATTTGAGTTTGAATGGCTGATGTGATTGATGTGTTTGCACGTGTGTACATCGGGAGGTAACGCACGAGATCTTTCACTTTACGATAATCTCTCTTTCGCGAGCGAGAGAGTTTGAAAGAACGGCGAGGGGTCGTCGTCGACGCGATTCGGCGCGTAACCGCCGGTCGAGAAAAGCGCGATGTCACGCGCGTAAGTAATTCGGCTTCTCGAGAAAGAAAAATTCGTTTGCGAAAAGCAGAGGATGGAATTTTACATGGCGAGAACACGACGAAAATTTGTTTCTTGGTAATACAAAAGGCGTAACAAAGAAGAAGCACGCATCGCGCTACATGTTATACGACTATTCTTTATCGCAATACGTATCTAATCCGTACGTGCGCTGTAACGCGTCCTCCCATCGACTTCGCCCTTTTGCCCGCTCCTCTTTTGTGCTCTTCGACTCGAAGAGTTTCGATCCATCGTTAGCATTTTGATTGTCTTCACCCAAAACGTCTCTTACCGTCATCGGCTCTTTACTATTGCCGTACCAGCCGTATACCCCTCTCTTGTACGCGCCAATTGCCGCCGCGAGCGCCGCACCGTATGCGGTTGTCTCAATGTTGGCCGGCCTGCGCACACTTTTGCCTAAAACATCCGCTTGTATTTGCATTAACGTATCGTTCACGCTCGCGCCACCGTCCACGGATAGGAGTTTCGCATCACCATCGCTAGAAGAAGTTTTCTTCCTCTTCTTGCTCTTACTATTCTCTTCGCAGTCTAACTCCATCGCTTCGAGTACTTCCATGGACTGGTAAGCTATTGCTTCCAGTGCCGCTCGGCAAATGTGCGCTTTTTTTGCGTATCTCGTCAATCCAACGATAACGCCGCGACTATCGTCCCGCCAGTGCGGCGCGAACAAGCCGCCAAACGCGGGCACAAACGTTACGCCTCCAGTATCTGTTACCGTTTTCGCACACTCCTCAACTTCATTCGCATCGCTCACCAACTCCATTTCATCTCTGAGCCATCGAATACATTCGCCACCAACAGCCACCGCCCCTTCTAGCGCGTACTCTGCTTCCTCGTCCTTACCCAATTTCCAACACACGGTGGTTAGAATACCTCGTTTGGATCGAGTAATCGTCTTCCCGGTATTTCGCATGGCAAAACACCCAGTTCCGTACGTGTTCTTCGAATCACCCTCTCGTAAACGGTGTCCGAGCGCACTGGCGTGTTGATCTCCTAAAATACCATAAACTTCTAGCTCGATTTTTTCTTTGTCTTTCGTGACTGAGGGGTTACCTGCCCATCCGCTCACGCGCTCCGCGCTCGATACGATCCTCGGCAACCACTCTTTCTTAATCCCAAACAAATTCAACAAATCGTCGTCCCATTCCAGCGTCTCTATGTTCATTAACAAGTATCTCGACGCGTTTGTCACGTCGGTAACGTGCACATTCGGTAACTCCTGGTTATTACTGTCGCGCCTCGCTCCCAACTTCGTCACGATCCAACTGTCGATGGTCCCGAATCGCAACGTACCTCGCGCCGCCGCTTTTTGCACATCCTTTGAATTCTCCAACAACCACCTCATTTTAGTCGCGGAAAAGTACGTCGATATTGGTATACCTGTTTTCTGAAACACCATATGTTTCTCCTTCTCTGAAAACCGCGAGACGATCTCCGCGGTTCTCGCGTCGCACCACACTATGGCGTTGTGTAACGGTTTCATGGTTTCCGAATCCCAGGCGACGATTGTTTCGCGTTGGTTTGTGATTCCCACTGCCATGGTAAAGGCGCCACCGACTTCTCGGTAGCATCTTTTTATGTTCTCGATGATTTCTTCCGGGTCGTGTTCCACCCATCCGGGTTTGGGATGTATCTGTTTGTGTGGATGTTGCGCGGATTGGATTGGTCTCAAATCTTTGCGCTCGCCGTCTCGTTCTTTGTAATGAAAACCAAGGAGTTCGTATTTGATGACTCTCGTCGACGTGGTGCCCTGATCGATGGCTAAAAGTATAGGATGCGTGCAAACTTTTGGTCCTGACATATAGGTCACGCCTCTCTCTGTGTAGGTATCTAAAGCGTGGGGGCGTCTATCGTCTGCGTCTGCGTCGGAATCGGAGGAAGCCATTGTGTTGTGACGAATAGTTTCCCAAAGTATGGATGGAAGAAAATTTTCCTCTCGCTCTCGCTCTCTTTCGTTTCGATGGAGTGTTGATGATGATGTCTTCTTATGGTGGTGTAATAATAAATTAAAACTGTACGTACAATTCTCTATCTTCGTTCAACTCGGCGACTAACTCGGCGGCTTCGATGAGCGCGACTTCGCCTAACTTTGTGATGTAGTTGTTGTTGACGGAAACGTTTTCCAAAGCGCCTTCGGCGTTGTTTTTAATCGCCGCGGCCAAGGCGAACGCGCCTTCGTCTTTGATTTCGTTGTAGCCTAAATCTAACGTGCTTAAATGTTCGTTGACTACGGCTAATGACTTGCCCAACGAGCGGACGCCGTCGTCCCCTAGTTCGTTGCCGCGTAAATCGAGGGTGGTGAGGGATTCGTTGTAGGTGATGGTGTCGGCGAGGGCGGCGGCGCCTTCTTTGCCAATTTTACACCACCCGACGCGTAGCGTTTCGATTTTGGCGTGGAATTTGAGGGATTCAGCGAGTGCGATGCCGCCGTCTTTGCCTATCGGGTTATAACCGAGCTCTAAAGTGGTCAACGCGGTGTTTTCCTTCAAGGATTTGGAGAGAGCCATAGCACCGAGAGCGCCGATGTTGTTCCCGCCAATGTCCAGGTTTTTCAAAGTCGCGTTGTCCTTCAACGCGGGGGACATTTTGACCGCGCCGTCGTCGGAGAGTTCGTTCATGTAAAGATTCAAGTGGGTCAACGCGTCGTCATCTTTGAGGTAATCGCACAACGCAGCGCCAGAATCTGGACCGATGGCATTGTTTCCAATGTCCAAGTTGGTCAATTTCGTCTTGCGCTTGGACAAAGCTTCGCATAATTTGACGCACCCTTCGTTTCCAATATCGTTTCCGTTCAACGTGAGCGATTTTAAGCTGCTATTGTCCACCAAAGCGTTTGCTAAGGCGACTGTGCCTAAGGCACCGACGTAGTTACCTTGTAAAGAGACGTGTTCTAACGTGTCGTTTTGTGCTAAAGCTTGCGCCAAGGCGGTGGAACCTTCGTAATCGATGGCGTTGTTGTTCATCTCCAAAGAAGTGATCGAGGTGTTTGATTTCAACGCCTCCGCTAAGGCTTTGGCACCATCGTCGCCAAACGAACACGAGTTTATGTTCAACGTCGTTATTTTTGTATCGGTTTTCAAATAGTTTGCCAACGCGATGACGCCTACGTCGAGCAACGGATTGGAGGCGAAGGAAACCATGCGCAGTTTCTTATTTTGCGACATGGCTTCGGTAATGGCAAGCATGGCGGTTTCACCAAAACCGTTCGCGCCAAAGTCAACGCACGACGCGGTTTCGTTGAACGCGATGCCTTCGGCGATGATTTTTGCGCCATCGTCGCCGAGTTTACGCCCATTCAAATCGACCGTTTGGAACCGTCTCAATTCGTCGACGCAATCTCTACACAAGCGCTTGAACTCTCTGCTCATCGGTTGTACTCTTTGTGGTTGTTTCGGTTTTACTTTTTCTTTTTCTTTTGTTTTCTCGGAGGAAGTCGACGTCGACGCGCCGCCACCATCTTCGCCTTCTTCGCCATCCATGGTGGTAAACATGCGCAATCCAGGCGGCAAGTTAGAAGCGCCGACTGGAGCGTTCTCGCCCGTACCTTCAACCCCGCCCGATTTCGCCGCTTTGTTCAACGAAGCGTAAAAATCGGAATCTGACGCCTTGTCGATACCACCAGTAGCAGTTTGCGCAGCACCAATTTCTTTTCCTCTACCACCACTACCACTACCACCGCTGCCGCCCATATCAAACACCTCCTCGTCCTCCCCCTCCGGCGAACTCTTCGCCCTTCGCTTTTGCATCTTCGTCCAAAGAAAATACGCAATCAATCCAATCGCCCCAACACCGGCGCCGAGTAACGTCGGGTCCGCGCTCGCGATATTAAACGAAGAGGAGGACACCATTTGCGACTTTTTCGTCCCTTTCTTCTTCTTCGGCCTCGGTATCTCCGAAACCGCGACGACTTCTTCTTCCTCCAAAGAATCAGCAGCCCCTCCTTCCTCGAAAGCATCATCAGCTCTTTTATCTTCCCCAATAACATCTTCGCTGCTCACATCGACGGTCGGATCGCCCTCGATCCTCGGCAACGCTTCCGCCGTCGACGAATCATCCAATTCTTCTTTCTCTTTGCCATCATTGCTCGTCGTCGTCTTTGAGGAACTACTTTTCTTCTTTTTCTTCGCCGCCGTCACGACCAAGACTCGTCGATTTTGTTGATGATGATGATTTCGTTGAGAAGAAGAAGAAGAACGACGACGCGCAGCTGAGACGTTGCTCCTACGACTGCTCCCGAGAAAAGCGCGAGACCAGACTCCACCACCACCACCACCACCGCTCGTCGTCGTCGTCGTCCTCGCGTTGTTCAAACTGCTCAAGAACATCTCTCTTTATGTATGTAATAAAAAACACAAGAAGAGTACACTTTTTTTATTGCGGCGTTTTTTCTCGCGATTTTGTTTTTTTGTGTTTCTCATCAAAAAAAAGAATTTAATAGACTTGCCTTTAAAAAAAAAATGAAAACCCTAAACGCAATTTTTTTTTGTCCTTGTCTGTCGGATAAGCTTTTTTGAAGAACCAGGGGCCACAAGCGCTCGGAATTTTCATCTCTCTCTCTGTTTCTCTCCTGTTTTTCTCTTCTCGGGCTGTTCTTTCTCATCAATTCTGTCTGGCAAATATTATTTTATCTTCTCGCTCGCGTATATATTTCCTCATTCGAGAAACGCATTCGTCGTCGTGAAGAACAAACTCGTTCGCGCGATAAAACACACAACAGAAGACCCGCGCGATTGAAGCGAAACGCGAAGTGTTCTTCTCTGTCGCGCACTTCTTCTTTACCTGCTTTCGGTTTTTGCGTCGAGGGAGAGAAGAAAAGAAGAGTTGAGAAGAGAGAAAATTGCCTCTGAAAGATATTTCCTTTTAGTACTACTCTTCGCTCGTC
>ENA-UOXV01005216-UOXV01005216.1-marine-metagenome-genome-assembly--contig:-NODE-5216-length-14415-cov-5.941156_pt1 | contig 14415 bp, 6 predicted proteins | sample MGYA00238165_ERZ766961 | MGnify/ENA primary metagenome ERZ766961 (study PRJEB28924, sample SAMN03173240) | marine metagenome | biome: Marine; feature: Water; material: Subsurface seawater | place: North... | reverse complement strand
GGGGGGGGGGGGGGGCGGGCAGCCGCCCCCGCGTGGTGTGCGCCGCCGCGCGCGCGCCGTGCGCCGCCGCGGCGGTGTCGAGCTGCGCGCGCGCCACAGCAAGCCGGTGGCCTTCCGGGTCCGCCATCTCGACCGCGTCGACCCGCATCACCTGCAGGCGATGCAGCCCCGGGGTGAGGCCCACGGAGGAGGGGGCAGAGGTGGAGCCCATGGCGGCGCCCGGCGGCGCGAGCAACTCGCTCGACGCAGCAAGGGGGGCGGTGGGTGGGACGGTGGGACGGAGCGGCAGGGCACCTCGTCGTCGACCTGGAAGAGCGAGCCGACCGCGAGATCGGCCTCGTCCGCGGACGCGACGACCACGAAGCCCTGGGCCGCGGTCACGCCAAGCAGCAGCCGCGTGCGCAGCGTCGGCGCGGTGAGGACTGTCTCCGCCGTCGCAGCGGCGAGCGTCGTCTCGCACGCGCCCTTGGGCGAGAGCGGCGTCGCGCCGTCCGCGCCGCACGCGCGGGAGTACAGCAGCGACGTGGTGTCGGCGTCGAGTGCGCCGGAGGCCGACCACGTCCCCGAAACCGCAATGTTTGGCGTCGCAGCAGCCTGCGCCGCCTCGGGGTTGCGGAGCGTGATGTCGAGCACCAGGGGCACGTTTGGCGGGAGAACCTTGGTCACAGCCGTCTCCGACAGGTGCGACAGGGCGGTGGAGTTGAACTGCTCGCGCTGCACAGTGAGACTCGAGTCGTCGCTGACAGCCGTGACGCGGACGAATTCGGTAGCGAGCTGGAGCACCGAGCCGGCCTCGATGAGTGCCGCTCTCGCAGAGAGCACCTTGAGAATCGTGTCACCAGGTCCAGCTGAGTATGACACCGTGAAGGTGGTGCACCGCACGGCCACGACACTCGCGCCGGTGGAGTGCGCCGCGGCTGTTGTGCCGCCCTGAGCGCGCGTGACTGTCACGCTCGAGCCAGAGACCGCAGTCACCTGCATGATCTCTGCGCCGACCTGCACGTACGAGGATTCGGTGACGCCTGCGAGCGCTGCGTCCTGGGCGAGAGCGAGAGTCGTGTCTGAGTCAGAGACACCCGATGCTATCTCGGAGCCCTCAACAAGCGCCACTCGCGCGCCAACCGCGTGTACGGCAGCAGCAGAGCCCCCCTCGGCACGCACGACAGTCAACGTGTCGCTCGAGACGGCTATCACGCGCATCACCTCCGCCCCGACAGTCAAAAATTGTCCGGCGGCCGTGACGCCGAGCGCGGTTGCGCCGCCCGATATCAGCACGACGGACGTGTCTGAAGTTGCAAGCGCGGTGCTGACCTCCGTCATCTTCTCAAGAGTCACTGTCGCCCCAGCAGCGTGTGCCGCCGCAGTCGTGCCCCCCGCGGCGCGCTGGACTGTCAGCGTCGTCCCCGAAACGCTTGCAACCTTCACCACTTCGAGGTCGATGCGCAGGAACGCGCCAGCAGCAATCACAGGGTTCGTCACGCTCGAGACCGTAACGCTGGTCGTCGCGAGCCCCAGGCCACTACCACTGATCACGGTCGCTGACACCACGATGACCAACTCACCGACAGCGTGGTTTGCGTTGGTCGTGCCACCCTGCGCGCGCGACACGGTCATGGTGTCACCGCTCAGCGCGTCCACGAGCATCAGCTCGTCGGCCACCATCACATGCACTCCCGCCGCGATTCCCGCGTGGGCGGCGTCCCCCACCACCACCGAGGTCTCATTCTCCGAGTTATCGCCAGCAATCGCCGGAAAGGAGGCGATCGCGGTCTGGCGCAGCCGCGTGACAAGCGCGCCCGCAGAGTGCACGGCGGCAGCAGTGCCCCCCCGCGCGCGCGTGACAGTGAGCACACCCTCGGAGTGCGCGCTGACAAGGACGACTTCTGCGCCCACGGCCAGATATTCTGGAACACTGACGGGAAAGTTGACTGTGCGTGCGAGCACGAGGCTTGTTGCGTCCGATGCCACGTCCGTGACCAGCATGTCGGCGACAAGCACCGTGATCGTGGCGGCGTCGGGGTGCGCCGCCGCCATGCTCAGCGCTTGCGCCCGCGCTACTGAGACTGTAGCGCCAGAGACGTCTGTGACGAGCAGAATCTCTGAGTCGATGCGGATCAGCGTGTGATTCACGATCCCTGCAGCTGTTGCGTCCTCCACAATGCACACATCGTCCGCGATGCCAAATGCGTTCAGGACCGTGCTCCCCGACACACGCAACACGGCTTCACCGGTGCCCTGGTCCCAGCTCGCAAGCGTGCGCCCAAGCACCGCAGCGGCGCCAGAATCAGTGGGATCCTCAAGTGGCACCACAGTTGACGCAGATGCACCGTCTGCGTGCGTGGCTGCTATCGTGCCAGCCTGGGCACGCGTCACGTTCAGCACGTTGCTCGGACGAAGCGACGAGCCAGCCCACAGCACGAGTGCGGCGCCTGCCGCGTGATCTACCGCCGTTGTCCCGAGCGCACCCCGCTCCACGGTGAGCGTCGTTCCACCCGAGATGGCGGTGACCTTGATGATCTCGAGACCAACCTGCCGGACGCCGCACCGCGGTTGGTAAAGGCTCGCTGGGCCTCCCTCGCTGCGCCTGTTCGGCAGCTTTATAGCAGGGTCTGCAGGCGAGTCATGCGCAGACCTGGACGTGCTGTCCTGCTGCCAGGCTGAGAACATCGCCAGCTGCGTCTACAGCAACCGTGGTGTCTGCAGCTGCCGCAGCAGAGGACAGCAGAGTGTACGGAGCCACAGTCACTGGTGAATCATCAGGATGAGCCACTGCGGCAGTCCCACCCTGCTTGCGAGAAGGGGTCTTTTAACTTTGGCCTTCTCAGGAACTTCATCTGATTGCATAGGGAAGAGTCGTTTGGGACTCCGCAATTTGGGTTACGGTAAGTTGAATTCAGTCAGGGATCATGGTGGGGGTGCCTGTGCGCGCACGACGGTTACGTCATTTCCGTCGATGCCCGAAATTAGCATAAGTTCATTCCCGACCTCAATGAACTTTCCGTCGCCGAGCGTGATGAATGCCAGGCGCGGATCTTGATGTGTCACGTCCTCAACACGAAGTGTCACGTCCGTCTGCGACAGCGTGCGACGATTGTCCAGCTTTGTAATGAGCTGCACCGTCACCTGCGCACCGTCTGAATGCGCCGCTGCTGTTGTCCCCGCCTGACCGCGGAGCAGCTCGACGGCTCCCTCACCAGAAATCTCGATGTGCACGACACGCAACACCTGCAAAGTAACCAGACGGTGTCAAATTGTGATTGCATAGCTGGGTTGCTGGTCGGCTAAGTCTATCGAAACGGTACAAGTGGCACCTCATCATCGATTCGAACAAAGCTCCCAGCGATGATACCCGCATGCCGTCGACCCGAGAGCGTCATGGACGTCGCGTCAGCATCAATCGCGCCGTCAAGTGATGCACTACGGACCACTACGACCCCCGTGCCGTCGCTGTGCGTGTGGCGCGGTGAGTACTGCCCACATGAGTCACGCTGACAGCGCTTGACCCGCAGCGTGTTGCCGGTGACGGAGTCGACATGCAGAAACTCCGAACCGATCTGGGACAGGTGACAGACGGCGCACGAGGTGAGGAACGTTTGATGAGAGAGGTCAGGGTGACCTTGCCAAGTGCAGTCCTAGCAACTCGTCTAAACAACAAATATCGTTACGAGAGACAAGTGTTACCCTTGTTGGGCAATGAAAGGGGACAGACCTGGAGTAGCGCCAGGCGGCCGATGCGTGCACGTTTCGCGGATGCGACAGTTAATGTTGCCCACGACTCCTCAATCGTTTCCGTATTTGAAGGAAGCCCGCCAGCTTGGTTGATTGTTGTGGCGGCATACTCTGTAACGATAGAGGCGGAAGGATGCTGCACCGCGACCGTGAGAGCGCGTCCGCGCTCGACTTTGACCGATGAACCACTCACTTGGAGGACTCGCATGACCTCACTGCCGATGAGAATGTAACCTTGCACGACGGCCACAGAAGCCGCGTTGCGCAAATGAATCCAAGTATGATGCGATTGAGCGATCTGTTGAAGCTCGGTCATGACTCGGCGCTTGGCTGAGACGCCAGGGGGATGCATAGCCTGTGTTGTTAAGCCCAAGCCACGCTCAACACTCAGCGTGCTGTTGCTTGCCGTGTCAAGTGATGTCACTCGAACGATCTCGTCCTCAACCTGAATGTAGTCGTTGATGGCAAAGCCAGTTGGGTCCTGCAGCACCAAGTAGCGCTGGTTCGCGGTGGTGTCCTCTCCATTCACCAGAACAATTTCGTCGTCGATCTGCACGAAGGTCCCGACCGCGATCCCTGCTGCTTGCGGGACAGAAAGTGCGAACGCCGTGTCCTCTGCAGCCACGTCTGCACCACTTTGCAGCACCGTGGTCGAGCGCCCGCTGGACCCAGTTTGCGTCCCAGTCAGCCCAGATATTGTCAGCTCAGACGCATCCGCCTGCAGCAGGACTGCATTCGCAATGAGCGTGACCGTCAGCACGTTGTCAATGCCGGGATATGTTGTGCTCTGCCCAATACGCTTCGCGACGAGCCGCTTCGAGTATGAGATGAGCGGCGCGGCATCCCCGATCCGCGAGCCAGCGAGGGCAGGTGTGCGCGCAGCGTCGCGTGCAAGTCCGTGCACCTGACAGCACGCGGCGCGGTTATGGTCCAACCACTGAATTAAATGCACTAGCTTTTGGGTCAAAACGACGGCTCATTGCTACTGAGAGGGTCCGGGGACAAGAATGCACCTCAAGGAAGAGAGTGACGGCTGAACCATCTGTGTGTGCGGCAGCAGTTGTTCCAGCCATCCCGCGCGCCACCTGGGGTATAAAGTACACGCGTCAGACTTCCCCAACTCCGCCGCGCGCTACGCAGCGCTCGCGGTCAGAGGAGCGGCGGACCGTCAGCTCGAGGTCCTCTCGGGCAGTAATGAGCATGACTTCGTCATCGACGCGCACCATGGCGCCAGGCGTGAAGCCGGCGTTGTACCCGAGCCCGTCGGACGCCAGAAGCGTGAAGCCATTGTCCGCGGCAGTGACCGCGTGCCCCTGGCTAACGACGGCGAGCACCCGGATGGCCGCGCCGAGCGGGTGTGCAGATGCGGGAGTCGAGAGCTGTGCGCGCTCGACGGTCACGGTCGAGTTGAGGAAGGAAACGACCTTCATGACCTCATCTTCGATTCCGAAGAACGCCCCAATCACCATGGAGAAGGACGGATCCTCGTCCACCTCGAGGGTCAGTGACCGCGCCCCCATCGCCGACGCTAGCGAAGCGGTGTAGCCCACGGCTGCGCTGCCGTGCAGTGAGGCGTGCAGCACGGGAGATCCGGTGGCTTCAACAGCGTTCTGCACCGCGAACGAGAACTTATACATGATCCCCGGCTGCATCTTCTGGTCGGGGGCCATGGACAAAACCAGCTCACCCGCCCCTGACCGCCACGTGGCCTTGTGGTCGAACAGTCCGACCGCTTCACTGCGGCCCTCGTCGCGAATCTCCAGCTGTCCAGACGGGGTCTGCGCCCCCGCGAACCCCGACAGAGTCACCCGCGCAGCAAGATGCGACGATCCCGAGCCGTAGTTGGTGACCGCGACGTTCGACACGAGCGTGACGCTGATCGTGTTGGCCGCGCTAGGGAACGGCGTGCTCTGCCCGACCCGCACGAGCGCAAAGCCAAACGCGTCGACTTTGAGCGGGCGCGCGTCGGCTGCCGCGCCCCCTGGAAGAAACACCTCCACCGGCGCGCTGGCGCCGTGGCCCGCTGCAGCGGACCCCAGCTCGCCGCGCGCGACGTTCAGCTGCGTGCTCGAAAGCACTCCCCGGACGAGCATCATCTCTGAATCGACACGGATGTGGCCCCCTTCCACGACTCCCGCGGTGGAGTTCACTGAAAGGGTCGCTGCGCCAGCGACGGCGCGCGCCGTAAGCGATGTGGTACGCACCACTGGGTGGCCTGCGTCGGCGTCCAGCACGCGCGGCAGCGAGGCAGCACCGAGCACTGCAGCGCCAGCAGCATGGAACGCAGCGTCCGTGCCCGCTGCTCCGCGCATCACGCGCAGCGCCGTGCCTGCTGCGTGGACAGAGTGGACCACCAGGGTCTCGCAATCGATGTGCAGAAAGCTTCCAGGAGCTGCATTGACGGCGGTCGAGAGCGAGAGCGATGCAGAGACCTTGCTCACGCGCGTGAAGGTGTCGGGCTGCGCAGCGTGCGCCGCAGCAGCGGTGCCCCCGACGCCGCGCCGGACACCTATGCGCCCCGAGTACACTTCCCGGAGTTTCACGTGCTCATTGGCATAGCTCGCGCGCTGCGCACGGTCAACGGCCAGCATGTTGCCGTCCACCGCTGTCACGGCCATCAGCTCGTTGTCGATGAGAATCTGCATCGCGACCGAGAGGTCACGCGGGTCGCAACCATTTCTAAGAGACTTTCTTAATCCGCCTATACAACGGCTCACTTCAAAGAAAGGGGTCAGAAAGCAGAAAGCAGTTGTTTCAGTGCCCTTACGATCGGGCGCCAGGGGCGTTTCGCGCCTGGGACCGCGCAGCTGGGGCCGGCAAATCGATGTGGCACGGGGGAAGGTGCGGTACCATGGTGCCTGGGACGATCCCGGCGCCCGCGGCATCGAGAACAGAGAAGTTGGCCGCACTCGCTGAGAATGTTGCGGTCACGTGCGTGATCGGAAGAGCGGTGACGCGCATGAGCTCGGTCCCAACGCGCACAAGGTCCCCAATACCCAGTGCCGCGTCCTGGGGACTGACGACACTGATTTGTGTGTCAGCGGATGAGACTGCTGCGAATAGCCACGTGGACGGTGGGCGGGGTAGCGCAGCCGCTAGCGAGGAGGATGCTGTCATGATTCCGACTTTTGGGCTCTGCGATGGCTGCGCGCGAGTCGGATTTAGGATCGGGAATGAGAATCGCAGGATCTCTCCCAACGCAACAGCTTCACGAAGATACACGACCAGCGTTTTCCCGATGTTATCCCACAATGCGCGGCTTGCAGCGCCACCGGGCTGCCCTGAGAGACGTGTTGCTGAAGGTCCAAAGATGACAAGGTTCGACGAATTTTTGGCAGAGGCGCCTGAAAGGCCGATTATGGAAATTGCAGTGTTCGTTGCGAGAGGAAGCGAGATGGAAAGAGTCACGGTTATAAGATTCTTGGCGCCGGGATAAGGCGTGCTCTGGCCAACACGCGCCGTCTCGAATTGGACGCTGCGCACGAACCCAGGAGCCGCATCTCCGAATGTCATGGAAGGCATGACTGCCCACACGCGCATCGCCGTGGTCACCGTGTTGTGGCCGAAGCTTCCGTCCTGGCGCCGCTTCACCTCAGTCACAACCGCAACATGAGCTGACAGCGCTGAGCCTTTTTGGGCGCGGTCTACGCGCAATGTTCTACTTGCTGTATCGGAGGCAAGAACGAGCATCGCTTCTGAACCGATAAGGACGTATCCTCCGACAGAAAACGGTGCGACGGAAGCGACTGAAATGAAGACGTCTGACGCCGACGCTGTCACATCCTGTGAGAGCGTAGAGTACGCACCGAGAGGTGGATTCGTGTCTGCAATCATTGCAACAGACGCTAACTGCATGAGAGGAGTCTCGCCGTTCTGAGCCGCAACAGTCACCACAGCCGCGGGCTGCGAAGCTGGCGAATTCGTAATCTGCACCGCGAAGACCACCAAAGTGTCGACAGGAAACGCCTCTCGAAGAAATAAGAAAAGCTGAGAGGACGATCGGTTGTAGAGCGCAGTGCCGCTGAGCATGTCATCATCAGGATTGTCAGGGTCCGAGGTGAAGCGGCCAGCGTCGGCGCCTGAGATGTTCACTCGGCAAAGCGCCGTCTGGGACGAGCACGGCCCAGCGATATCAACATCTTCAATCCCAGTGATTAGAATCGCGCTCTCCTGGTTTGTCATAGCACCGGAGAGTGCGACATTGCTGACGAGTGTAAACGTCACTGTGTTGCTTGCACCGGGCAGCGGCGTCGTCTGTCCAACACGCCGTAGCTGAAATGCCGCAGTCTCTACTTCAAGCGCGTTGGCGCCGCCGATGGGGTTCACCAGCGCGCTGAGCTCGGAGTTGGTGTCGTGCACCATGAGCTGCTCTGGGAAAGTAGCACTACCCGACGCCTCAATCGTTACAGCCGGGGCTGCCTGCGCAACACCGCTGTTCTGAAGATTGAAGGAAAAAAGGTAGCGAACACCGACCTCGATCGACTGGTCCTGGGCTACGGGCAGGACAAGGGTCCCAGTCAGTTGAGTCCATAGAGCAGTTGCATTTTCGATCGCCTTGCTGGGACACTGTTGAATGACGGAGTTGCATTCGATATCCGTTATCATGATTCCGGAGGTGTCCGAAGTCGTGGTTCCCACAAGGTTTTTAATCGTGATCTTGGACTCGTCCGCACCATTAAGGCGTGTATTTGACACGAGTGTGACTGTGATCGTGTTCTGCTCCAGAGGCCGCGCTGTGGTGTGTCCAATCCCACGCACATAAAACCCTGGAGCGTCGACACGAAGCGCCTCCCCTGAAACCTGAAAGAGGAAAAGTGCAGTTGATGAAAACTGCAACAGTAAGAGCAGAAGGAAGGTGATGCAGTCTGGCACGAGTGGAAGAGTTGCAAAGGGAGAAAGACAATTCACCTGATTCACGAGCGAGCGGAAAGCCGATCCGCCACCTCCGATAGCCGCGAGCGTATCTTCAAACGCCACGCAACCTGTGTTCACCACACCAGCAATACGCGGACGCGACACCTCGGTGATCGAATGTGTCATTCGGACGTCCATGCCGAAGTGGTAAACGTCCACAGTTGGATCTTCGGTGTATCCGATACCGTGGCTGACATAGTCGAAGGCCAAAACCTTCCCACGGTCAGTTGCCAACTCCGCGCTGATGTCGTCTGAAAGCGTCTCGCCACCGAGAGTCACATTGAAGTAGCTCAGGAAATCCGTGCCGTTTCCTCCCGACGCAAGAACGACGCCAGGTACGTACCCGGTGCCCGCGTTCTGTGAAATTAAAGTCACAAGACTGTTTGTCTGCTCCTGATTTGTACCCGGATAGACTAGACTGATGCCAGGGTCATTTGTGTACCCCTGACCGTGCCGTGCAAGTCGCACGCCGGACCGCAGAATGGCCCCGTCCGCATCGACCTCTGAAAACGAGGCAAGAAAGCCAGAGCCACCCTCTGCGTCTCGAAGCACAATATCGCCGGCGGTATAGTTGCTTCCGCCGTAATCGACCACGATCTGGGTGATGGAGTTGAGCATTTCGGGGGGATAAATGGAAACGAGTGTACCAGCTGCGTGGGTCGTCGCAGTCGTGTTCACGTCGCCTCTTGTCACAGTCACAGACGCGGCACCGACAGACGCGACTGTCACAACCTCATCGCCAACCAGCAGCTGCATTTCAACCTCTGCAGCAAGTCCGGATGCGCCTAGACCGGCAGCCGAAATCGACAGGGAGTCGTCGTCCTCTGCGGCGGCCGCCTCGAGCTGCGTCGCTGGGTAGTAGGCAACCGCATCAGGGCGCGACAGAAACCCGTATCCGTTCCCTGAGATGTTGACCTCCGCGATGCCGCCAGTAGAATCCACACCGAATACCGCAGCAAAGCCGGAGCCAGCGCCACCCACGACACCAACATCGCCTGCCACAAAGCCAGTGCCGGGGTACACGACATCGATCAATTCGACTGAGACGCGCGATTGGATCGTGATCGTAGGGCGATCTTGTGCGAGTAGAGGATTCACTACTGTGAATCCGAGCTCGTATACAGGTGCAACCGCCGCACCGCCGCGGATGAGGGTGTTGACAAAGAGCGTCAATGTCTTAGCCGAATCGTCCCACAGGCCGTACGATTCGTCGGAACGGTTCGCTGCCGAGGAGAAATACTGCGCGTGGTCATAATCTGTGTCCAAGATCGCAAGCCGCCCATCCGTCCCTCCTGCGCCCGCAAGACCTGAGAGCGTGATGGCCGCGCGTGCAGAAAGGTCGACGTTGGCTGCGATCGTGAGACGAAGAGTGTTGTCCTGCAGAAAGGATTCAGGTTGATTAGGGGGCTGCGCAATGTTCGGATTGGGGTTCGGCACATGTTATAGGCTTTCGATTCTTTTGTTTGCATCTTGCGCATTCACATACCTGCGCTGGATATGGGTTCGACTGCCCCAGAAACGCGTACTCGAAGCGAGGCGCATACACACGTAGAGGAGCGCGGTCGCCAGGCGAGGCACCGGTTTGGACCGTCCAAACGGTCGTGCCGTTGGTGTGGTTCGCGCGCTGCCACTGGCCAGAGGATATGACCCAGTAACGTGTATAACCCGGGACAACCTGCGGGCGTGCAGTGTCAGCAAGCGGTCACCGCATGACATAGGCGTTTGAACACATACACTGGCTCGGGCGAATTCTAAGGGCGCATATTTGTTTCAGGTGGGTGCGGGCTCAGTCGCGTGCGGGGCTGGCGCCTGAGAGCTCAGAGGCCTGTCGATTGTCACAACGCGGTTGACGTAGGACACGACTGTGCGCGCTTCGAGTGCAGCGGACTGGGTCCTGAGATGGATGGTCCAGCCTGTATACGCGTCGAGCTGCACGGATGCCTGCTGAGGGAGCGTGAATACCGTTTGCGGCGTGTCCGAGGAAATGAGGATGGTGCCTGAGGAGATCGTCCACTCCTCACCGCGAAGCAGTGTTGCAGTGTTGCCCGTAAGTGCTATAACCTTCATGATCTCGTCGCCAATGATGACGAAGCGATCTTTGACGATGCCTGCTGAAGTTGCGTCGACGAAGACGGCCTCCGTTGCATTGTCGTCAAGGTCCGCGTTGAGCGCAGTCTCGGCAAGGGTAGGGAAGAGTGACAAAGGTGTGCAACAGCCGCCGGCGACCATTTCGTTGGGTTCGAATACCGAGGACCCGTTCGCTGAGATGTATACAGCCGGTGACTGGGCGACATCGGGGTTCTTGACCCGCACGGCAAATGCGTAAGTCACGTTGGGCTGGAAAGAGTAAATGCTCGTGATGGGGACTGCAAGCACGCCGCTGGGCCCTGTAAAAGATGCACGTCCTGTGCCCGCGACAGGGTTCACAAGCGAGTACACGACGTAGGTCGACGATGTCGTGGCGGGGGTCGAGAGGTCATCCCGCAGCGTGACGATGCGATCGGCCGCGTATCCGGCGATGATTGAATCTTCCGGTACTCCGTCAGTCGTGACAGTCACGAGAAACTGAATGTACACTCCCGGCTCAGAGGAAGCCGCACCATCCAGTTGGAACGTGTTTGATGGGTCCGAGCCAAGGGAGAGGATCGTACCAGACGCAAGCGCAACGGGGCGAGAGAGTAGAGGCATCACGACTGACACAGCCGTGCCGTTGGCGTGCGAGGCTGCAGACGTACCTTGCTGTGCGCGCACGACAGTAAGCGCGTTGCCGACGACTCGCGTCACAAGCAGAGTCTCACTTTCAATGTCGACATACGCCTGGGAGTACAGCGTGAGGCCTGCGCCCACGCCATCGTAAACGACTAGCGTCGTGTCCGCCGCACCCAGGCCAGCAGGCATATCGATCCATGTGGTGCCGCCCGTTGCTGAAGTCTGGGTGCCAGTGAGACCAGTCACGGATATCGTAGATCCAGCTCCGATCGCAGTATTTACGGCAAACGTGATGGAGAGCGTGTTAGTTGCGCCAGGGTAGGCGGTCGTCTGCCCAATGGTTCGTTTCACGAAAGTCTTTGCCTGTATGCGCAACGCGCGCGCGTCTTCCTGCACCGCCCCGATCAGATTCGGCGTAGTCACCGTGTCCGCGTCAAGAAGCTGCTGGGGTAAGACTGACGGACGAAGGCGAGCCTCGAGACGCGCGCCTCGCGCTATGCGCAGCGATACATCAGCTCCTGACGCGAAGCGGCTCGTGACGCTGGCGCCAAGCGCGGCCGCTGCTGTCGCGGACGCTCCTGACGGGACTCGTGCTGTAATGGAAATGCTCTCGTAGTTTAGACAGTAAACGTACGGCGGCGCAGCAGCAGCGAAGCCGGTGCCATGGTTGAAGATGGTGATCGACTTGATGAGCGGACGCGGCAGCGGGTCCGGTGCGTCCGTGATGATGTCACACAGTCCAGCAAGCCCAGATCCGGTGCACCCCGCAATCGCGTCTCCGTTTCCATCGGTGCACGAGTGATTGAGCGTGGTGGACACATGCGTGAGTCCTGTATCCTGCAGATTGTATACGGTCAGCACAATTTCTGAGACGGACCCGTCCTGTTCGCAGCCATCCGACAGCGTGTTGGTGCCCATCGTGGAGTCGCATGCTGTTGGGCCTGCGTAATAAGCCGCAACACTTGGTGCTGATGTGTACTCGCTCCCGTGTGCTGGTCCCGACGGGAACTCGTAACTCGAGATGGCGCCGGCGGCGCTGACGCGGAAGGTCGCGATCAGCCCAGACCCTCCGCCCCCCGCGCCTTTGAAGACGCCCGCGATATAGTTGCTCCCGGCGGATGTAATCGTCAGCGAGGTCACCGAGCCTGTCATGGGTGTGTAAAGGCAGCGAGACGTGTCGAGAGCGCACTCTGTCGTCGCTGGGTATGTGATCACGACGGTCGGCGCCGTGCTGTACCCAAAGCCATGCGTTTCGATGGTTGTTGAATCAATCGCACCTCCAGAGACAGTAAATGTGCCTCGAAAGTCAGTTACCACTGATGCACCCAGCACGATCAGATTTCCAGCAACGTAGTCGTTGCCAGCATTATCTACCGTCACTTGAGTGACCGAAGAGGACATTCGAACTTCAGTCCCGGCGTAGAAGAATGCCGGCACCGCGTCGAGCGAGTAGCCTGTGCCGTGGTTTGTTATGTTTATGTCCGTGTCGATCGCCCCGTCAGAATCCACCGCGAACTCCGCGGTGAAGCCAGCGCCTGTGCTCGTGCGGAAAACACGGATCTCCCCTGGAATGTATCCGGACCCAGTACTCGGAATTCCGACCGCCGTGACAGAGGACTCTTGCGGGCAGTCGTCCCGCAGAGCACCACCCTCAGCGCAGCGCGTCTCCCCGGAGTAGATCAGAGATGCAGTTGGTAAGGCGGTGAGATTCTCCCCGCGCGACAGAATGTTGACGGCTGCGACGCGTCCAGAAAGCGCTGGGGCTGACCCAGACGCGACGGCGGTGAAAGACACGCCCGTGCACTCGTCGCCTCCAGACGCGATCGAGATGGTGGGCGGGCTGCAGGTACAGCCCGCTGCAGACTCGGCGCGAGCTGAGCACGTCGGCGAGTTGCCCAAGCACTCGCACACTCCTCCGGTGCAGGATCCACCAGGAACAAAATTGTACCCCGCACCCGGTTCAGACACAGTTACGGCGTCCACAGCACCGCCCGCGACTGTGAAAGATGCATCGAATCCTGCACCACCACCACCTGCAGCCGACAGCGTGCCTCCAGCAGTGCAACCGGAGCCTGCGGCCGCGATTGTCACAGAGGTAATCGCGTAGTTGACGGAAAACGCCGCGGAGAAGCCGGGCGCAGGAGTCGCGCTCGCATTTGCTGACGAGTTGGTCGTGTTCACCGCGAGGAACACGGCACCAGGCACGTAGTCTTCCCCTACAGACAAAACAAGCACCGACTCGACAGACCCCGTCGCTTGGATCGTGGTACGGGGCTCCGCCTGCGCGAGGTCTCCGTTTGTCACCGCGATCGAGAGCCGCGCTGGGATCCCCGGCGGCAGCACTGTCGAAATCGCGACGCCCGCGGCGTGCGCGACCGCGAGCGTGCCCGCCTCCCCGCGGGCCACCGTCAAGTTCAGCCCGTCCAGCCCGTCTACGCGCATGATCTCGGCGTCGAGGCGGAGGAAGAGCCCGATCGAGAGGTGCGAGGTGGCCGCGATGGCCAGCTGCTCGGCTGACGCGGAGACTGACGACGTGAGAGTCGACGAGCCGGTCACCTCCAGCACCAGTTCCCCGGTGTCGCGCGTCCAGCCGCCGACGCCTCCAAAGGTGGCAGCTGTAACAGAGTACACCGCGTAGGTCGACGCCGAGGAGGGTGTAGCAGAGAGCGGCTGCGCGAGCGCGAGCGTGCGGTTCGCATAGTATGCCGCGATCGTCCGGCGCTCGACGTCACCCGTGGTTGCAAAAGAGCCATCAATGTCGATCACCACAGAAAATCCTTCGTAGCAGCCGTCCCGCGCGCACGCTGAGCTGTCGAGCTCGAATCGACTGGCGGAGTCCGCACCCTCGAGCACCCCAGAAGCCCAGGCAGAGTCCAAGAGAGCCAGAGCTGCTGAGTCGGGAGTTGCCGTGCCTGCGGCAAGGAGGCAAAATGACTGTCTCATGGAACTCGAGAGAAGAATTCAAGAGGAACGTTCCTCACGCACGGAAGCCGTGAGGCTCACGGGAGCCGTTTCCGCAGTCTGGAACGTTCCCCCTCCCCCCCCCCCCCCCCCCCCCCCCCC
>ENA-UOXV01005215-UOXV01005215.1-marine-metagenome-genome-assembly--contig:-NODE-5215-length-14418-cov-5.984196_pt1 | contig 14418 bp, 15 predicted proteins | sample MGYA00238165_ERZ766961 | MGnify/ENA primary metagenome ERZ766961 (study PRJEB28924, sample SAMN03173240) | marine metagenome | biome: Marine; feature: Water; material: Subsurface seawater | place: North... | reverse complement strand
GGGCTTGGGATACTTCTTTTTTGCCCATTTGAAATACATGATCGTGTAGATCACGGCGAGGCCAAACCAGATCAATCCCCACCAAAGCACAAAGATATCCGTCAGCAGAACGATTCCTGCCGTCAGTGCAATGGGGACGATCAACCAGCCCAGGAATGCGAGGACGCGAACGAATTGTGGGGGGCCGCCAGGGGCACGTGGTTGGGGGATGTAACTCATTAAATTACCAAATGCCCATTGCGTCTAAATTGAACCCACGATATCAGACGTGATACATTCACGCCTGTGAATAGGGGAGATGCCAAAAATGCCGCGAAATATTTTAGGGACCATCATTAAGATTGTTCTCGCATCATTAATACTTGGGTTCGTCCTGCGGTTCTTTGAAATTGATCCCAGAGATTTATTGCTCAACTTTGGCGACACCATCAAGAACGCATTTTCCTGGGCGGGTGAATTCGTAGCCGGCAGCATGGAATACGTCCTTGTCGGCGCTGTCATCGTGGTGCCGATTTGGCTGATCGTATTCTTTGTCGGCAAACTGCGCGGCAAATAATTCGGCGCTCTTTATTCCCCGGCCAATCGCTCCGTCGATGTGTTCTCACCTGTGAATTCTGGTGCGACCGATTTTGCGACTGATTCATCAAGCGCTTCAAAATCGTGATACCCGATAACGTCGTAACCTTCGGCGCGGGTCAACATCCGGTCTTCGAAGCCTGCCGTACCATCGTGGTCCTTGATGTGCTTGTATAAATCACGCATCGCGTACCCAACAACACGTGCCGACGTCGCGGGCCAGATCACGATATCATAGCCCATGTTCTGGAATTCCTGCCCGGTGTAATGCGGCGTGCGGCCGAATTCTGTCATGTTGGCCATCAGTTTGACGCCACCACCGGTCTCCTTGGCATAACGACGGAATTCTTCTTCAGATTTCAAACCATCCGGGAACAGCACATCTGCACCCGCTTCTTTGTACATGTTTGAGCGACGGATCGCTGCATCAAGGCCTTCGACGCCTGCGGCATCGGTGCGTGCAATCACAACCATATCACGTGCAGCTTTTTTAGCCGCGGCGATCTTGGCAGCGGCTTCTTCGGCGGGAACCAGTCGTTTGTCATTCAGGTGACCACATTTTTTGGGCAGCAATTGATCTTCGATATGAACCGCGGCAGCGCCGGCTTGTTCCAATTCGCGCACGGTGCGCATGGCATTCAACGTACCGCCGTAACCCACATCGCCATCGACGATCAATGGCAGATCGGTGGCACGCGAGACCATGCGGGTGATGAAACACAACTCGTCCAGCATCATCACACCCAAATCGGGTAGGCCCAAACTCATGGTCACGGCACCACCAGAAATATAAAGCGACTCAAACCCTTCGCGCGCGGCAAGACGCGCGGCGAGGGGGTTATGGGTCCCCGGAACCCGCAGAATTTCATCGCGCTCCAAAAGTGTGCGGAGGCGCTTGCCCGCTGTTTCGTCGTTTCGGGTTGGACCTTCAAGCCACGTCATGTTGTCTCTCCATCGCGTTGATTGGTTTTGATTGTTGAATTCAATATAGGGATGTGTACGCTTTTCGGCAAAAGTCTAGTCGACGAAGCTTTCAGGCAAACCCTAGGTCTTTTTCGCTTTCCGTTTGGCCTTGAACGCATCTCGAAGGGTTTGCGCTTCGGGGCTATCTCGAAGGCTTAAAAAAATCTCCCGTTCCGCCTTCATGCCATCTTCGAATGACAATGAGGCAGCGTTGAGCACACTGTCGAGTGCGCGAGCCGGAGCCTGTTTGCCGCTTATTTGATCGGCGAGGGCGGTGCGTACCTCTTCGATTGCAACAGCGGCCTCTTCGGGAGACTCAATCCGGTCCGTGATCATCGATGTCGGACGGGGACCGATGCCCTGATCGATCAATGTTTCGGCGAATGCGATTGCCGATGATTCGATGTCATCTGTGTCGGTGACAATATCTACCAGACCCAATTCTGCGGCTTCTTCGCCCGTAATTTTTTCAGCCGTAGCCACCATGTGGGCTGCTGCTTTTACGCCGATCAAACGAGGCAGGTGTTGCGTGCCCCCGGCACCAGGAATAATACCCAGATTGACCTCTGGCAGTCCCAGATCTGCCGCAGGTGTTGCGATCCGGTAATGGGCGCCCATGGCAATTTCCAGACCGCCCCCTAGTGCAAAGCCATGGATGCCCGCAATGACCGGCATCTTTGAATTCTCAAGCGTGGCAATGGTTTCTGGCAGGGTCGGCGTATCGTCAGGTGGCGTGGTGCCGAATTCGGAAATATCCGCGCCCGCTGAAAAGCATCGGCCATCTCCGATGATCACAATGGCTTTGATCTGATCACCCTCGGCCATGACTTCGATGGTGTCGACCAATTCGGTCCGAACCGCAGCACTCAGCGCGTTGACGGGCGGGTTTTCAATTTTAAGGACGGCAATCTCGCCCTGAATTGATAATGAAATGACATCTGACATGTTGTTTCGTATATGTCAGTACGCCATGTATGTGCAAGGCCGCGCGACGGATGCGTGCACAATTTGGCTACTCTAAGGGGATATACTATGACCATGAAGCTTGCGATTTTAGATGATTACCAGAATGCAGCCCTGTCGTCCGCCGACTGGAGCGTGCTGGGCGATGCCGTGGATATCACGGTGTTCGACAAACATTTGGGTTGGAACGAAGACGAGATCGCGGCTGTTTTGTCGCCGTATGATATTTTGATTTGTATGCGCGAGCGCACACGGTTCCCCGCATCGCAGTTGGATAAGCTGCCAAACCTTCGTTTCCTGGTCACCACAGGGATGCGCAACCTGGCCATCGATATGGACCATGCGCGATCCAAAGACATTGTCGTGTGCGGGACACAGATGTTGCCGTATCCGGCGGCTGAACACGCCGTCGCGTTGATCATGGATTTGTATAAAAAGATTTCGGGCGAAAGCCAGTTGATGCGGAACGGGGGCTGGCAGGGTCATGTGTCTGAGGGGCTAAACGGAAAAACCCTCGGCATCATGGGCTTGGGCAAACTCGGCGCGCGTGTGGCGAAATTTGGCCTGGCCATGGAAATGGATGTGATCGCATGGAGCCAGAACCTGACAGACGAGCGCTGCGCCGAAGTGGGCGTTCGCCGGGTCGATAAGGAAACGCTGCTGACCCAATCCGATGTGATCACGGTGCAATTGATCTTGAGCGAACGGACCGAGGGATTGATCGGTGCAACCGAACTTTCGATGATGAAACCATCCGCCTACATCGTGAATACATCGCGCGGCCCGATCATCGACGAAGCGGCATTGGTCAGCGCGCTCAGCCAAAACCTGATCGCGGGGGCGGGCCTGGATGTTTTCGACATTGAACCGATGGCGACCAACCATCCACTGCGTGGTCTCGATAACGCCGTATTGACCGGACACACGGGGTATGTGGTTCAGGAACTTTATGACATCGTATATGCCGAGGCGGTCGAGAATGTCTCGTCTTGGTTGGATGGAAACGCACAAAGGGTATTGAACGCATCATGAGTGATGATCTGATTTTACTGGAACGCGACGGGGCCATTGCGTTTATCACCATCAATAATCCGGCAAAGCGAAATGCGCTGACGCTGGCGGCGTGGGGTGCACTTTCCGAAGTGATCGAAACCTTAGAGGCTGATGATGACGTGCGTTGTGTGATCATTCGTGGTGCTGGCGAAAAGGCGTTTGCGGCGGGGGCGGATATCAGCGAATTTTCGAACAAGCGCGCCAATGCTGAACAGGCGTTAAAGTATGGCGATGCGGTGAGCCGTGCGCTTCATCAGTTACAGAACCTGAAGCATCCGACGATCGCGATGATCCGCGGTGCATGTACGGGCGGTGGCCTCGAGATCGCAGCGTGTTGCGATATGCGTATTGCATCGGAAAATGCCCGTTTCGGTGTGCCGATCAATCGGATTGGACATGCCTTCGCTGCGGGAGAACTCAGACCCGTTATCGAACTTGTCGGCAAGGCTGTTGTCTTGGAGTTGTTATTGGAAGGCCAAATCCTGGATGCAGAATTGGCGTTACAAAAAGGGTTGGTATCACGGGTCGTTCCGGCATTGGAACTAGAGGCGAACGTCGCCACGACAGCGGCTAATATTGCCAATGGTGCGCCTCTGGCTGCGCGGATGACAAAACGATTCATTAACAGGATCAGCGCTGATCTTTCGCCTTTCTCAGATAAAGAAATAACAGAAAGTTATGAGCCGTGTGATTCCGATGATTATACCGAGGGTTACACAGCCTTTTTGGAGAAACGCGCACCTGAATTTAAAGGGAAATAACGGTATCACAGTTTATTTATGTGAAATTTAAGCGTGTTTTTGCGAAACAAACCCATTGTTAAAATACGTTATATATTTCAATAAGTTAACGGTTTTAGGCTAATTTTTCCGGTCCGCTATAAAACTGAACTCTGTCTCACTTTTCGAGTAATTTTGGAGTGATCGTTTGCCCCTAAACATTGGAACAATGGACCTGCGTCTCAACATGTGATTTTAGCTGATGACTTGACCCGGCCACGTTGATGGTCATTTTATCGCGCAATATTTTAATCGGAGGATCACCATGACTGCTGCTGCCAAACTGCAAAAACTTCTTGATGCCCCTGGGTTGATTTCGACCCCGGGTGTGTTCGATGCCATGTCCGCCCGTCTTGTCGAACAAGCGGGTTTTGATGCCGCATTCATGAGCGGGTTTATGGTATCTGCCGTCCGGATTGGCGAGCCCGATACCGGGCTGATCAGCTACTCGGAAATGGTCGATCAGGGCCGCAATATGTGCGAAGCGACGAGCATCCCGATCATTGGCGACGGCGACACGGGGTTCGGGAATGCGATCAACGTCAAACGCACGGTGCAGGGATATGCGCACGCCGGGTTCGCCTGTGTGATGATCGAAGATCAGGTTTCACCAAAACGTTGCGGCCATACGCTGGGCAAACGCGTCGTTTCATTTTCAGAAGCCGAACAGCGCTTACAAGCAGCCGTCGATGCCCGCGACGAATTGCGTGACCGGGGCGGCGATATCCTGATCATGGCCCGGACCGATGCCAACGGCACGGACGGCATGGAAGAAGCCCTTCGTCGCTGCGAGATGTTCCGCAAAGTCGGTGTTGATATCACGTTCCTAGAAGCCCCCAAAGACGAGGCAGAAATGCGCCGCTACGGGGCCGAAATCGAAGGCCCAAAAATGGCCAACATGGTCGAGCAGGGGACGACACCGTATCTGACACCTGCCGAATTGGAAGAGATTGGCTACAAGGTCGCGATCTGGCCTGCTGCCATGTTGCTCAGTGGTCTGAAGGCCATGCAGGAAACACTGCAGATGATTAAATCAGGCAATCAGCAGGACCTTTCCAAACGTCTCACGTTCCAGGAACTTCAGGCCCTTGTCGGTTTCCCAGAATACTACGACGCCGAGAAACGTTACGCGGCTGAGTAATATCCCTGTTTGTCATCCCGGTGAATGCCGGGACCCAGAGTTTCACATCAAAGATTCCGATATTTAGCTGGGTCCCGGATCAAGTCCGGGATGACAAGTTTTCTATCGTTCCCGGGTTTGGACAAACTTGTGTAACAGTCCGGCCACGGCCCGCGCAGCAGGTGATGGGTTGTGTCCGCGCGCCATCAGGATTCCCATCCGGCGTTTCACCGTCGGCTGCGTCAACGGGATGACGGCGTAGGCACCATCCCGCGATGGTGGCACAGCTGTTTCCGGCAAAATCGCGATGCCGAGTTCAGACTCCGCCATGCTGATCAACGTTTGATGATGCAGCATTTCGTACTTGGGCGCGAGGGCACGGCCATTTTCAGCATAGATGTTTTCCAGAACGCGGCGAATGGCGGAGCGGCTGGGCATGGCAAGTATGGGTTCATCGAAAATATCAGCGAACTTAATACTGCGCCGTCCGGCAAGCCTGTGAGATCCCGACATGACCGCAACGAAACCATCGGTCAGCAAATGCGTGAAGGTGATATCGTTTTGATCTTTGTCGAGGGGACCGATGGCAAAGTCCACATTGTCCGCCCGAATGGCATCAAGGATTTCGCTGCCATACGCTTCACGGACTTGTACAAAAATTTCTGGATGATGTGCCTGAAACGATGCCAGCAATGGCGGCAGAATCGATGAGGCGAAGCTTGGTGCGCACGCGATCAGCACCCGGCCCTTGGTCATCGATGCCTCGTCGCGAAAGGACCGGATCACGTCTTCAACACCGCTGAGTGTCCGCTTGGCACGGCCCAATAATTCTGTGCCCGCGTCCGTTAAGCGGACTTCACGGGTGGTTCGGTGGAACAGCGGAACACCCAGGGTATTCTCCAACTGCTGAATGTGTGCCGTTACTGCCGACTGCGATAGGTTCAAGCGTTCCGATGCGCGTCGAAATCCGCCTGTTTCAGCAACGGCGACAAAGGTCTCAAACTGTTTGATGGTGATCGGCAGCATGATTTGCGATTCCTATTGATGATGCAGGAATGGCATCACTTTGTATTCGTGATTGTCTTTAACTGCTCAGCAATATGTTCTGTGGTTTGCCGTGTGCTGCTGTGCGTTCCGTCGGTGTAGACAATGCGCGCACTCCCACCTGCAGCTTGGCGCGTCTTTAAAAAAGTTTCAGATAACGAGGGCGCGGTATTTCTGTCTTTTTGGCCAACCACCAAAATCACCTCGGTTTGATTTGGAATCTTCGTCGCATAATCAAGAGGCGAGTATGCGCCCGATGACGGCCAGCCATGACCATGCTCCCACGTTGGAACATCACAAGGGCAGACCCCGAGAAGCAATTGCGAGATCGGCGTGTCTGAGTGAATGCCTGCTCCAATGGCAAGCGATGCGGACCCGCCAGATGATCCCCATGCGACAATTTTTTGCGGCTGATACTTTGCAGCTAGATTTTTGACAGCATCAAAAATGGGGGCGATGTATTCGGGGCGATATGTCGCGCGTCGGCCATCTGGTTCTGGACGATGCCCTGTTGATCGCCCGACACCATCAATCGGGTACCCCAGGCGCGCAATAACGGCGATGATGCTGTTGGACTTTTTGAACATTTCTTGATCAAGGATGTTGTCTTGGATCTGATCAATCCAGGTTTGGGGGGCACGATCGGCACGAGATCCCGATGCGCCATCCCCATGCAACGCGATGACAAGTGTGGGCGGGGCATCAAAGGTTTCCTTAGAGCGAAAGACTCTCATCGCCAAGCATTCCTGGCCACCTGTGACCCAATTTTGAAAATCTTCAATGGCTGAGTTGCAGCCCCCAGATGCACTTTTGATTTGTGCCTGCGAAGCCGTCTGATTGCCTGTCGTCGCTGACTGGCAACCAACCAACCCCATCGCAAGAATGCCGATCACGTAATGCTTCATCATTCAACTCTTCATGATTCCAGTGATACCGAAAACTAAATATCTAAGTGTATATCCGGGTGTATGATAGCGCTAAATCAATGGTTGGATTAATTGATCTGATTATCAGATATATAGTCCATATATCGCTATTTGTGCAATCAGACCTTGTATGTTCAAATCTGCATCCAAATTTCAAAGAATAACAACATTCGTTCATTGGGAGACACATGATGACTGGTATCAGCCGCCAACTTGCCGAATTCGCGACGGATCTTCGCTATGAAGACATTCCGCGCGAGGTTATTGAGCGCACAAAACTTCTGATTTTGGATGTTTCCGGTGTGATGGTTCGCGCACGTAACGATGCGGAATCTACGCCTGCGATGGTCCGCGCGATTGAGCGTTTGGGCCTGGCCACGGGCGAATGCGCTGTCCCCGGTGATCATGCAACCTATGCGCCGTCCGCAGCCGCATTGCTGAACGGGACCTTGGCGCATTCATTGGATTTCGATGACACCCATGCCGAGGCATCTTTGCACTCATCCGCCCCCATCGTGCCCGCAGCCTTGGCAGCGGCGGAAATGACGGGAGCGTCGGGCAAAGACCTGATCGCAGCCTGTGTCGTTGGATATGAAATTCAAATCAGATTGTCCTTGGCGCTCGGCCCATCCGATCACTACGACCGGGGCTATCACCCAACGGCGACGTGTGGCATTTTTGGTGCTGCAGCGGCTGCAGGCCGCATTCTGGGTATGGATGCCGATGGTATCGAAAGCGCGTTCGGTATCGCACTCAGCCAAGCGGCAGGTTCCATGCAGTTCTTGGCAGATGGATCATGGACCAAACGGTCCCACGTCGGACAAGCGGCGCAGAACGGTTTGATGTGCGCTGTCATGGCACAAGAAGGCTTCATGGGCCCGAAACAAGCGTTTGAAGGCAAATGGGGTTTCCTCCATGCCTATGCGCCCAACGCGGACGAGGCCAAGGCCGTCGCAGGTCTGCGCACCAAATGGCAAACCATGAGCCTGGGCGTGAAACCTTTCCCAAGTTGCCGCTACACCCACGCGGCGATGGATGCGCTGATCAAAATCATGCACGACGACAACGTCACGGCTGATGAAGTCGAAAGCATCGAAATTGGATTACCCAAAACGGGGATGAAGATCGTTAGTTTCCCAGAAGAAGCAAAACATAATCCACAAAGCGTTGTTGATGGACAGTTTTCCATGCCCTTCTGTGCCGCCGTCGTGATGCGCGAAGGCACGTTGTTATGGGATCATTATGCGACCCACCTGACCGATCCTAAAACCCTCGCGCTGACCAAAAAAGTCACCTGCGTAAATGATCCAGAAGTCCAAGCCCTGTTCCCTGAAAACATGGCGGGTAAGGCGACGGTGAAGACCGCGCGCGGCACCTTTAGTGCTTTGGTTGATATGCCAAAGGGCGAACCTGGAAACTTCATGACAGCCGAAGAATTCCGCAGCAAATTTGGCGGATTGGCTGAACCATACTTGGGTGAGGAGGGGACCGAGCGTTTCGCACAAGCGATCCTGGGCCTTGAAGCCCAAAATTCTGTCGGTGCCGTCTTGGCCGCTGGCCGTCCACAAGTTGAGGCAGCTGAATAATGGTCGCAGAAGCAAAAGAAGTTGGCCCCAATCGGTATCGTGAATCTTATGGGCGCTACCTTGAGGATTTTAATGTCGGTGATGTATACGAACACCGCCCTGGCCGCACACTGACGGAAACGGATAATACCTGGTTCACGTTGCTGACGATGAACCAACATCCACTGCATTTCGATAAGGAATACGCAAAGCACAGCGAGTTCAAAAAACCGCTGATGAATTCGTGCCTGACCTTATCGGTCGTCGCGGGGATGAGCGTGTCGGACGTCAGCCAAAAGACCATCGCCAATTTGGGCTGGGATAAAGTTAAAATGCCAGCCCCCGTGTTCAACGGTGATACGATCTATGCCGAGAGCGAGGTATTGGCGATCCGCGAAAGCAAGTCGCGTCCGACGCAAGGGATCGTGTCGATCAAAACCCGTGGCATCAATCAAGATGGTGTTGAGGTGATATCGTTCGAGCGTGCGATGCTGATTCCGAAACGTGGCCACGCTGTTGATGACAAAGCGGATTATTGATCTGATAATTTGATGACGTCATTCCCGCGCAGGCGGGAATCCATCATGACGTATTGCTGGACCCCCGCCTTCGCGAGGGTGACGAGGAGATTAAGAAATGCCAGACGCAATGCTAGAAACCGAAAACACGATGATCTTGGATGCCATCGATAAGTTCCTGGAACGCGATGTGGCGCCGTATGTCCGTGAACTTGAAGCGACCGATACGTATCCGCAGGACATCGCCGATAAGCTGGCTGAACTGGGTTTGTATGGGGCCACGATCTCGCCGGAATACGGTGGCCTGGGCTTGGACATTAAAACCTATTCCAAAATCGTAGAGCGCGTGGCGTCGGTTTGGATGTCGGTATCGGGCATTTTCAATTCGCATCTGATTATGGCGGCGGCGGTTGAGCGTTTCGCCACCGAGGAAATGAAGCGCGAGTACCTGCCAAAGTTTGCGACGGGCGAATTGCGCGGCGGTATCGCGCTGACCGAACCCGATGCGGGGACGGACCTGCAGGGTATTCGCACCCGTGCGGTGAAGGACGGCGACGACTATGTGATCGATGGCACGAAAACCTGGATCACCAATTCGGTCCAAGGGGATATGTTGGCTGTCCTGGTCAAAACTGATCCCGATGCCGACCCGCGCCATCGCGGCATGAGCCTAATCCTTGTGCCCAAATCAGCGGGCTACAAGGCCAGCAAGCTCAAGAAGCTGGGCTATAAAGGGATTGATACCGGAGAGGTCGAATTCCCATCCGTGCGCGTCCCGCAATCCCATTTGATTGGCGATGCCGAAGGTCGAGGGTTGCAGCAAATCTTGGGCGGCCTGGAACTGGGCCGGATCAACGTCGCAGCACGTGGTGTTGGCTTGGCGCAGGCCGCATTGAATGATTCACTTGATTACGCAACGCAGCGCAAAACGTTTGGAAAGCCGATCTGCGAGCATCAATCGATCCAGATCAAGCTGGCGGATATGGCAACACGCGTTCATGCCGCGCGCAAGTTGGTTGAGGATGCCGCAGAGGCCTACGACACCGGAGAGCGCTGCGATATGGAAGCGGGCATGGCGAAGTTGTTCGCCACCGAGGCCGCGCTTGAAAACGCATCCGAAGCCATGCGCATCCACGGCGCATACGGCTATTCACCTGAATACAATGTGGAGCGTTATTACCGCGATGCACCGTTGCTGTGCATTGGTGAAGGGACTAACGAATTGCAACGCCTGATCATTTCCAAGCAATTGGTGGAGCGTCATTCGTGAACATACGCCCCCTCACCTGTCCTCTCCCCCAAAAAGGGGAGAGGGACCCTGACGATAGATCACGATCCCTTATCCCTCTCCGCCTTGAGGGGGAGAGGTTAGGTGAGGGGGTGATCACCGATGACAGAAAGTAAACTCCCACTCCCACTCGCTGGTGTGCGGGTTCTTGCCGTCGAGCAATATGGCGCTGGCCCGTTCGGCACGATGTTTCTGGCCGACCAAGGTGCTGAAGTCATCAAGATTGAAAACCCCGAAGGCGGCGACTTTGCACGCGACATCGGCCCGTACTGGTTTGGTGATGGATCGTCCGAATTCTTTCATGCGTACAATCGAAACAAGCGCAGCCTGACCGTCGATCTGACGACGCCTGAGGGCAAAGATGTGTTTCATAAGCTTGTCGCAAATGCAGATGCGGTGACATCAAACTTGCGCGGCGATGTGCCTGAAAAACTGGGCATTACCTATGATGATTTGAAGGACGCCAACCCGCAGATCGTTTGTGCGCATTTATCTGCGTATGGCCGGACGGGGCCGCGAAAGTCATGGCCAGGATTTGACTATTTGATGCAGGCCGAAGCCGGATGGTTTTCGCTGACGGGTGAGCCCGATCATCCACCGACCCGGTTTGGCTTATCCGTTGTCGATCAGATGACGGGTTTGGCGTTGGCCTATGCCACGTTGGCCGGGGTGACAGGCGCGCGTGCGACAGGCATTGGCCGCGATATGGATGTCAGCCTGTTTGATATCGCCATGTGCAATTTGGGCTACCCCGCCATGTGGTATTTGAACGAAGGCCATGTGCAGGGACGCTTGCCGCGATCTGCGCATCCGGCTTTGACGCCCTGTGCGTTGTATCAGACCAAGGACGGCTGGATTTACCTGATGTGTAACAAGGAAAAGTTCTGGCCCGCTCTTTGTAAAGCGGTTGGGCACCCGGAATGGGCCACGGATCCAAGGTTCTTGACGTTCAAGGAGCGGTTTGAGAACCGTCCCTTGGTCGAAGAGTATCTAGATAAAGCGCTATCTGTGAAAACCACGGACGAATGGCTTGAGGTCTTTGCGGGCACCGTACCAGGTGCTGCCATCAACGATGTGAAACAAGCTTTGGATAATCCTTTCGTTGTCGATGAGGGGCGCTTGCAACACGTCGAACTCGAAGGGCATGGCACCTATCGATACGTCGCACCTGCCGTACGTTCAGGTGGTAGCGAAGCGCCGGCCAATCCAGCGCCAAAGCTGGGTGCGGATACAGATGACCTTCTGCGAGAGGCCGGTTTTGATGACGACGCCATCGCAGCACTTAAAGACAAAAAAGTAATTTAACAGGGACCCAGACATATGCCGCAAACTTTAGCCGAGAAAATTATCGCAAAGGCCGCCAGGGTCGATAGCGTGACACCGGGTGAAATCGTCACTTGTCACGTTGACTTGGCGATGATGCACGACAGCGCTGGCCCGCGTATGGCGGGTGAAAAGCTTGATGAATTGGGTGTCCCCGTCTGGGATATGGAAAAGCTGGTCGTCATCACCGACCACTACATCAACAAAGAAGCCGATAATTTCGACGATATCCAAAAGCATGCTCAAAAATGGGTCGCGGATCACGATGTTATCCACTTCATCAAAGAAGAAGGCATCTGCCACGTCGTGTTACCCGAAGCGGGGCACGTGAAGCCCGGCATGTTTATCGTCGGCGGTGACAGTCACTCGGTGACGGGGGGCGCGTTCGGCGCGTTTATGGTCGGTGTGGGTGCGACTGAAATGACGGGTGTTTTGGCGACGGGTGAGATCTGGGCTCGGGTGCCTGAAACCGTTAAAATCGATGTGACGGGGACCTTGAGCGCTGGTGTTGCCGCGAAAGATGTAATCCTGAAATTATGCGGCGATCATGGGATCATGGGCTTCAATTATCAGGCCTTGGAATATGGCGGAGAGGCTGTGTCTGCGATGTCCGTCCAAGAGCGCATGACGTTGGCCAACATGGCTGCGGAACTGGGTGCCAAAGCGGGCTATTGTGAACCCGATCAAAAGACAGCTGATGCATTGACCGAGTGGGGGGCAACGGATGTGGATATCAACACCTGGCGCTCTGACCCTGATGCGACGTTTGTGAAGACAGTGACCATCGACGGCGCATCGTTGACGCCTCAGGTTGCAGCACCATCCAGCCCTGAAAACGCAGGCCCTATTGGTGATCATCAGGGGACCAAGTTAAATCAGGCGTATCTGGGGGCGTGCACGGGCGCGAAACTTGATGATCTGCGCATGGCTGCCGAAGTGCTAAAAGGGCACAAAATTCCATCTGGATTTAAGTTCATGGTGGCCCCGTCATCCAACGCGATGGGACGCCAAGCCCGTGACGAAGGCATTATGCAAATCATCGAAGACGCAGGCGGCGTGATCCTGCCCACCGGGTGCGGTGGCTGTATCGGTTTGGGTGCTGCAAGACTCGAAGAAAATGCTGTTGGTATTTCATCAACCAACAGAAACTTTGTTGGCCGTGCGGGACCGAAATCATCAAAACTCTACCTGGCATCGCCCTATACCGTGGCGGCGTCAGCATTGAAGGGCGAAATAGCAGACCCGAGGGAATTCCTATGAAAACCATAGATGGCCGTGCCTGGGCCTATGGGGCAAATATCGACACGGACGTGTTGGCACCCATCGGCTCATACCAAGGAAAAGACATGCTGGCGGGGGCAAGGAATTGTCTGCGCGATGTCGATCCAGACTTTGCCTATAACGTCAAAGAAGGTGATGTGTTCGTTGCGACGGATAACCTCGGGATCGGCTCGTCTCGCGAAACAGCGCCACAATTTTTAAAGACACTTGGTATTCGTGTGCTTGTTGCGAAGTCTTATGCGCGCATTTTTTATCGCAACTCATTCAATATTGGTCTTCCGGCATTGGTCTGTCCGGATGCTGACAAGATCGAGATGGGCGATGAGTTGTCGGTTGAACCCAGTACCGGGGATATCATCAACAAGACCAAGGGCGAGACATATTCCTGTCAGCCCATTCCTGCGCATTTGATGACGATTGTCGAAGCGGGCGGGTTGATGCCGTATCTCGAAGCACGATTGAAAAAATCAGCTTAACGCTGAAAACAAAAACGGCACCCGGTTAAGGGTGCCGTTCTCGACTTCAGGGGTGAAGGTATTTTACGAGCGTTCGCTGGCGATCCCTTCGAGTGACAACTGGTTGCTGGAACTTTCAGTGTCGCCTTGGAACTCAACACCATAGTCTTCTGGGTTGTCGATGCGGTCTGCAAAGGCTGGCGCTGCGAAGCTAAAAGCAAGAGCCAGTGCGAAAGCGGAAAGAATATGTTTTTGCATTGTTCGTCTCCTAAAGTTTTTCATCAAGTTGACCGTTAAGTCTGAATGTCGAAAGCATCATTGCTTCCTTGATGATAAAGTTAGGCGCGAATATGCCGCATGACATTAAAAGCTGAATCACTCCGGCGTGAATTTAAAAATCATAAATATCATATAGTTACGGGTCGGAATGCCTGATCAAAAATGCTCGCTCACGGATCGTCTAATATTAGTTTCATTGCTGTGACTGAGACATGATCGAGATGTGACTACATTAGTAACAGGCCTGTGAGATTGCTTAGATCTTAGAAGAATCGGCGTTCTCAA
>ENA-UOXV01005213-UOXV01005213.1-marine-metagenome-genome-assembly--contig:-NODE-5213-length-14422-cov-6.391522_pt1 | contig 14422 bp, 11 predicted proteins | sample MGYA00238165_ERZ766961 | MGnify/ENA primary metagenome ERZ766961 (study PRJEB28924, sample SAMN03173240) | marine metagenome | biome: Marine; feature: Water; material: Subsurface seawater | place: North... | reverse complement strand
GCCAGAATCAAATCGGCTTGAAGCGGGGAACCGTCGTTTTCGGCGACCGCACGGCGGACTTTTGGGTCTTTGTCTTGGGCAAAGAAGTACAGGAATTCGGGTTCTAAATCTTCGTGACCTGCCAATTCGGCACGCGCCGACACACTGCCTTTGGCAGCTATCATTTTGGCTTCATCGTAAGAAGGTTTCTTTTTGCCTTTCTTACGCTTCTTTTTGCCTTTGCGGTTGCCCAGAACCCAGTGAGCATCGGTCGGTCTCCCCTTAAGGGGAAATCCTATAACCCGAGTTCCCAGGGCACAACGCTAACACTTCAATAAGTGAAACAGGGTCATCGAACTAAAGTTATGAACGTAAAGGTTCGTGCTGAAAATAGCGGGCTAAATGTTCACATTCGGATCGGTCTTGGCACCGCCGCGGCAATCGGGCGACGTCAATGTGGCACCGCCGCGTTCTTTCCATTCGCTTGGGGTCAGCGTTTCCATGGACAGTGCGTGAACAGGACCCTGAAGTTCATCGCGGAGTGCTGCATTGATCATCTGATGACGCCCGACCAAACGCTTACCGTCAAATGCAGACGCCACGATGATCAGCTTGAAATGAGATTCAGATCCAGGGGGCACATTATGCATGTGGCTTTCGTTCATCACGTCGAGGTGCAGGGGGGCAACCGCGTCCATGACTTTCGATTTGATCGTTTCCGCTACCGACATAATGCATTTACTCCTTGGGTTCGTTTCATCATTTATGTGGGCCAAAAGGTTGAGAATCGCAAGTGTGATCGGGATTCGCGCGCGTTGATAATCAACATCGTGCCCGCAAAAGCAGGCCGTCAGACCAAGTTAAATTACGCGATATCTATGGTTCCGGACGAAATCCACAGCATCGGCCAAAAAAACGAGATAATTAGGCCCGTTCGCCTTGTCGAGCGGACCTTGAACGGCTATTCATCTTTTCAAGTTTGAGGGTTAAGGATTGTTGGCGTTATCTTGCCAACTTGGGCACCGATGGCACTCGTTTTTCTGGGAATCTGCGACGTTCTAGGACTGTCGCCTGTATGCATGGGGAGCGATATTGGATGACATCCAATATCGGCAAGGAGGAATTGAATGTCGTCAGGTAATGCCGTCGTTGGCGCTGATCAAACTATAGAATTCAAAATGGCCAACGCGATCCGATTCTTGTCAGCCGATGCTGTGCAAGCTGCGAAGTCTGGCCATCCGGGTATGCCCATGGGCATGGCTGATGTTGCGACGGTCCTGTATGCGAAATACCTGAAATTTGATCCGACAGATCCCCATTGGCCTGATCGCGATCGCTTTATCTTGTCGGCCGGACATGGGTCGATGTTGTTGTATTCGGTCCTGCATCTGTCGGGTTATGCCGATATGACGATGGACCAGTTACGCAATTTCCGCCAATTGGACGCGATTACTGCAGGGCACCCTGAATACGGTCACGCGACGGGGATCGAGACGACGACCGGGCCACTCGGCCAAGGTCTCGCCAATGGTGTTGGAATGGCATTCGCCGAGCGTTTGATGAATGCGCGCTATGGCGACGATCTGGTCGATCACCACACTTACGTGATCGTCGGCGACGGCTGTCTGATGGAAGGCATCAGCCACGAAGCCATTTCCATGGCGGGGCATCTGGGGCTGTCGAAACTGGTCGTATTCTTTGATGACAACGGCATTTCCATTGATGGCAGCACCGACATGGCTGTTTCCGATGATCAGGTGGCTCGGTTCAAGGCTTCGGGTTGGCACGTTCAGTCCATCGACGGACATGACCATGCGGCCATCGCGGCAGCGATCGAAGCAGCAAAAGTCAGCGACAAGCCATCTATGATTGCCTGCAAAACCACCATCGGGTTCGGTGCGCCCACCAAACAAGGTACGGCATCAACGCATGGTGCACCCTTGGGCGACGAAGAAATTGCAGCGGCCCGCGCGGCACTGGGTTGGGATTCAGCCCCGTTTGAGGTGCCCGATGACGTGATGGACGGATGGCGGGCGTCGGGTACGCGTAGCCAAGCTGATCATACAGCATGGCGCGAGCGGCTGGCTGCATCTGACAAAGGTGCCGCATTCCAAAGTGCCATCGCAGGCGAGATTCCAAGCAACTTGGGCGATGTAATCATTGCGCATAAAAAACATGTGTCCGAAGAACAACCGAAGTGGGCAACACGCGCGGCTTCGGGTGAGGCGTTGAATGTTATCGTGCCGGTAGTCGAACAATTGATATCAGGTTCCGCCGATTTGACGGGCTCAAACAATACCAAGACACCTGATACGGCTTCGATCACTCCAAGCGATTTTTCGGGTCGTTATGTTCATTATGGTGTGCGCGAGCACGGCATGGCAGCGGCCATGAATGGTATGGCCCTACACGGCGGTTTGATTCCGGCCAGTGGCACGTTCTTGGTGTTCGCCGATTACATGCGCGGTGCGATGCGTCTGTCCGCCCTGATGGGCCAACAGGTCGCCTATGTTCTGACCCACGATAGCATCGGTTTGGGCGAAGATGGCCCGACGCACCAGCCTGTGGAAACACTGGCATCACTGCGTGCTATGCCGAACTTCAACGTGTTCCGTCCATGTGATGGGGTTGAGGCCGCTGAATGTTGGCAGTTGATCCTGGAAAACGCATCCGGCCCATCGGGTATGGTCTGCAGCCGTCAGGGCGTACCCACGCTCCGGACCTTGCACATCGAAGAAAACTTATCTGCCAAGGGTGGCTATGTTTACGCCGAGGCCAAAGCTGGTCCACGTCGTGTGACGTTGATCGGTACGGGGTCTGAACTGCAGATCGCCGTGGCCGCACGCGATATCCTAGAAGCCGAAGGCATTGGTACAGCGGTTGTTTCAATGCCGTGTTGCGAGCTGTTTGATCAGCAATCCGAAGACTACCGGGTTGCAACGTTGGGGGCTGGTACAGTGCGTGTCGCCGTTGAAGCTGCCGTTCGGTTTGGTTGGGATAAATACATTGGTATCGGTGGCGGCTTCGTCGGCATGGATAGCTTTGGTGCGTCAGCGCCTGCCGGGCAATTGTACGAGAAATTTGAGATCACGGCTGATGCCATGGTCGCTGAAGTAAAATCAAGATTGGACTGACCTTATAAAGTCACTATTGGGGTGACCAAATGGGGTGTCGTTTACATTGGAGATCGAGAAGATGAACAAACAGGAACTTTCAGCAACAGCAAATGCGATGGTCGCAGACAACAAAGGGCTGCTCGCTGCCGATGAAAGCACCGGGACCATGGGCAAACGGTTGGATTCAATCGGTGTTGAAAACGTTGAAGATAACCGCCGCGATTACCGCGAAATGATGTTCCGAAGCGAAGGCATCGGGAACTACATTTCTGGTGTCATCCTGTATGATGAGACGCTTCGTCAAAACGCCGCTGACGGCACGCCGCTTGCGAAACTCCTTAACGATACTGGCGTGATCCCAGGGATCAAAGTGGATATGGGCGCCAAGGATTTACCGGGCCGCCCTGCTGAAAAAATTACCGAGGGCCTTGATGGTCTTCCGGGGCGCGTTGAAGAATATTACAACTTGGGGGCACGTTTCGCGAAATGGCGCGCGGTCATTGATATCGCCGATGGCATCCCAAGCCGTTATGCCATTCACACCAACGCACACGCGTTGGCGCGTTATGCCAAAATTTGCCAAGAAGGCGGCTTGTGCCCGATCGTTGAACCAGAAATCCTGATGGACGGTGCACACGACATCAACCGATGCCAGGAAGTCACCGAAGAAGTGCTGGATGTGGTTTATAACGAACTTTATCTGCAAGAGGTTTATCTTGAGGGATCAATCTTGAAACCGAACATGGTTATTTCGGGCAAGAAATGTGCGACCCAAGCGCCCGCTGATGAAGTTGCAGCCAAAACGGTTGAGACCCTGAAACGTTGTGTGCCCTCGGCAGTGCCGGGCATCATGTTCTTGTCTGGCGGTCAGTCTGAAGAAGATGCCACCGTGCACCTGGACCTGATGAATGCGATGGGCGACTTGCCTTGGGGCCTCAGCTTCTCATACGGTCGCGCATTGCAACAAAGCGCACTGCAAGCTTGGAAAGGCGAAGCCGCCAACAATGCCGCTGCACAGGCTGCATTTATTGAGCGTGCCAAGGCCAACAGCCAAGCATGTGCGGGAACGTATTCAAAAGCGGCGTAATCGCTCGTAACAGTCCAGAGGTCGACATGGTGAAAATCGCACCGTCTATTCTATCTGCCGACTTCGCCCGATTGGGTGAAGAAATCCGCGCAATCGATGAGGCAGGGTGCGATTACATTCATGTCGATGTCATGGATGGTCATTTCGTCCCCAATTTGACGATGGGCCCGCCGATTATCTCGAAACTAAAACCACACACCAAAAAGCCGTTCGATGTCCATCTGATGATCGATCCGGCGCAGCCGTACCTGGAAGAATATTCGAATGCGGGGGCGGATATCATTACGGTTCACGCCGAAGCCGATAAGCACCTGGACCGATCGCTTCAGGTCATTCGTTCGTTGGGTAAAAAGGCAGGGGTTTCATTAAACCCGGCAACGCCTGAGGGCATCCTTGAGTACGTCTTGGATAAGGTCGATCTGATCCTGGTGATGAGTGTTAATCCAGGGTTTGGCGGCCAGAGCTTCCTGACCTCGCAATTGGATAAGATCAAAAATATCCGCGCCATGATCGGTGACCGCCCGATTGAACTAGAGGTCGATGGTGGCGTGAACACGGATACGATTGCAGATGTCGTCGCTGCGGGTGCTGATGTGTTGGTGGCAGGCAGCGCTGTATTCAAAGGCGATGACTATGACGCCACGATCAAAGCACTCAGGGACGCGGTTTAAGAACTTTTTGCGCGGCTCGATACTCTTCGCTTAAGTGATGTTGATGATCTCGTCTTCGGTCAAATTCCCAGGCACGACGGTGACGGGGATGCGAAGCTGTCCGGTCATTTTCTCAACCAGGTAAGATACCAATGGACCAGGTCCATCAGTCCCCGTTGCCGCTCCAAGGACGAGCAGGGATACACCGTCTTCTTCTTTGATGAGTTTGACAACTTCTTCACTAAGCTTGCCTTCGCGGACATAAAGTACCGGCATGTGACCGGTTCTTTTTTGAACCACAGATGCCACCACGTTCAGCATTTCTTCGGCTTCTTCGCGTGCTTCTTCGCGCATCCGTTCGCCAACAGCCATCCAATGCTGAAATTCTGCGGGTTGGATGACATAGATAAGGGCAACACGACCATCCGCATTATTGGCACGGTGACAGGCGAATTGTAGGGCCGCGCCGAATTCTTCTGTATCATCAACGACGCACAGAAATGTCCGACTGCTCGGGGATTGCTTTTTTTCAGTTTCCGCTGCCGGTGGCGTATCTTCTGGATCACTCATCGCTTATCTCCTTTTGAACGCCGCATTCGCTGCCCATCCTGCTACACAAGCGATGATGACTGCAAACACGCCGTACAAGAACGAATGACGGTGGGCAAAATCATATATGCCAGCTTCGAGGCCGAATTTACGAACATTCAGCAAGGTTGTTTTGCTAGTGATTATCTTTTGATCTCTGACCAAATAGGTTTGGATGCCAAATTCACCAACGGAAACATTGGCGGGGAATTTCACATTTGTTCTAAACAACACATCATCTACGAACAGCAGTGATGACGAAGCATTATGGTAAAGTTCTTTGCGAACTTTCTCCCGTTTGAGTGCTTCGCTGAATGCGATCACCAGTGTGGGATCAGCTGTTTCTGAAGCGGGTGTAAAATCCAGATCAGGAATACCGATCTGAAAGGTTTCTAATGTTTCAGGTGGTAATAAATCTTCGAGTGGTTTGTTCGATGCAACCCAGTAATACGATGGAACATCTTTGAAATCGACTTCGTCGCGGTTCACCCAAACACCGAGGATACGTTCCTTGCGCCGAACTGTCGGATCTTCCCATGGGCCACGCACGACAACGATAATATCGCCTTCGCCTTTTTTGGCGCCGAACAACAACAATTCTGTTCCCGCAAACCCCGTGGTGATTTTCACGATGGAGTCCGACAAGTCGACCACCAGATCGCGGCTTTGCACGGCGCCTGCGATCAACAAGACGGCTACCATAACGCCGAAGATTTTGAGGTGCTTTGTCATCAATGCCCCTCAAGACCAAAAGAGAATGGGTCACTTGGCGTTATGACCAAATCAAAGGTCAGCTTGATGCACACGCCGATGACGATCAAAGCGAGCAGACCACGAAGATGTTCACCTTGCATCCGCGTTCCAAAACGTGCCCCGAACTGGGCACCGATCACACCGCCAAGAAGCAGCAGCAGGGCCAACACAACATCGACAGTTTGGTTCGAAACAGACTGCAGGATCGTCACGTTGGCCGTCACAAAGATAATTTGGAAAAGCGACGTTCCAACCACAACAGCGGTGGGCATGCCGAGCAAATAAATCATCGCGGGCACCATCACAAAACCACCGCCGACACCCATGATGGCGGAGAGAATACCAACAAAAATGCCGATGCCTATGGGCAGGATTGCGCTGATATAAAGTCGCGATTTTCTGAATCGCATTTTGAACGGCAGACCGTGCAGCCAATTGTGTGTATGGCTGCGCTTTCTGGTTTTGGCTTTTTTCGCGCGTATAGCGTTGATGCTTTCGATAAGCATCAGGCCACCAATAATGCCGAGGAAAACGACATAACAAAGTTTGATGACCAGATCGATCTGTCCAAGGCTTTTGAGGATGGTGAACAACCAAACCCCGAATGTCGATCCGATGACACCACCAATGAGCAACAAAGAGCCCATCTTGAGGTCGACGTTGCCACGGCGCCAATGGGCTAGGACCCCAGAAACCGAACTCGCAACGATCTGATTAGCTTCGGTTGCAACGGCGACAGCGGGCGGAATGCCGATGAAAATCAGCAACGGCGTCATCAAAAAGCCACCACCAACGCCAAACAATCCTGAAAGGAAGCCGACACCACCACCCATCCCCAGAATCAGGAAAATGTTCACCGACATTTCGGCGATGGGAAGATAAATTTGCATTATACCGATGTCTCTGGTCGGAGAGAGGCGCGTGTAGCGTCTGAAATACAAGAAAAACAAGTAGTATCAGACTTTTAGGACACGCTGTTTGCAAAGTCAACGGCTCCGATTGGTCCAATAATGGGCACTCAGTCATACCAGTTGGCTTTCGTTTACGAATTATCCACATCTTGTGCGCCCTAATGCCTTTTGGTTTACCATGCCTGGATGTCCGACATGAGATCACAATCGAACGCAGAGCTCGAGTTGGCCGAGGACCAAATCAAAGTCCTCGAACGCAAGCTTGCGTCAGCTTTGAACGAATTGAACGAAGCGGTCGTCCTGCAAAAGGATTCCGAATGGCGGTTGCGCCTGCTTTTAAAAGTGGTTCGTAATTTATCCATGGGTGTTGTCATCATGGATGCTGATTTTGTTGTGACATCCGTCAACGATGCGTATTGCCAAATATCCGGTCTGCCCGAATCTCAAATTCTTGGCACACGGCCTCCTTTTGAATCTCTGATCAGCAAAGATATGGAATTATACAAACGGATTTGGGTCGCGTTGAAATCCGAACACCGTTGGGACGGAGAATTGTGGGGTGAAAAGGGTGGAGAACAATTCGCCTTACACATAGCGATCACGGCGATCGTCGACGACTTTGGGACACCCAGCCAATATGCGGCCATCATCAACGATATTACTGAACGCAAGCAAGATGAAGAGAGGATTTTACATCAAGCAAATTTTGATGCGCTGACTAACTTGCCGAACCGTGCCCTTTTCGTCGATCGATTGGAACAGTCATTACTCACCATGGCGCGCGCGCAACATAAACTTGGTCTGATGTTTATCGATCTTGATGGCTTTAAGTTGGTGAACGACACACTTGGACATGACAAAGGCGACGATTTATTGCGCGAAGCGGCTGTCCGTATTTCATCGTGCACCCGTGATGGCGATACTGTTGCCCGTCTGGGTGGGGACGAATTCACCGTTATAATGCCGAACTTGAACGATGCCAAAGATGCGCCGCTGGTGGCGCAACGTATTTTGGATGCCTTGGCGAGGTCATTTGATTTGGGCGGCACTGAATCATTTATTTCAGGCAGTATCGGAATCACGATTTTCCCCGATGACGCGGACAGTTCAAACGATCTGTTGAAAAACGCGGATGCGGCGATGTACCGGGCGAAAGATCTCGGTAAAGCCAATTACCAATTCTTCACCGCTGACTTAAACGCGCAAGTGGCGGAACGATTGCAGCTCAAGAACGGTCTGGTGCAAGCCTTAGAACGAGGTGAATTCCAGCTGTATTATCAGCCAAAAGTGACACTCTCGACCGGTAAAGTTGATAGCGTCGAGGCATTGATGCGTTGGGACAATCCCAGTCTTGGTATGGTGTCGCCGGCACGATTTATTCCCGTACTCGAAGAAACGGGCATGGTTGTCGAAGTCGGGGAATGGGCGATCCGTGAAGCCTGCCACCAGCACCAAAGATGGATAGAGGAAGGCCTTTCGCCCATTCGCATTGCGGTGAATCTATCGGCACGACAATTGCGCGAGATGTCCTTTGTTTCAGTGCTGCAAAAATTATTAGCTGAAACCGGTGTCGGGCCTGACGGGATTGAGATCGAGATCACCGAGAGCATGATCATGTCGGATAAAGACACAGCGATTATCGCACTCACGGAACTGCACGGGCTTGGTATTCGCGTTGCCATGGATGACTTTGGAACCGGGTATTCGTCATTAAGTTACCTGCGGCAATTTCCCATCGATACGATCAAAATCGATGGCAGTTTTATTGCTGATATTTCAAACAGCCCCGAAGATGCCGAGATCGTTCGCACCATTATCAGTATGGGGCAGACATTGAATAAAAGCATCGTCGCCGAGGGTGTTGAAACCGAAGAACAATTAGAGCTTCTTCGGAGTTACAAGTGCGACCAAATTCAAGGATATCTTTTCAGCCGACCCGTGCCGGGTGATGAATTGACGGAGTTCATTCGTGAAAAGAACAGCTGAACTCACGGATGATTTCGGCGAAGACGATGTCGAAATGGGGCTCAGCCATGATCAGTGGAAAGGCTCTCCCGTTGGGTCTGCGTCCAAGTTCCCATTTTTAGCGCGATTTGGAATTGCCGTCGGGGCGCTGGTTGCGACTTCAATTGCAGCTGTGGCCGTGCTGCCTATGGTTTTACCAGCATCGATGACGATTACCCGAGCCGAGGCTGCTATAGGCGAGTTTTTAGGCCTAAATGTGGCTATCGTTGGTGAGCATAGCATTCGGCTGTTTCCTTCAGTCCGATTGGTGGCCGATGATATCGTGGCAACACCCGCTGGCAGCATTCAAGCGCTGAAAATTGCAAACCTGGAAATAGAGGCGAGTACGCTGAGTTTGATATCAGGTAGCCTCGATATTTCCGCGCTGAATATACAAAAACCGAGCATCCGACTTTCCCTGGATAAAAATCCCGACGGCATTGCTATGGGCTCAGCCGAGGTCAATCGCACTTGGGGTTGGTGGCGTGATTTCCAAGTCGAGACGCTGAGCATTACCGAGGGTGAAGCTGTCATTGTCACGTCTGGGATGACTGATGATATTGTGATTTCGAATATTACATTGATGAATGTACCGCCCGCGCCGGACGAGGCTGCGGACGGTATTGCGATTGACGGCACAGCAACCTCAAACGGTCAAAACATCGCGTTGCATATCGCAGCATCAGACCCGCAACTTTTGGTATCTGGAAATCGTTGGCCGCTGACTGGAATTGTCACATCAAGCTTTATGTCTTTGGGGTTCGATGGGTCCTTGGCAATGCGAGAAAGTCTGGTTGGAAATGGCAATGTTCAATTTGGTAGTAACGATATTGCAGCCTTAAACGACTGGTTGGGGACACGACTACCAAGTCGACAATCCAGTGTTCTAAGTGTCATTTCACCTTTTGATCTGACCGCCAACACCCTGGAAATGAAGGGTGTCAAAATATCGGCTGGGGCCACCCAAGCGAATGGCATGATTAAAGTGACGGGCATAGCATCCGACGAAGCGGTAATCGACATTAATATCGACGCCGAGATGTTAGATTTTGGCGAGAAGCCCATGGCATTATTCGTACAAGCGGGCACGATGTCGGCGCTGCCACAAATCCCAGGGACGGCGCGCATCAATTGGCGCGAAGCTATGTGGGGCGACCAAATCCTTGGCCCGGGCAATGTCATTGCGTCCAGGAAAATAGGTAGTGGTGCTATAAACGTGAAACTTGAGAAGGTTCTGGCGCTTAATGGTATTCTTCGTGGGGATATGACGCTTGATCGTTCTGAAGGTATGCGTGCCATGCAATTTGATGGCACAGCGGTTGGGATTTCATTTGAAGATCTGATCGCGTCACCTGATGCCATGGCGACACCACTGGTGTCAGGCAAAGCATCGATTGACCTGAGCCTTTTTTCGGTTGGTGGGAGCGCGGATCAAATGTTTGAAGCCATGAGCGGCACAGCACGCTTGCAAGTACAGGATGGTGCCCTTGGTGTTCCCGTATTGGCGCAGGGCATCAATCAAGATGCTGACCCCGTGATCAATTTTTCATCGCTTAACGGGACCTTTAAAATCGCGCAGGGCATTGCAACCAGCGAAGATCTTTTGCTCCGTGCTGATGACCTTAGCTTGGTCGGGCAGGGGAATGTGGATATGGCGGACTGGACGATTGAATTGGACATTCGACGGTTAAAAGCCGGCGAGGGGGAACGTTCTCTCAAACAGTATCGTTTGTCAGGTCCTGCCCATGCGGTTGAGTTCGAGGCGATTAACTAGGCTTACGAGCCATAAGACGACAGGCATGAAATGGTCGAAATTCTTTACTTACTTGTCGCGGCCGTTGCTGCGGTCCTGATCTTTTCAAGATTGGGGCTGGGGTCTGTATTGGGGTATTTGGCTGCGGGTGCCGTTATTGGCCCTTATGGGTTTGAATTGGTGACGGACGCCGAGAACCTTCGCCATATCGGTGAGTTCGGGGTGGTCTTTTTGCTGTTTATGATTGGCATCGAGATGAAGCCGCAGCGTCTGTGGATCATGCGCCAGGCGGTGTTTGGTCTGGGCGGGTGCCAGGTCTTGATCAGCGGTGTTGTATTGGCGGCACTTGCGTATCTGCTTGAGGACTTATCAATAGAAATTTCATTGGTGATCGGCTTTGGGTTAGCGCTGTCATCGACAGCGTTCGGCATTCAGCTTCTTTCGGAACGAAACGAGCTGAATAGCCAGTATGGGCGAAACAGTTTTGCCATCTTGTTATTCCAAGATCTGGCGGTGGTTCCGTTGATGGTGCTGTTGCCGTTGTTGGCAGCGCCGCATTCCGGCATTTCATCATCCTTTGGCATCGCCATTTTGCAGGGCGCGGGGATGCTCTTGGCCGTACTGGTGCTTGGCCGATACGCGCTTAAGCCGATCATGCACGCGATCGCCAAGCTCGGTAATAGCGATGCGTTTGTCGCCCTCACTTTGCTGCTGGTCCTTGGCATTTCGTGGATGATGGAATTGGTCGGCTTATCCCTAGCCATGGGCGCGTTTGTCGCGGGCGTCATGCTCGCCGATTCTGAATACAGGCATCAAATTGAGGCTGATGTTCTGCCGTTCAGAGGACTGTTGCTTGGTGTCTTCTTTATGAGTGTTGGCATGAGCCTAAACCCTGGCACTGTGGCAGATAATCTTGTTGTTGTGCTAGGCGCCACCGTTGGTTTGCTCGCGATCAAGACGGCGTTGATTTTCATCATCGCCCGAATATGGCGTCTTTCGACGCCCACGGCGTTGCGATCCGGGTTCTTGCTGTCGCAAGCGGGCGAATTTGGTTTTGTCATTTTTTCCCTGGCGGCTTCGCATGCGCTTTTGAGCCCCGAAATGGTTGATATCCTGATCGCGATCATTGTGCTGACGATGGTAGCAACGCCACTCATGTTATTCATGGGGCATCGTTTCGCTGCACGGATCGATGCACGCCGACCAATGGATCAGATGCCAGTTATGGACGAAAGCATGAAGCCTGTGTTGATCGCGGGCTTTGGACGCGTGGGGGAAACCGTCGCCAATATGTTGATCGCGGCTGATGTGCCGTATCTTGCCATTGATGAGGATGCGGATTGTGTCGCGCATGCGCGGAGACGCGGTTATCAGGTTTACTATGGAAGCGCGGCCCGCCCAGAAGTGCTGCGATCCGTCGGTGCGAAAAACGCACGTTTATTGGTTGTGACATTGGATAACGCTAAGGCTGCAGAGGGTTTGGTTCGAACCGCACGACGCATGTGTCCAGATGTTCCCGTGCATGTTCGCGCCCGTGACTGGGATGTTGTTGATATGTTTGTGGAACTGGGTGTGTCGCACGCCATGCCCGAAACCGTTGAATCCAGCCTCCGGTTGGGGGCAGCGGCACTTGAAGCAGCAGGCGTTGATCCCGAGCGTCGCCGCGCGTTATTTGAAGAATTAAGTGCTGAGAATTTCGCGAAAATGCGTTCCTTTAGCAAAACATCAGACTAACGCCATGACGCTGATTTCGAGCATCTTGACGAAATATTAACCACATTTAGGAGATAATTAATCCAAGGGTTAATGGGAATTATTTTCGGAAGTGGGAGCGCAAGATATGCGCAATACTGTCTCGACACTATTCTGCTCGGCACTGGTTTTAGGGCTATCGGTCTCTGCACCTATGGCGCAACAGGTCGGCTCAAACACCGGATCAATCGGGACGCTCTCAGGCGTACCCACACCGAGCGAGAGCGCCCGTTCGCAGGTGCCCGGACATGGCGTTGGAACCCTGGGCCCTCAGTCTCAGATACCAGGTCTTATCCAACAGAATGCGCAACCAATCGCCTTTCGTGATCCGAAACGTGGTTTTGTGATTGCAGCACCAACGGGCGCAAAATTTGATCGTCGCGAAGAAAGCGGCCAGGTACTCATACAATCGCGCAAGGGTTATGGACTAAGCATCCAGGCTGGTGATGCCAACGCGAATATCCCAACCCATGACATGTTTTCGAAACTGGAAGCCCAGTATCTGGGAGATTCCAAGCCTTGGTCCAAAAAAACCTACGAAGATGATCATGGAGTGGTCGGCGGTTTGCCCGCGGGTGTTGCGATTTACGAGTCGGGTGCATCACGTACCCAGGTGATTATCGCACGTGGGGCCAAGACTGATTTTGTTTTTATGTTTTTTGCCCCGACTTCACGGTTTGAGGCCTTAACGCCAGAACTTGAGTGGATCCTCACGAGTTTCCGTCCTGGTGAAGGTGAGCAACCAGCGGTGATGCCTATTGTCCAGAAACCTGCGCCAAAGCCTGCAGCACCCGAAGTGCGCGCAGCGTCGGAACCCACCGCGATTGCCTCGCGTCCGGTTGAGCCCGTGGTCGCTGCTGCAGATCCAGCCATGAGAGTTTTTTCAGAATCCGGTTATGGCTATCGCGTTGCCTATCCCACGGATTGGAACCTTGAGAAAATGAGCGCGTTCACCAACGTCATCAGTGGCCAAAAGGGTACGGATGCCTATGAGGCGATGGTGACCATGCAAAATGTTAAACCTACTGATGGTAATGGTGATGTAGCGCAATCTGCATTCGCAAATCTGAAAAACAGTTTGGCATCGCAAGCTAAAAACGTGGCGTTCATGGGCGAAAAGCCAGTGACCTACACTAAAAATGGCCTGACCCTGACAGGACGTCAGTTCGTTGCGAATTACGAGCATGCGGGACGCGCCTTTCGAAAATGGGCATTGGTTTTACCCAGGCCCGAAGGCGACGTGGCTCATATCTGGTCCTATACCGCACCCTTGGATACGTTTGAGACATATCGACCCATCGCAGAAGGAATTCTCAATTCCCTCAAAATTGATGGCGCCAAGGGATAGACCCGCTCTGTCTGCGTGATAGATTGCTGGCATGAAGAAAATATCATTGATCAATATTGTTAACCTGGCGAAGCCGCTGCTGGCAGCAGTTGTGTTTGCGGGAAGCATGGGCATTAGCCATGCAAAAGCTGATGGTGCGTCTATTGATGACGTCCTGAAGCATTTTGAAAACATCGTCTTTGGCAGCGAATACGAAGGTGTTGCTGCTGCCACCCAAATCCAAAAATGGGTCGGTCCTGTTCGCGTCGGCGTCAACGCCATGACCGGACAGGTGAAACCCAAAGCAGGGGGTGGGCGCGAGCTTAAATTAGAGCGCGTGCGGCCCTCTAATGAGCAGATCGAATTGGTCCGCAAGCATTTGACAACACTTGTTAAAATGACGGGTGTGAAAAATGAAGCGGCGGATGAAAAAGCCAATAAGCCAGCCAATTTGATCATCAGATGCTTACCCAGGTTGGCGATGATGCAACCGTTTGTCGCC
>ENA-UOXV01005210-UOXV01005210.1-marine-metagenome-genome-assembly--contig:-NODE-5210-length-14427-cov-4.752505_pt1 | contig 14427 bp, 16 predicted proteins | sample MGYA00238165_ERZ766961 | MGnify/ENA primary metagenome ERZ766961 (study PRJEB28924, sample SAMN03173240) | marine metagenome | biome: Marine; feature: Water; material: Subsurface seawater | place: North... | reverse complement strand
CAATCATAATTATTTATAAGAATGATGCTAGCCAATCATAATTATTTATAAGAATGATGCTAGCCAATCATAATTATTTTATTAATTTTTTAATAAATCTTAAATTATAATATAATACTTAAATAATTTTATTTAAGTAATATTTATTTATAAATATATAATGGAACAAGAAGTATTTATTACTCCTAATTTATTTATTAGAGAAAATAATATATATTATTTCAATGATAAAACAAAAAAGGAAATTAAAGTAACTTTAAAAAACTGGCATAAATATTTATCTGATTATGGATGGGAAAAAATGGAACTAGGATGGAAAAGAAGACTTAAAAGTGGTATCAATAGTCCTTATGGTGTATTAGATTGTGGTTCACATGGTGATTGTCTATTTTTATCCATCGCAGAAGCATATAAAAATATTTATAATCCTTTAGAAGAAATATTTACTGTGGAAAGTCTTCGTGAATTAGTAGCAGACCAAGTAACAACTAAAAATTATAATAGTATTTTACTAAATTATAAATTAGAACAAGAATGTGGTGAATTTGATGGACTATGGGATCCAATTGAAATAAATTCTATTGAAGACTTACAAAATGAAATTAAAAAATCCGGCGAATCATTCTGGGGGGATCATATTTTAATACAATTACTAGAGCAAGCACTAAATATAAATATAATTTTATTCAATTCTGAAAATATGTATTATGAAAGAAATTATAGACTTCAACCTACAGGTAACTCTTTTAGTAAAGATAGAAGAACCATATTTTTATCATATACATGTAATAACCACTTTGAACTAGTAGGAAAATTTTATGATTGGAAAATGAAAACTATTTTTGGATATGAAGATATCCCACCAGAAATTAAAACTATATATAAAGAAGATTGTAATATAGAAATTTAATTATTTATAATTATTTATAATTATTTATAAAATAAGAAACACAATTATCTAATTTTTATAATAAGTAATTATGGATATATTTTTTATTGAAACAAAATTTTATGAAGGAGAAGTAGTGAATTTTGATAATGACTTATGGATTATTAGAAATATTTATTATATAAAAAAACAGAGCAACTTTCTTAATATTATTTATTTAATTGAATTGAATAATGATATAATTCTAGTTAAAGAGGATATTTTAAAAAAATATTCCGAAACTACTAATTTTTTTCCTATAAGAAGTTTTAATAACTTTCATTTAAGAAATGATTACTATGATTTATTAAATGAGAATATTGAAGAATACGATGAAATCCACGAATCTTGTTATTCCAAAATAATTAAAAATGCTAAAGAGAAAAAAATTATAACTTGTTTTTTTAAACAAATGAATCCATATATGGAAATGTTAAATTGGAAAATATATTATGGAACTAACGGAGTCGATAAATATTACGTTAATGAAAAAAAAAAACAGGTTTCATTGTTTTCAAAAGGAAAACCTAAACTTCAATTAAATTCAGATTCCTTTAATATACCTAATTTCAATGAAATGGATTTATTAACTGAATATGAAAAAACTCATAAATCGGGTTATTATGATTCATCTATATATCATTTAGATACTTATTTAGATACTAATAGTAAGTATAATAGTAATAGACGTTATGACTTAAATGATAAAAGGAAAAAACTATTGGTTTTTAATATTATAATTAATAAACTAAGATATATGGGATTAGATATTATAGTTGAAAAAATATATGATTTTGTAGAACCTTCTATAAATTTAAATATAGGAGATATTGTATTAAGTAAAATTTATGGAGCAAACAATATTACTTATATAAATAATAGGTTAAATGCACTAAATAACCCTTTCAATGAAAGAGTTTATATGATAATTACTGAAATTTATTTAGTAATTAATAATGGTATAAGAGAGTATAAATATTTATGTGAAAATGTAAAAAGTAAAAATACTAAATCATATTCTGCTTTTTTTAATTTTACTGGTTTAGAAAGATTATATATGGGGAATCTATTTTATTTTTATAACTTAAGAGGTACATATCTGAAAAATATTAAAACTGATAGTTATATTAAACCTATTCCTCTAAACAAAATATATAGTATTAACGATGAAGATAAAAAATTTAAAATTTATAAAATATATGAAATTATCGAAAAAACTTTTTATAAGACATTAAATAAAAAAAATAATAAACTAAAAGAATTTGTATTTGAGAAAAGAAATGTTTATCCATTAAAAAAAAAATATATTAATAAAATTAATGAGTTCCAATAAATCTATATCAAATACTTCTATATATATTCAAATAGATACTAAAATAAATAACAAAATAGAAGAATCCAATAAAATAGCGATTATAACCGGAATTACCGGTCAGGATGGTTCCTATTTATCAGAGTTATTATTGGAGAAAAAGTATATAGTTTATGGAATAATTAGGAGAAGTTCAAATATAAATACTAATAGAATAGAACATTTATATAAAAATAAAAATTTAATTTTAAAATATGGTGATTTATCGGATGGTTTTATTTTTTCAAATTTATTACAAGAAATAAATAGTAAATACACTATAGATAGTAATAATGAAAACAATATCAGTGTTATAGAAATATATAATTTAGCAGCACTAAGTCATGTAAAAGTATCTTTTGAATTACCAGAATATAGTGCTAATGTTAATGGTATAGGAACACTAAGAATATTGGAGGCAATAAATAATTCAACACTAAAAAATAAAATTAGATTTTATCAAGCATCCACTTCCGAGTTATATGGTAAAGTGGTTGAAACTCCTCAAAACGAAAACACCCCATTTTATCCCCGTTCTCCTTATGGAGTTTCTAAATTATATGCATATTGGATAGTTAAAAATTACAGAGAAGCATACAATATCTTTGCTTGTAATGGTATTCTCTTTAATCATGAATCACCAAGGAGGGGAATAACTTTTGTAACTAGAAAAATTACTTTGGGATTGGGAAATATATTAAATGGTAAACAAGAATATATTACTCTTGGTAATATTGAGGCAGAAAGAGACTGGGGGCATGCAAAAGACTATGTAGAGGGTATGTGGAGAATTCTACAATATGATAAACCTGAAGATTTTGTTCTTTCCACAAATGAAAAACACTCAATTAGAGAATTTATAGAAAAAAGTTTTAAATTTAAGGGATTTAATATTAAATGGAAAGGAAAAGGCATTAATGAGATAGGTTACGATTTGAAAAGTGGAAGAGAATTAATTAAAATATCCGATAAGTATTACAGACCAACCGAAGTTGAATTATTACTTGGTGATTATAGTAAAGCAAAAAATATATTAGGTTGGGAACCTAAATATACTTTTGATGAATTAATTGAAGAAATGGTAGAGCACGATTGTAAAAATAATTAATAAAATAATTGAACTATTATAAACCTAAATAATCCAGAATATTATTTTCATTAAGATAAAATATATCTACTTTCTCTCCAGTAAATTTTTTTGGAATTTGATTCCTTATCCCTAACTCTTCTATTTCTTTATTTAAATAATCAAGTATTATTTCGTATAGTTTTTGATTTTTCTTATATATTATTTGTTCTAATACATAAACACCTTCATATTTTGAATATTTATTCGCATTATAGCATATATTTAATTTTATACTTTTTAAAAATCTAATAATTTTATCATTATCAACTAATGTAAAAGGATTTAATAAATGAAAATCCGGTGTTGGTTTCTTTTCACAAAAAACCATATCGCCATATTTTATATAAATATATTTTACTAATTCATAATTGTTTGTTCTAATTGCCAATTCCATTAATTTCTGTTTTTTTTGAATATCATGGAATTCCTTTTGTAAAGGATCATATTTTAATTTTTCTATTTCTCCTGTTGAAGATATAATATTACTTTTAAGATGGTAATTTATAAATTCATCAAATTCATTATTTTCATTTTTTAAATAAGAGAAAATATGAGAATATGTAATATTATTTTTCTTATCTCCAAGTTTATTAATTATAAAGTTATGTAAATCAGACATTATATATTAATTTTTAATTTTTTTTTAAGTTATTATGAACTAATTTACTTAATAAAATTTAATCTTCTTATTTCCTTCAATTATCTTCTTTGATTTTTTATATAATTCCATTTTTTCCATCCAAAAACCATTTGATGTTTTAACAATATTCTCTTTTATATACTTGTTAATTATTAGGTGTATCATAACCCTATCAATTATTAATTCTTTTTTATTATAGTCAATAGTTTCCATCTTGAATCTCTCATTTTTTAGTTTGTATTCTTCGCTATATTTCTTCCATTCTTTGGTGCTATCAAAGTCTGTCTTTTTCTTTTTGGTTTCTTTCTTTAATCTATTTCCTAAAAATTTACCCTTTACTTCATTCTTAACCTTAGTTTTTGTAGCTGCGGAACCATACTTCATTATGCTTTCAATAATATATTTAGATAAATCTGTATAATTTTTTTTTATCATGGAACCCTTATTTATACAATTTTGGCATTTTGATTCACAAAAACCTAATTTTTCTTTTCTCATTTCACCAAAATAATTACATAATTGAATGTGGTAACAATCATTGTGGTTTTCTATCATATTAACTACATCATAAATCTTATTTATTTGATTATTGATATGTTCATCATTTTTACTCTTAAAATATGCATTATCAGTTTTCTTAAACCTTGAATTACCATCTTTCTTTAGCATCATAGTGTATTTTGTAGCTTCACCTATCGAATAGTATATAATACAATCTGCTAATTCTCTATCTCTTCCTCCTCGACCAATTTCTTGATAATAACCCTCTATACTTTGAGGAAGATTATAGTGATAGACATATCTTACATCAGATTTATCTATTCCCATTCCAAATGCTATAGTCGCCACAATAACTTGCAATTCATTATCAATCCAACCGGTTTGAATTTCATTTCTTTTTTTTGCAGATAATCCAGCATGAAAATAATTACTTTTAATTCCATTCTCCACTAATTTTTCATTTAAATCTTCGCATTCTTTTCTTGAATGAGCGTATATTATACCACTTTGTCCTTTATATTTCCCTTTTAATTCTCCATAGATTTCTTCCAAAATAATTTTCTTATCCATCTTGCCATTACTATCATAATAATCACTTTTATCTCTTACTATAATATTCAAATTATCCCTTAAAAATCCAGTCTTAAATACTCTTGGATAATCCAACTTTAATATATCATTTATATCTGCTTGAACTTTTTCAGTTGCGGTTGCTGTTAATGCTATAATTGGAACACCAGGATACTCTTCTCTCAATTTGGAGACTTTTCTATACTTTGGACGGAAATCATGACCCCAAGTTGTTATACAATGAGCTTCGTCCAGAACAAATCTTGCTATCAATCCATTCTTATGAAGAATTTTCATAAAATGTTTTGTTTCTTCATTACAGATAATTGATTCTGGGGTGCTATATAAAATCTTAATATTTGGAAAAGGTTTTGCTAATTCATCGTAAACTTTTGCTCTTTTAGTAAGAGTTAAATCACCATTTAGAAGAGCACTATTAATTCCTTTTGATTTAAGAAATTCAACCTGGTCAAATATTAAACTTCTTAATGGAGAAAACACAATAGTCATTCCCTCATTTACTAAGGCAGGTAACTGGAAACATAAAGACTTACCTGACCCAGTAGGACTGATTACCATAATATCTTTTCCCATTAAAGAAGCATCGACAACCTGGGCTTGAAATGGTTTCAATTCTTTAAAACCAAATATATCTTCTAAAAAAGTTTGAATATTCATTTTATAATTTTATCTATTTCACTTTAAACTGGTTTAAATAAAAAGAAAAAAGTTATTTTTTCAATTTTAAGAAGTTACTTATTTATTTTTTGAAAAATTATTTAAGATTTACTAATTTTAAATTCAACTATTCTTCTGGAAACAACCGATTAAACTTCGTACGACAATTTTCCCAAAAAGACCTTGTAATAGTAACAACATTCGATTTATAAATAAACCATCTATTATCATTTGATAATGTTGTAAGCATTTTCTGGTTTCGTTCCCCATACTTATATTCAATAAAAGTTCTAACCACGTAATCACCTGTATTTTTCTTCAGAACAACCTTATACCAATCATTACTATTAGGAAGTATATCATTTAACCTTGGTATTTCTTTTTCCAAATGAAACACTTCAAAATCATCCAATATTTCATTTTCTTTTAGACAATATGGTTTCCAACTGTCATAATTATTTTCACTAATAGTTATCATTTGACAATATTCATCAACTTCGGGTATTAAATTAAGACAGTTTTTTAACTCTTCGTGACTAATTGATATAACTTGACTCACATGATTTGATTTGTGCATAATTCCTAGTGCTGGACTCTTTTTGAATTTTCCCAGTTCATATTTCATTATTCCTGCCATTTTACTTTATTTATGTAGTAATAATCTCTAACATAACAAAAAAATCAATTTTTTCAAATAAATATATTTAAGATTTATTTAGAGTAGTTTCAACTTGTTTAATTCATCCACCTTAATCATAATATCAAATAGTCTAGAAATATATTCCAAAGATTTTCCAAATGGTTTGTATTGAAATCTTGTAATGCTTCTTCCAAATGTATCTTCCCACTTTAACTTATCTTGAATATTAATATCATTCTTAATATTGTACATAGTTGTTAAAAGTCCTATTTCTGATCTACCGATATTATGATTTTCCATAATAAGTTGTCCTCCTCCAAATACATACCATGTTTTCCTAATATCATAATGACTATAGTTACAACCTTTTTTTAGTTTATAACGAATACCCTTTTCTTCAGCAAGAATAAGAATTTGTTCTCTTGCAATTAGAGGGTTAAATGAAATATACATTTCAAAATAAGTTAAATATCTTTTTATTATCTAATAAATCAATTTTTTTATAAAATTCAATATAATTCAATATAATAAAAAAATTGATTTATAAAATTACATCAGTATAATTAAATTTATGACACAATGTCAAATTCTAAGGTTGAAGATATAGAGAATATTGGTTTCAAGGGTTTGTATGGAACACAACACCTGAAATTTAAGAGTGGTGTAGATTATGACGATAAGGTTTTGAATTTTACAAATGACTTAATAGATTATATTCTGAATAACTATGAAAATATAGTAAAGAAAGATGTTGACAGAAAAATGATGGAACTATGTAAGAATTATGTTCTTCCAAAGAGACCGAGATACTTTGTAATTAATTATATTATTAAAACAAAGATTGACGAAGGGGTAATAGATGAAGACCAATATAATATTCTTAATAGTTTTATGATTGCTAAGGTTTTAAGAAGTGCATCTGGTATCCTTGAGCTTGCTATAATGACTTCTGGAGAAGATTTCAGTTGTGAGTTTGATTGCCATTATTGTCCTAAAATTAAAGGTATGCCTAGAAGTTATGTACCTGATGGACCTTCAGCACGGCGTGCTCTTTCTTGGAATTTCAATACTATAGGTCAGTTTCATGAAAGGGCATCTGTTTATGCTCTAAATGGACATCCAGTAGATAAGATTGAGATTATAGTTTTAGGTGGTACATGGGATTCATATCCAATTGAATATCAGAGAAAGTTTGTCAGAGATGTATATCGTGCCGCAAATACATTTTATGAAGTTGGAACAGATCCAAATGAAAGAACTTTCACTATGGAAGAGGAAATTAAGATAAATGAAACCGCACTTTGTAAGATTATTGGTTTTACTATTGAAACTAGACCTGACCAAGTTTCGAAGGAACAGATTATGAGACTACTAACTTATGGGGTTACAAGAGTTCAAATAGGAGTCCAACATACAGATAATAGAATCTTAAAGAAGATTAATAGGCAATGTCCTATTGAAAAGAGTTATGAAGCAATCTATCTTTTAAAAGAGGCGGGTATTAAGGTTCTAACACACTGGATGCCTAATCTTCCTACTGCTACACCACAAAAAGATAAGGAAATGTTTAAGGAAGTAAATTTCAATCATTTATTGAAATCCGATGATATTAAGATTTATCCTACTATTGTTACTAAGACTGGAGAAAGAGATAATGAGGAAGTTTATACTGAAATTGAAAAGTGGTATAGAGATGGAAAGTATGTTCCATATTCAAATCAGTTGCTAAATGAAGTTGTTATAGAGGCAAAGGAAGATGTTGACGAATCAACCAGAATCAGTAGAGTTTTCAGGGATATTCCTATGGGAAATATTCTTGGAGGGGCAAATGTTCCAAATATGAGAGAAGTATTAGGTAAGATAATGGCAGAAGAAGGAAAGTATTGCCGGTGTATTAGATGTTGCGAAGTTAAGGAAAGACTAGTTGATAGAAAAGATATTAGGTTAAGGGTTAGAGAACATAAATCATCTCATGCCAAGGAATATTTTATTAGTATGGTTTCATATAAGGATAATATTGAAATTGACAAGAATAGAATTATTCATGGTTTTGTAAGATTGAGAATTCCAATTACTAAGAGTAGACCTCTTGGAGAATGGTTACATGAACTGGATGAATGTGCCCTTATTAGAGAGGTTCATGTATATGGAAAACTAAATCCAACTTTCTATAGAAAGATTAAGGGAAATAAGGGTAATCAATATCAACAGCATAAGGGATTAGGTAGAGAAATGATTGATTGTGCTGAAAAATTAGCAATTGAAAATGGTTTCAACAGAATATCAATTACTTCAGGAGTAGGGGTGAGAAAGTATTATGAAAAGATTGGATATAAACTTGGAGAGTATTATATGATTAAAGACCTTACAAATAAGTATTATAAGGAAATGCTTTATTCAGTAATATTCTATATAGGATTATTGATTACTATGATAATTCTTTACTTTATCATGTGTGAAGTATTATAAACTAATGTAAACTAATGTAAACTAATGTAAACTAATGTAAACTAATGTAAACTATTATGGTTTTTAAATAAATCAATACCACCTTGGTCTTCATTTCTATGAAGACAAATTTCTTCTTCATCTATTATTTTACCATTTACAGCAATTGCCCATCCATAAAAATCCTCCTGAAATTCATCATTATATTTTATACTAAATGTTAAATCGGGATACTTTTCAATCATGGATTTAAACCATATTAAACAAGAAGTCCAAGGTGTATCAATAGAAATAATATTATTATTTATAATATGACTTCTTAATAAACCACGCCCTGTTCCCCAAATTTTTTCTCTTATTTTATTATAATTATTTTCATTTTCATTTTCTTCTTCATTTTCTTTATTGTTTTCATCATTTAAGGGAACAGAAACTTCAAAATCCCAATAATAATCTTCAGATTCCGCATGCTCTTCTAAATTACCATCTTCCTCAACAGAACTTTTTTTATTATATTCGATTGGTATTAACTTTTTATGAATATTAATGAAATTATCTATTTTTTCTTGTTCTCCATAAATTTGAATAAAATTACTTGTTTCATTTGGCATATTATAAATAAATAATTATTATAAGATTTAATAATAAACTTATAAAATAAATTAAGAATAAAATATAAATTATATATAATGGAAGATTCATTCGCAATTAAAAACTTGAGAACTGGTGACTTAATATTATTTGATTCTCTTAGTGGAGGACTATTATATTATTTTGACAAACTTATAAAATATTTTACAGATAGTAAATTTAACCATATTGGAATGGTTGTGAAAGACCCCAATTTCACAGATAAACAATTAAAAGGTCTTTATTTATGGGAATCAAGTTGGGAAGGTTCACCAGACCCTCAAGATGGTAAAGTAAAACTTGGAGTTCAGTTTACTCCTCTAGAAGAAGCAATTAGAAATAATAATGGTACAGTTTATATAAGAAAGTTACAATGCTCTGAATCTTTATATAATGCTATTTTTACAGAAGATAATTTAAGAAAAGTACATGAAGTTGTAAAAGATAAACCATATGATATTGTTCCTGATGATTGGATAAATGCTATTAGTAGAAAAGATACTCGTCCAAAAAAAACAGATAGATTCTGGTGTAGTGCTTTGGTGGGATATATTTATTCAAAATTAAATATTTTAGACCAGTCTATTGATTGGTCTGTATTAAGACCATCAGATTTTTCCATCGAAGATAAAATGGAACATATTAATTTATTAGATGGTTTTTCTTTATCAAACTATCAAATAGAATATAATTGTAACTAATTACTTTTTATTACTTTTTATTACTTTTTATTACTTTTTATTACTTTTTATTACTTAATTTTATCTTATTAATTTATTTATTTTACTATTTATTATCTTAGTATTATAAATTCAGTTTTATAATTATATTTCATAATTTTTATATTATTAATAATTAATATGAGAAAAGTTATTCTAACAAAAAAGAATAATAGATATTCTAATAGAAAATTTTCTAAGAAAAACAATAATAAACATAAACAAGGAAAATATAGAATGTTTGGAGGGAGTTCTCAAGAAAATATAAAAAATTCTCTTAGTCATGAAGAAGCAGAAAATTTTATGCACAACCTATTTTCAAATAGGAAATTAATCAAGACTTATAATATTATATTGGCAAAAGAAACCGGTAAAAGTATACTTACTATAATTATTTATTATATAAAGATTATAAATAGTATTCCGAATAGAAAGACTTTCGCATTTCAAATAGGGGATTATAAATTTAATATTTATCAAGAAGTAAACAAATATTTAACTAAAATAGGGCACCTTAATGGAATTAGACCTGCCTCAGCACCAGAAAATACAATTATATTTAATGATAATAATTATTATCTTGCAACAAAACATAATAAACCCACGAGACTATTAATTGAAAACCCTACCCAAGTTCAAAAAAAAAATTTTATATTAACAAATATAGAAAGACATGCACAAAGACAAGGACAAATAAATCAATTAGAAGATCCATTAATACCTCCTCCATTTATGTTTAGTGCGGAAGGAATAAAACAACAAGAAGCAGATAGAAAAGCAGCAGAACAAGCAGTAGAAGCAGCAGCAGCAGCAAAAGCAGTAGCAGCACAAGGAGCTATAGCACAAACAGAAAATATAGAAACTGTTAAACAACAAATCCCATTAATTATCTATAGATCTAATTCCTGTTCATTTGATACTTTATTAAGTATGTTTCATACAATAGATAGATATAGTAGTAACCTACCCCCCATAAAATCATTATTGAATGATGCAATAAGGAAAATATCTACAAGTAATATAGAACATTTCAGACCCCATAGGAAAAACCAACCTCAAGATATTCCTTATTGGAAAGTTCCCATAGCACAAGCAGAAGAGGAATTCGTTGAAAAAACCCTACAATTTATATATATGTTAAATCATATACTGGACACTCTTTCTTCAGGAAATGGTATTAATTGTGAAGGAAATTTAAGACCAGTGGTAAATAATATACTTAAATTGATTAATTTTTATTCAAGAGACTCTAGTAAAAATGATAAAGTAAGGCAGAACGATTTTGGTATTATTTATCCTAATCAATCTAATAATGGAGTTAGTGATGAAGGTCCTTTTAATTTTGGTTTATTTAACAATTTCGTTAATTCCAGTTTTATAGATATAGTTTTACTAATAAGTTGTTTCTTAAATATCTTCCCTAATGATCCTGGTAAAAATAAAAAAATAGGTTTTGAGTTATACTATAATAAAGGGGGAGATTATGATCCAGTAAATGAATTTCAAAAAAGTAGTGATTATACCGGTTTGGAAGAAGTTATTTTCATTCCATATGTAGCGAATGCTGAAGCACATCCTCCATATTTTCCACCTGATATGATAAATGGACAAGGTACCAATCATATTCTAATTGGTATAATATTAAGAACTCCTGGACATTATGAATCAGTAAATTATATGGATAATGCTTGGTATTATTATGACGGTAGGAGATATAATGGAAGAGCATATCCTCTTATTTCTTATGATTCAGATAATGTAACAGAAAACCACCAATTAGCAACTAAAAAACTATTTCAAGATAAAGGTAATATAGGAATGACTGTAAGGACTTTGTCAAGTGTTTTTGTTTATGTTAAAACTAATACAACTAATACAACTAATTCAAATTAAAAGTATAAAAAATAAATATTAAAGTAATATATATGGAAAATAAAATATCACTTGAAGACTATAAAAATTTTGTAAAAGGTATAGAAAAAGATGATATATTTATTCCTCCCTATACGGCAGAAAATAGTGTATTAGAAGAATCAAATACTGAAGCAATATTAAATATGACTAATTTAAAGGCAAAATTAATACGTCTTGAAAACAAAAACAAAAACAAACCACAAATGGAAGAAGAAGATAATCCTTTTAAAAATATTCTAGGACTTGATGATAAAAAATCAGAAGAAGACCTTAATTTATTATTTCTTAAAAAATGTATAGATTATATTAATACTGAATAATACTAAATAATATTAATACTAATTAAAACACCTATTAACTTGATTTTCCTTAACCCATTTACATCTTCTATTTAAGTGTTTATCAACAGAGCATAAATAGTAGTTTTTATCAGGAGACATTTTTCCTCCTAATCCTCTTTGACAATTATCCTGTAAAGGAATTTTCTGTCTTAATAAACCTTGTTGGGGTTGACATACATTTTGATATAGTTGACTTCTAAAGTAATTCCCAGGAAAACAATCGTTTTCTGGAGTGCATGGAGGTGGTAAATGCCCTATACCAAAGACATTTTGGAAAAAATCTAAATTTTTCTTATTATTTATTAACAAAAATAATAAAATCATTAAAAATGTTAAAAATATAATTCCTAAAAAATTGGTATTTTTCATTATATTATATTATATAAATTTATTTTTTTCCAAATAAGGAATTAAAAATTCCAGTTTCCGATTTTGATATTTCATGTTGAATGAGTTTTTTCTTTTCTTTAGGTTTTAAAGTGCTTTTTTTCATTTTGTCTGTATCTATTGAAAAAGAAAATAATAGGAATAATAGTTGAAGTAAGAATAGAATTACTATTATTGTAATTACATAGGGATTTTTAATAAATTTCCAGATTGAATCTAATAGATTTAAAAAAACTTTCAATGAATCATTTTTTACCATTATATATTTTATAATATTTTATTTTATTATATTATATTAATAAAATGAATCAAGAAAATCAAAAATATTTAGAAAGAAAAGCAATGGCTAATGCAACATTTGGACCCAACAATATTATAACTAATACTTTATTAAGTAATGGAAATAATAAAAATAATGGAAATGTATTAGATAGTGTTATAACAAATGTGAATGGTGTAGTCCACAATTTATCAGATAATATTGAACAAAATTTATTAAACGCTGATATAAATAGTTTAACAGATATAGGAAATGTTGCTATGAATGGATTAAATGATATTAATAATAATATTTTTAATAATGTTCCAAGTTACTCCACAGAATTATTAAATGAAATTGCTAATAATGTTAATGAAGATAAAAAACATATAATGACCGTTAATATACTTGATGATATTCAAAATATTTTCCCACTGGGTGTTATTGTAGGATTTTTTATAATATTCTTCATTCAATTATATTGTATTACTTTTTCATAAATAATTTATTAAATTACTTTAATATTCATATTACTAGATTTTATAGACTCAACATAGTTAAAAGAGTCAACAGAGTTAAAAGAGTCAACAGATTCAACTAATTTTTTACTTGAACAATTTTTACATCTAGATGGTTTTAAATTCATATCCTTATTTAAACCCACTCTCACTTTTTTAATTGTTGATTTAAAGTATCTTAAACAATCAGGACACTGGACTCTATCATTTTTTTTAAATAGTCCATTAGGATTTTTTTGAATATAACAATTCGGGCATAATATTTCCAAATTATTCAATTCATTATTATTTTTCAATACCTTCCTATTTATTATCATTTCCAATTTTTTCTTATTCCACATATTTGTTAAATCACATATTTGACATTTTTGTTCCTTTAAACCATTATCAAATAGAAACACTTTTAACTCAGTATCGTCTTTACAAATAGAATTTTTACATAAAACATTAGTTTTATTAAATTTTTTTTTTTTTATTTTTTCCAAAATATCTTGATTAAATTCATTTTTCATTTATTATTTTTAAATTTTTTATTTTAAATAAAAAAATTTTTAAATTTTTTTTCAAAATATAATTCAAAAATAAATATTTTATTATAATTAAATGATAATACTTGTTACAGGTGGAAGTGGATTTATAGGTAGTAATTTATGTGATGAATTAGTTAAAGATAAGAATAATCATATAATTTGTCTTGATAATAATTTCACAGGCAGCATTAACAATATACAGCATTTAATGGGTGAAAATAATTTTGAATTTATAAGACATGAT
>ENA-UOXV01005205-UOXV01005205.1-marine-metagenome-genome-assembly--contig:-NODE-5205-length-14439-cov-7.906424_pt1 | contig 14439 bp, 5 predicted proteins | sample MGYA00238165_ERZ766961 | MGnify/ENA primary metagenome ERZ766961 (study PRJEB28924, sample SAMN03173240) | marine metagenome | biome: Marine; feature: Water; material: Subsurface seawater | place: North... | reverse complement strand
CATCGTAGCGCCGCGCTCTTGCGGGCACGTGGAAGCGCGGATCGTCGGGCATGAGGGGCTCGCCCTGGCGTCCAGCGCGGCCGCTGTTCATCGCTACGCCTCCCGAGCAGGCAGCCCGCCGCCGGAATGAAGGAGCAGCCTGCTGGCGGGCAACCCTCGATCCAAGGTTTCGAGCAGTCGCTGCGGGCGCGGAGGCGGCTGTCTCCGAGCCTTCGATTCGCTGGACGAGCGAATCTCTTACGTCCGAACCAACTTGAATCGATTTGCGTATGTCAAGAACTCTCAAAGTCGACCCCGGCTAAATCGAGTTCGGGTGCGGGAGCAGCTGGGAGCGATGGTGTACCACCACGTCGCCACGCAAGCGATCAAGTCTCGCTGCACCACGAAGCTTGACCTCCTCGGTAACAACCTGCATTCTCTCCGCCACACATGCCCATCGCTGCGCAGCACGTCTGCTGACACAATGGACGACCAAACCCCGCTCAGCGGGTCCAGCTTGCCAGCTCCGCTGGCTCAGCGCCCAGCAGCAAAGAAGAAACCTCAAGTGCACCTGTCCCTGCGCGCAGGTGCTGGCTGGTCAGATCAAGCAAACGCGGGTCCGTATGTGAGAATCTCTTGCCCGGAACCCTGCTTAAGCGAGGTTGCCATCAGGCAGCGCACGACAGGACCCACTGCGCAATGCTGCTGCCCCGTGGTCAGGCAATCCTGCTTGGGTGATGGCGGCAGCCAGGGGTGCAGCAAGACTTTCAAGGAGTAGACAGCGAAGTGAGCAGAGTTGGGACTGAACGACCGTGTCATCGAGCAGGGGAACTCGTCTGTGTCAAACTTCGGCAACCCCACGTCGCTCGGCTCCAACAGTCAGGACGTGCAGGCATCTGGCAACTTTGTGCTGCCATATGGGATGTACGCGACCAACTTTGGGGGGGCAACAAATTTTGGGAACCTCGGGCAGCGGATGGTGTATGCGATCCCAGGGGAGCCCGGAAACGGCCGCATCTACGCGAGAAGCGAATGGGGACGCTCTGGACGGGTGCGGTCCTGCATGGGCCCACGGTGCCCGCCGCGGCTAATCCGCACCTGCCGCTGACGCTGGCCCGGGGTGTGCGACAGGTTGCGTGGGAGCGGTATCACTCGGCACGGCCACAGGGGGGATGGGGGCACCCGTTCCCCAACACGATCCGGTTTGGCTGATCAGAACTAGTGCATTATGCACCAGCACTGCAGTGCAGGAGTGAGTGGCGGGGATGGAGGGTTCCCCTTGAGGCGAGGCGAGGATGAGTCGTGTGTGTGGTTGGCCTAGGTATGTGTTATTCTTTTCAAAGCCTCAGTGAAAGATCGGCTTGTTGAAACTGAGAAACAATAGGCTTCTCCGGCATGGTCTTCCCGGAGTCCGGCTCAGAGAACGTACCAGAGTAGGCTAGCTTCCATAGCTCTCCTCACCTTGAGTCTATCAGTGGTTTTTGTTTCAAGCGAATATTTGTTCCTCAGCTTCTCATCTTTCGCATTTAATCTTTTTCGCACAGGAGCCCAGGCGAAAAAGGCTCTTCCGTGCGAAAAAGATTAAAACATGAGCAGCTACATTTCGCACAGCTCTTTGAGAATTTTATTTTGCGCGTCCATACAGCGTGCAACTGGCGTGCGGCGTGCGTAGCGCAACGTTTCGACCAGCGGTGGAGGTTGAACCTGCGCAGGCCTTCTGGAACTACTCCTCCCTCTAGGCGTGCTTGCACAAAAGTTGTCAATGGGCTGTCCAGAATGTAGCTTCAGTGCGAATGCTCTGACTTTCTGTCTCGCTATCTCTCGCTCTCTCGCTCTCCGCCTTTTCCCTCCCGCACAGCGCCCAGCGCGCCGCGCGCCGCGCGCCGCGCTCACCGCTTCCCCAACCCGACCCCGCCTGCCCACGGTGCCGGCGTCAGTCTCGAAGCTCTGTCACCTTCTTCAGGACCAGACTGCGCGGCCCGAGCGGGAGCGGCGCCACAATCTCCCTCAAGCCCTCGTCCTCGAGCGCAAAGAGCGTTGCTGTGTACAGGACACGCCGACGGAGGGCGTGGCGATGATCGTGGGCGCTGCCGCGGGCTCAAGTGTGCTCTGCTGGGGCCTCGGCGCGCTCCTGTTGGTGTTCGCTCGCCGCCGCGGGCGTGGAAAGGCTGTCGTGCCGAATACGGTCCCGTAACAGTCAGAGCCTGGGGCCGTCCGCCAACATGCTTGTGGGTTTGAGTCCGATTGCGTCTCGACCTATCAAATGGAACCCTATTCGATGTGGCGAGCGGGGGCAGCGGGGAAGTGTCCAAATACTGAACAGGCTTGTGCAAAAACGAATGACACAGTCTGCTAAACTCCGATGGCTGTATGCACTGCTATCGATCACCCGGGTTACGGGAGCTAGCCAATTTTCTCTGCAGTAATGCAAAGAAAGAAGTAGAATGCATCGGTCGCAAAGCGCTATCTAGCTACATGCATACACAGATGACACTCACTCGCCAGCTATGCGACAGGCCTAGCCCTTCACTGGTCACACAAGAAGATACTGTTGAGATCTGCCTGGGCCTTCTCAATGCGAAAGATAAAAAGATTTTGCGCAAAGCCGTAAATCAATTCATCCCGTTTGCGTTCCGAGTGCATCCCTTTCAACATTGCTTGCGTAAAGTTGTATCGCGTAGAGGGAAGTACGTTCAGTTCCGAAAGGGCAGGAGTCTCTGACCCGCCTGACGTTTCCTTGCCTCTGCGCAGAAGAGAAGTTTTCCTAACCGTTGATGAACAGTCACAAAAGTCCCAATCATACTTACCAATCTGATAGAGTAAAAGGCAGAAAGATTCGTGGTACCACTCCGTAATACCTACAAACCACAAACGTTTTAGGCGTTGAATTGATTGCGTCACACTTCCTTCGACAGTGGATTCCCACTGAACCCAGACCCGTTCAGGTGGTGCATGTCCAAGCTTGCCACTTTGGCCCCCATCGAATTTGACGCGGTAGTTACCGACAGGAATCTCGTCTGAATCAACGAACGCCTGCCCCGCTAACCAGGAGGTGTATTTTGGAATAAGTTGCAAGTGCTCTTCGATTGCAATTTTCACGTCAACATTTGCAATGCGGCGCAAGTGTTCAAAGCAAGAGATTGTATGTGTCACAGGTGAACGAAGAAGTATCGCAACTTTCGCATTCGGTGAGATACTCAATATCGAAGGAAGATTCACAACGCCTGAAACCACCTTGCATGAGGATTCTCCTTTCAAGACACGCCGGAAATCATGTTCCCACCATTTTCTGTGTTGACAAACTTTTGACGTCCCTGATAGTGCAGCTAAAAAGTCCTGTTGAAAAGATGAGCCTGCTGTCTTTGGAACATGTGAGAACACGTAAACGTCCGAAGAACTATTCGTGATTTCAGGTGACGTGAGCTCCCGCATACCAGACGCCATTATTTCGTGTTCTTTGTGTCGCTCGCTGTGTTCGCGTGGTAACACCTGCGGCTCATCTGTGACAACTCCATCGTACCTTGCCTCACACCAGCAAGCGAGGGGATTTGTCGGAGGACCTAGGATCGCGGAAGTCGAAAAATTCAGACTGTCCATTCGAGGCACGGCGAAGGACGAAACACTGTTGATCATCCCATCAGATATTGCTGCAAGGACGCTGCTAGTTCTTGCATGATTGCACTGCAAGTTTTCGTCCGTATGGCAATCATCAATCAGAAGCCGGGTGTGGATTTTCGAAAAATCTCGCAACAGCCTCAACTCCCGCAAGGGACCTTCTTGACTGTAATCGCCATCAATCATAATCAAGTCACAACCGTCAAAGTCCTCAATACCTAGCTCGGCGAGTGACTCTTGGAGTCTTGGAATTTCTTGCGCAGAGTCTCCAAGAATAAAAATAAATCGATTAGGTATATGTGACTTCAGATGTGATACTGCAACGGAATGATTCACCAGGTCTAGGCTGACTACGCGTGCAGCCGAGTTGGCAGATAGGAACATTGCAGCAGAGAGCCCCATTGAGAATCCAGTTTCACATATAGTCGGTATTCGACGGCGAGAGGGAATATTCCTTGCGTGTTGACTGAAAGCGAGCAACTGTCCATTGTTTTCCACAACAGACCCTCGGATGGAGCGTAACTTCATTTTGGAAATGAGTTCTTGGTAATGACGCCAAAGTAGATTGGAAATGCATACTTGTCGTTGGACATCGTCATGAATATAGTAATCTTCGTTTTCACAAGATCCTTGTATGTGTGCGTCTTGCCAGATGCGACATATCGCCAAGTATTCCTCTTCACAAGCGGTCCATGGCTTGTTCATGGTAAAATGAATAACCGTGAGAGATTCCCAGTACGCATCCCATGTGTAAGGATCCTGTACATAAGAAGCCAAGTTCGCATTATGAATAAATCCGATGTCATGCCATCTCCCTCGATAAACCTCGTTAAACCAACCTTGCTCGCACATGGTCGTTTCAAAAGCGACAGACCCCACTGCTTGTAGGTTTACCAGGCGGTGATACTCTTCAATATTCGGGTGCATCAAAAACACCCCAAAATTGAAGGTGTCCATCCAGACCCCAGCTCGAATATCTCGAGCAGCACCGACCGCCTTACCATTCATATCCATGTGTAAAAGACTATCGATTGACCTGATTACAATCGTGTCCGCGTCCATGTAGAGGATCGTCTCGTAGGATGTCATTCGCCATAACTGAATCTTTGTGAACTGGTCACGAAATCTAGCAAAGGTATTCTCTTCATCCAATGGTGCGATGCGTGGGACGACACAACGTTTCCAACCGACCGCACGGAGCCTGGTCCAATCCTCGCGTTCTAACGGTTTCGACTGGAGCTCCATCACAACGAGATCAATAGGAATGTCAAGGTTGAGACGAACGGATTGCCCCAAGACCACAGCACCAGTGACATAGTTCGTATCGTCGGTGAGCATTGTCCAGACAGCAGATTTGTGCGCTGGATTGAATTCGTTCAGGCAGCCGTGACCCTTTGTGACCATGATAGGGTGTTCGACGTCACTGAACAATGTATGATGTAACTTCACGTGCGATTTCTCATGTGAGTCAACTTGTAAAGGACATTTCGACTCCGGGCATGTTGCATAGTATGGGAATCTATCTTCAGCCTTTCTAGCAATCACGAAAATATTTCCGCTCTCTCCATAAATTCCACCAGCATATCCCTTGTCAGGGGAGGAGCGGCACGCTTCATCACGAATATTGGAGTGCAAAACCTGGAATCCACCGAGGAAACCTTCCCAAACTGGCCAGCGGACCTTGATTGGGTGGACTTCCTCGTGAATGTTGTCAAAATAGATAATTTCGAAAAGAATCAAGTGCCCCCCTGGTGCAAGCATACGAAAAGCCTGATCTAGGAATCGGAAGGCGTTCTGTACATGTGGCAACGCGTTGAAGATTATAAGCAAGTCGACAGACCCATCTTGCACTTGCACGTCTTCCAACGGAGCGCTCACAAACTTCAGCTTTGCTCCATCCATTTCACTTGAGTTGAAAAAGGGGCTCCCCTCGCTTTGTCTCCATACTTCCATCAGCGGATCGATCGCCAACATTGTGCGGCAGCTTACATCCTCCCTGAAGTGGCGCACAACCTTCCATCGCGTAAATGGACCAGGAGCTACCTCTGCACAGCGCACATTTTTTATCTGAGGAAGTGCTGAGAAGTTATTGAACCCATCTCGAAAGCTCTGTATCGCACGTTCTTGGTCTTTCAGGTAGTCACTCAGTGATGTCTTCCTGAAACAATCTCGCTCATGCATCTGTGCGCTGTCCCAGAACTCCTTTCCTGTCACTTCATAGCAACCCCACCACTCGTTGCAAGTAACGCGTTCGGATGACACAAACGGTTCTCGCCTTTTCACTTGGATCGCTGAATTGTGGGGACTTCCAGTTTCACGCGAGCAATCGATTGTATACCCGTTGTGAGTGTCATACCATTCCAGATTACGAAGATCATGAAGTGCAGTCTCTTGCAGTCGGATATGGTGATAACTGTGGCTCAAGTTTCTCTTGTCCGCGCCGAAGCCAATGATTTCTCCGTCCAATCCACGTGACCCTTCTATGTGTGCGTCTTGCCAGATGCGACATATCGCCAAGTATTCCTCTTCACAAGCGGTCCATGGCTTGTTCATGGTAAAATGAATAACCGTGAGAGATTCCCAGTACGCATCCCATGTGTAAGGATCCTGTACATAAGAAGCCAAGTTCGCATTATGAATAAATCCGATGTCATGCCATCTCCCTCGATAAACCTCGTTAAACCAACCTTGCTCGCACATGGTCGTTTCAAAAGCGACAGACCCCACTGCTTGTAGGTTTACCAGGCGGTGATACTCTTCAATATTCGGGTGCATCAAAAACACCCCAAAATTGAAGGTGTCCATCCAGACCCCAGCTCGAATATCTCGAGCAGCACCGACCGCCTTACCATTCATATCCATGTGTAAAAGACTATCGATTGACCTGATTACAATCGTGTCCGCGTCCATGTAGAGGATCGTCTCGTAGGATGTCATTCGCCATAACTGAATCTTTGTGAACTGGTCACGAAATCTAGCAAAGGTATTCTCTTCATCCAATGGTGCGATGCGTGGGACGACACAACGTTTCCAACCGACCGCACGGAGCCTGGTCCAATCCTCGCGTTCTAACGGTTTCGACTGGAGCTCCATCACAACGAGATCAATAGGAATGTCAAGGTTGAGACGAACGGATTGCCCCAAGACCACAGCACCAGTGACATAGTTCGTATCGTCGGTGAGCATTGTCCAGACAGCAGATTTGTGCGCTGGATTGAATTCGTTCAGGCAGCCGTGACCCTTTGTGACCATGATAGGGTGTTCGACGTCACTGAACAATGTATGATGTAACTTCACGTGCGATTTCTCATGTGAGTCAACTTGTACTATCTTAAACAATTCCGGATCGTTGCAGTACATCGCCGCATATAAAATTTGGTCGTTCGCTGTCCGGTTTGCCCTCAAGGCGGCTCTCAAGAATGAATCAAGTGCTGCTTCGAACGCTGAGATACTTGCTGCCGACCCGATCAACACACCGCCTATCAGAATGTTCTCGCTACCCAACAAGCCCTTATCAGTCAGTCCACAAATTCTCTTGAGGGTTGGTTCAAGAGCATATTTGCTCGACATTTCAATTGTCAGACCACCTGTTTTGGCCAGTTTTCGTGCAACGACGGTGTCCGGAAAAGGCAAGTCGGAAATCTCATCTGGCAGGAATCTCGACAGCCCTGCATCCACCCAAATGACATTTTGTGACTGGAACGGATTATAGTCCCTCACTGCCATGCGCATCAGTTCGATTTTTCCCCACTGCAAAATGTTGTAGCGGGGATTCACCACTTCAACCCGACCAGGATGCTGCACTTGGCTCCGGTATTCAGAAGACTCGACTACACGCCTGTTATCATCGTAAAATCGCTTGAAGTACGGATGGTCTTGAAATCGCATGGCAACGTAACATGTTGGAAATCCAGTTGCGTCACGCCGGGCTCGGACTGCCTCTATCGTAGTCCTGTCGGCGAAAAGCATAATCGACGCATTAAGCTGCAGCGTGTTTTCTATCCACCTCATGTACTCTCCAAAGGAACGTCCATCACCTTCTTCTTCCCTATTAATGTCCCAAATCGCTGTGACTACGGTAGTCTCTGAACGCTTCCGATGTGTGCACAGCAATTCTGTGCCGTAGCCGAAACGATGAAAATCATCATGAAACAATGCACGCAAGCGGCGTTTACTTGCGTCACCCAAAGAAGGCTTGTTCCCTGGTGATTGATTGAGGAATGGCTTTTCTCTCGAAATGCCGATCTGAAACGCACGTGCCATTTCCTTCAACTCCGCGTCGAGATGCTCAAAATGAATCACATGCACCTCGGCCCCTGTGCTTTTGGAGGGAAGCCACGCCACTTGGTGAAGTGGATTGAGATCATGCCACTCTACTGGAGTGTGCCGGTGAAAAAGAGCTCCCCAATGTGTTGCGCAGTCCATTTCCAGCACCCAGGCATCTAAATCGTTGGGATAAAAGTGGCGAACTTCCTTGCCTTCAAGTCGTGAATTCCTATGGTAGGTGTACCAAGACACGACGAGATCAAGGGGGTCGCGCACACACATCAAGAAGTGAGAATTGGGGTGTTGTTGACTCAAGAATTGTCCAGAGCGGTGAGTATCAATCCGGCGAGATCCAAACAAAAGATCATCAATGTAGTTCGACGCACATCTGGGCTTGGAGATGAAAAATAGGCTTGGAACTTGTGCGAGTGGGCTCAGAGAGACGCTTGATGGCGGGATCAAAGAGTAACCGAACCGTTGGAAATCTTTTGCGAACAAACTTTGTATGACAGCTATGGAGGTTTGGTTGAGTCGCTGCCGCTCATTTGAAGGAGATGAGTTGCGGCGATGAGTATTGGTTGTCACATTCCACCCAAACTTGTCAAGGTCAGAGAGCAAATTCTCATAGCGAACCAAGATAGTTCGATCCTCGACACCAGCAACCCATTGCCACTGAAACAAGGGATTGCTGGTCCCACTGGCAAGTATTTGCGAGCGGGACCAGTGCGTTCGGCACATCATCCCAACCACCCACTCATTAATGTCGGGAGGATAAAAGGCTTTGACCGCTTTCGAAATTTTTGAGGTGAATCGATGATGCGTGAACCATGATATTATGAGGTCATATGGAGTCCGGATACAAGCGAGATAGAATTCAGACACAGGTAGTTTCAGAGCGACAAGGTGATAATGCTCCCTACTGAATCCAAAACGATCTGAAATGAAGGTTGATGCACATCTAGGCTTGGATACGAAGGAAACTTTCCTCATTTCTACTTCAAATGGCTCAAGAAATGCACTAGGCCTGTTTCGACGGCACAGCTCAGTGTTAGAAAACACCTTGATTTGACAAAATGTTTGCTTCGTCCAATTATGGGACACAGAATATTGCCCGGCCAGTCCAATGTGCACCACATGACATGGTGATTCGTCGTCAAACCCTAGGCCTCGGCCAAGTTCATCACAAAGAGACATCCCGAATCCAACACTCCCATTCGACTCGAGCCTCCAAAGCTCCGGGTTGATGTGGTCAATGAGCTCGCCCCACTTGACCCCACATATGCTGGTTCCGACCTTTCGAGGCAAGGGGTAGGGAATCTTGCCAACATACTCGCTATGACATTCTTGCAAGGCTGGTGTTAACCGATCCATGATCTGCATCAACTTACGATGCCATGAAGCTGTCTGTAGACATCCCGCACGCACCGGACCCAGTGTACATTGACTGAACACCGTGCTTACGCCACGCTTCTGTAGAGGAGGGTAATCTACTCTATTGCGTGCGCCTGATGCGTTCCAGTATTGCAGGTCGTCCAGGAGATGTTCTAATGATCGCAGACAAATCACGTCCGCATCAAGATAAAAGCCTCCATGGTGGTGCAAAAGTTCGATTCGGAGATAGTCTGACTGCTCGACCCGATCGAGAAGGTCAAAAGAAGGGTGCAAGGTGGGAAGAAAATTGCTCAGCTCAGCTCTTGTCAAAAGCAGCACGCGGAGTCTGGAATTCGAATGCACATCCTTGCAGGATTGGTGCGCAAAGTTTACGACTTCCGGCGGATCGTCACCCAGCCAAACCTGCCATATTGTATGGTGAAGGTGTGCAGTCTCGTTCACTGCCTGATCATCCGCAGCCACACCTTTATTCTTAGCATCCTTGCGTTGTCGTTGTAGCACCTCAAATTCGGTTGTAGTATTCACAACAGAATTGTATTCATATGAACCATGACCGACCCTCTGCGGAAATTGTACCAGATCTGCGCTTTCAATTGAATGCCTGTGAAGCGCATCTTGCAATCCAAACCACTCGTCGCCCTGCACCATCTTTTCAGTGACAAAAACGCAAAGCCCGGGGTGATGCATGCATGTTGTCTCCATCACGGCCTGGTCCTCGCCGATGAAGTGACCATGCTTCACGTATCCTTTCAAGGTAGCTTCAAATGCACGATTGAAATGCTTCCAAGTGTCGCGACGCCCAGCAAGCTGTGCTCCGGCGATAAATACTTCGTGCTTCTCTTTGATTACCCAATCACCGATCTCGCGCGGCTGCCTGGCGGCCATCATGAGGATAGAAGTTCGGGGGATGATTCCAAAATTTTGAACCCACAGCTTCCCGTTGTAGTCGTCGTTTCGGAAAGACCCAATGTCACTCCACAAAAATATCTCGCTTGAGAAGGGATTCGCGCGTGCTGCCTCTGTGACGAACCAAGATTTGCTCAACCACAAGCAGAAAAGATGATGACTGATACCCTGGTGTTTTGTCGCAAGCTCGGGATCACGCTGCAGCTGACGTTCCCAGAATGCGTCGTCGTAAGAACCACAAATTTGTGAATCCATCAGGGTCATTGGCACGATCAGAGTCTTTTCAATGGCATGAGATCGCATTTCTATGATCGAATCGTGCATCTCAGGCGAGCTGAAAATCACCATCGCATCTTGCAACGACAACATGTTGCGCATCCATTCCACGTATTCAGAATGTGTGTGTTTCGAGGCAACTTTGAAATACGCGGTTACCACAGTATGCCGATGACGTGGAAATGCTGCGCTGTTGGGTGGCAGATGTACAATGTTTGAATCATCGAGTTTTGGCTCATTGATGACCACTTCCCAGGCAGACCTGTACAAAATTTCGAAGTTGTAACAAAGCGAACGGAAAAGATCACTTTCGTGCAGACAACCATCCCGCTGATAGCTGGCCAACAATTCTGAACGCATGGCGTGTTCAAGACACCGGGCCGGTGGATTCACAAGACGGTCGATCACGTTGTCATAGTCCAATTCAGGTGCAAAAACGCGTAATGTAGGCGACTGCATGGAACAACTCCAGGCTTTTCCACAGCGATACACTTGCTGAAAAGATAACACCGCAACCTGGTGCAGAACACGATGGTCGATGTGCCCATATTCGCCGAATGGATTGTGCGTTATCACTGCATGCCAATTGTGGGCACGAAGCACATCAATCAATCGATATTTCAACTTCGACTGAGTAATGCGGTCCCAGCCTCCAGGCGCTGTTGGTCCTTCATATCTCGTCTCAGGAAAGTCCCACATCTCCCATGTTGTGTCCGTCAGCTCCATCGCATTTCCCAATGCACGACGTCGTTGTACACCCTCGCCTGCGCTATTTGCATCTGTAACCACAATGACATGGGATTCGGCGCCAAGAAACTCCGCCGCGAAGATGCTTTCGTCGTCCGGATGGCAGACAATAACAAGCTTCGTGCGTCGTGCCTCGGGGACCGAGGCAAGCTCCTCGTGCAACATTTTGGGAGTTTTGAAATCACTATTGATTCGCGGGCCGCCCATTTGCTGCCATCCAGGTGGATAATAGTCTACCAACACAACGTTTCCCCTATTCGTTGGATGGTCCATATCAAAACCCGAGTCGTAGTACACCACCTCCCCGCCTTTCTGGTCCGCGCCCAAATATGCGGCCCACCATCCAAACGTTCCACAAGTAATTGCTATGTGGTCACAAGCAGCAAGGATCGCCATGTCAACTGCGGCGCCATGCTGTTGCGTGACAACTTGAACGTCCGGAACAGCAAAGACGTCTTGCTCTGAACACCATGCTGTATCGTCGGATGTGACCACAAACATTACATCGGTGTACTTCGAACGAAAGTATGTCATGACGTTCTGAAAGTACTCGGCAGGCGGAAAGCGCAAGTAATCCACCTCTCGCTGGTGTAAGTGCCGAACATGAATGCCTACAAAAGTCATAGAGCCAAACCCACTCAAAAACGTGGCGGCTTGCTCCTCGACTGTCTGCTTGAACTTCAGAGCGGAACGGAGATTCTGATCAAAGTACTTCCACGACTGCAGATATCCATGCAGGACAGTACTTTGCGTAAGCTGAAACGAATTGTGCACTGCATATTTGCTTCCTTCGGAGACACGCATAGCAGGTGTTGGCAGTACGCACTCTGCTTCCGAATCTTTGACACCCTCAAAGAATTTTGCCAGGTCGCCGCCTTCAAGACAAACCTGCATATCGTGCAAAGACGCAATGCCAGAAAGCGACGACCACTGAAACAGTTGGTTGCCAAGCCGACCAATCAGCGTAGAGTGCAAGCGAAACGGAGACTTCGCGGAGCCAGCGCCACTTCCATTAGGTGCCTCCCCTTTGCGTAGAAGAAGCTCCATCGAATCCGTTGCCCGGCCAATCGGGCCTTCTTGGCCGCTTATCATTACCTGAAAGCTCATATCCGTGACCTCCCCGACCGCTGGCAGGGTCCCCGGATATAGCTCAAAAGCGAGCTCATCCCTCCTTCCACTTGTCGGCAAGCTCTTTGACGCCACAAGTTCTCCGTCGACAACCAGCCCAAACTCCAGATCCTCGGCACGCATGATGCCCTGCAGTCCTGAGCGTTCCGCCTCCGCTTGCACCGCGTGTAGGTCGACCCGCCACACCAGCACAAGCGGCCGTGCCGCGTGCAGGTACACAGTCTGACCGTGGGCATGGCTGAGCGGCACTGCCCAAAAGGGGCTACCGTCTTGAAGTGCTGCACGTCCAGATGTTGACAAGACCATGATAATGATGCTCAAGAAGAAAGCTGTGACACTTTGCGACATCAGCGGCAGTGCGCAACGATTCGATCGCATCTTGGTGGCGCTGACGACGGAATCAGCATGCCTGACCATGCCTTGATACCGAATCATCGGGAACCTGTGCACCCACCATGACCCACAGTGAACAAGTGTTGTCTCTAAAATCCGAGTCCCACAAAGTTGGGTTTTTTTGGAGGTCAAAGGAGCGGAAGGCGGGCGAGTTCATCGCGGGGGTGGGGGACCGGACGGGGGACTTGTTGATCAACCAAATCATGCACTTGATGTCTATCTGTATCGAGTGCCAAGTGATTGAAGCACTGTAAGTTTCAAGAATCGCGTGGCGTCGACGCCGTTGAGCTTTGCCAGCTCGCTGAGCGCCTCTTCCGTCGCGTCGACCATCTGCTGGAGCAACGCGTTGCGTCGCCAGAGCATGTGGCTTTCGTCAAAGAGGCCTGAGCGCAGAGCGAATTGGTCATGCGCGATTAGCGTCATCGCGCACTCCTGAACGTCCCACACCACGCATTACAGCCCATTGTCGCCGAACGCTGTTGGGCGCCAAGTGCTCAAGCGTTCTGCTGCATGGAAAGCAGCGCACCCACCACAGTGGTGCAATTTCGCACTGCACGAGGTCAGTGAAGTAGTACAGGCTGAGGCTGTGAAGAAGAGCGCCTTCCACAGCATCGTACTCAAAGCCACGCGACCGTAAATGCAGGCTGCCTTCTTTGCCGCTTGAGCAGCGCCGTAAAGCGCTGCTGCTGCGCCACGCTCATCGCAATGAGAAATGTGTGCATGCAGTCGCCACCGGGCAGTCCGCTGAGCAGCTTGTCGGGCTTTGTGAGCACCATGCAGAAGAGGGTGTGCGCCCTGCGCCGCGCCTCGGACGACTCGTCGAGGCTGCGCAGGTTACGCCTGCAGTTGAGAGCAGCAGCGAGTACTCAAGCGGAACATCCAGGCAATGATTCAGTTTGTATGGCGCGCTGTCCTGCATCACCCCACACGCGCAAACGACACGACCGCGCGCACACCGAGCTCGGCGGCCGCGCCAAGCGCGGCCTCGCCGACTGCCCGGGGCTAGCCTCCCACGGACATGGGAACGCCCGCGAGGCCGCCCCGCGGGGGCTCGTCGCTTACATCGAGCGTCCCCCGGGGCGGGCGCGAGTGCGGGCATCTTGTTGTGCGTCGCGACCAACTGTACGCCTGCGCCCTCTCCTCGTCGGCCGGCCGCTGCGCGCGGATCGCGCACGACCCGTCCGGCCTGTGCATCACCGGGAGCGTCATGGAGTCTGCGACCGCAACCGGCTGCTCGTTGAGAAGCACCGCCTCGTAGCGCTCTGCAACCTCCGGAATGCGTCGTTCAATGGCATCGCAGAGGCCGCAGCCGCGATGCAGATCATCGTCCTGTGGTCGAGCATCGTCGTCGACGAGAGCGAGCGCCCGAGCGGGTTTTGTCACTTCTTGTACAACCATAGGGCTTTCTGACGTCGTCTGAAACACGTAGGTCTGCCTTGGCGCGAGCACCGTGCCGAGCTGTGCAACCGCTCGGTGGCGCCCCTGCAGCTGCACGCGCTGCTGCCAGTCATCTGCGTTTTACAGCATGAGCCCCTGCTGGCTGCTCCCGCACGGGCAAGCGGCCATGCAGTAGAGGAAGCACGCCGCATCTTTCGACCGTTGCCTGCACAGCTTGTCGCCGTCAGGCCCATTAACCCGCTGCTCTGCATGCGCAGAACGGACCTGGAAACTCCTGTCTAAAGTTTGACCAGAACAGGAAAAAAACAGCTGGCAGGCTTGGAGCGGGGAAGGCGAGGG
>ENA-UOXV01005204-UOXV01005204.1-marine-metagenome-genome-assembly--contig:-NODE-5204-length-14441-cov-5.077645_pt1 | contig 14441 bp, 4 predicted proteins | sample MGYA00238165_ERZ766961 | MGnify/ENA primary metagenome ERZ766961 (study PRJEB28924, sample SAMN03173240) | marine metagenome | biome: Marine; feature: Water; material: Subsurface seawater | place: North... | reverse complement strand
GATCAGAGATCCCCCCCCCAGATCCTCGATGGGTGCCCCCTTTCTTTCTTATACTTCCCCCCGCGACTTCCGCCGACCCTCTCTCCCCCCGCATCGATCCCCCCGCACGCGCAGGTACCCGTCGGCGGCGGCGACGCCTTCGCGCCCGTCGCGGGAGGCCCCGGCCAGTTCCGCTCGGTCCAATCGGCGGAGGAAGCCGGCGACCTCATCCTCGGCCCCGCGGAGCTCGAATGGAACGAACAGCTCGGAGCCGGACAGCCCGACAACACGGACCCTCTCCCGGAAAACGCCGCCGCCCCCGACGCAACCCGCACCGCATCGGACAGCCTTTACGTCCCCGCGGCGCTCAACTGCCACCTGCGTGAGTACCAGCGCGACGGGGTTCGGTTTCTGTACACTCTTTGGGCCAGCGGCAAGGGCGGCGTGCTCGCCGACGACATGGGTTTGGGCAAGACGATACAGACGGTGGCGTTCCTCGCCGCCGTGCTTCGCTCGCCAAAAGCGAACCCGGATCCGCCGCAGGCGCTCGTCGTGTGTCCGATGAGCGTGCTGGAAAACTGGGAGATTGAGCTGTCGAGATGGGGCCGGATGCTTCCGGGTGGTGAATTCAGCGTCGAACGCGTCCACGGCCAATCGCGCGACGACGCGTGGACACGTGTCGTGTCCGACAACTCCCGGTGCGAGATCGTGCTCACCACGTACGACACCTTGGTACGAAACGCCGACGCGTTTAGTGTCCGAACCTGGTCCGCTTGTATCTTCGACGAGGCGCACCAGTTGAAAAACGACAAGACGAAAAGGTACGAGGCGGCGGCTTCGGTGCAAAGGCGCAGACGGTTCGGGCTGAGCGGCACCGTCATGCAGAACAGCTACGACGAGCTGTGGTGTTTGTTCGACTGGGCGTGCCCAAACTCGTTGGGCGGCGCCAAGGAGTTCAAGGATTACTACTCCAAGGCGATGCAGGCTGCGCAGAGACACGGCGTCGACGACTTCACGCTGGGCCGCGGCAGGGACAAAGCCGAGCAGCTCGCGAAGCTCTTACGCAAGTACATGCTCAAGCGGACCAAGAAGGACACGCTGGCGGATCAGCTCCCGCAAAAGGCGGACAACGTCGTGTTCTGCGACATGTCGCCGATGCAGACGCGGGTGACGAAGAGACTGCTGGAGATGGAGGAGTTTCAGCTCCTGATTCGGCACCAAGAGGACTGCGACTGCGGCAGCGGGGAGAAGCGGGCTCGGTGTTGTTACCAGGAACCGACCGGCCCCGCGCCCATCTGGAACTCCTACGACCATTCAATCCACGTCACCAAAACAGGAGCGTTGATGTGCCCGTATTGCATGACGTTCACGCTGATGCAGACGCTCATCAAGGTGAGCAACCACCTCGAGCTGCTCAAACCCGACCCCGAGGACGAGCACGGAACCGAGGACGCCGCGGAAAAGTTTAACAAGGCGAGGGTGGTGGCGAGAGCCGCGCTGGGTGAGGATGCGGACCTCGTGGGCGGCGCCGATCACCCCGACATGGACTTTACCCGCCTCGGCGATGCCACGAACTGCGGTAAGCTCCTCGCGCTCGAGAAGCTCCTCGCGCTGTGGCACAGACAGCGCGACAAGGTTCTCCTGTTCTCCACGAGCACCCGGTTACTCACCGTGCTGGAGAAGTTTCTGACCCAGCGCGGGTACGTCTACGCGCGACTGGACGGAAGCACCGCGGGCAAGGATAGGCAAAAGCTCGTGGACGACTTCAACGCCAGCGAGTCCCTCTTCGTCTTTCTCCTCTCCACGGGCGCGGGGGGCGTCGGGTTGAACATAACGTCCGCGAATCGCGTGGTCATATTCGACCCCAACTGGAACCCCGCGAAGGACGCGCAGGCTCAGGACAGGGCTTACCGCATCGGTCAGCGACGCGACGTGGACGTCTACCGGCTTTTAGCCGCCGGGACCATCGAGGAGATGGTCTACCAGCGGCAGGTGTACAAGCAGCAGCAGTCGAACGTCGCGGTGGACGCCAGCAAGGAGCGGCGATACTTCGAAGGGGTCCAGGGCGACAAGGCGAATCAGGGCGAGCTCTTCGGCTTGTCCAACATGTTCGCGCTGGCAAACGATGAAATCACGCGGATGCAGTCGCTGGTGGAGCGGGAACGACGAAGCGCGGCGGAGAGTCACACGTTCGAAATTAAGAGCGCGGCGCAGATCGAAGCGGAGGCGCGCGCGAGGGCGAATGAGAAGATGAACGACGCGGCGAGGGAAGCCGGCGAGGGAACGCAGCCTACGGCATCGGCCGACGGCGGGTGGCGCCGCGCGAGCGGGGGATCCAGCGGCCGAGGCGGTCACAAATCGCAAGAGGGTCACAAATCGCAAGAGGACAAAAAACGCGCACGGGTCGGGACCATCGAGGAAGACGAAGGGGAAGGGGACGAGAGAGACGGCGGGGGGGACGAGAGAGAAGGGCGCGTGGGGAACGGAGGGCGCATGTTCACGAGGGACGGCGACAACGTGGTGCACGAGCACCGGCACGAAAACATCGTCGGCGACGACGGCCCGCGGGGACGCGAAACCGCCCGGAGCAGACGCGCCGTCGCCGTCGCGCGCCATCGCGGATACGACGCCGAGGCGGAGCAGCGCGAGCGGGATGAACAGGCGCGCGTGTCCGCGAACGTATCCACGGGGCAGGCGGCTGAGAGGCGCGCGGGTGCGACGGAAGAGACGCGGGGCGCGGATGACGTCGTCGCCGCGCTGGCGAGTTTCGAGGGGATGGCCAAGTCGGAGATGGCGGCGCACCTGGCGGGGCTCACCACGGGGGGACGCGCGGCGTTGCTGAGCAGGTTTCTCAACGCGAGGGGCGCGGGGGTCGACACGGTCCTGAATATCTTCAACTGAGACGGAATAGGGGTTACACGTTTGCGTTTATTCATTAGCGATCTCGTCATTAAAAGTGCTCACGCGATTTCGTCTTCGTCCTCCCCGTCGCTGTCGTCGTCGGACGAGTCCGCGTTCTCGTGCTCCATCTTGTTCCGACGCAGCTGCTCCGCCCGTTGCTGCCTGGTGAAGATGACGACCGCTAGGTTCTTGAGCGCGTTGAACGCCGTCCGCCCGCTGCGAGGGATGCTCGCCTTGGTCCGCTTGAGAAATTGCATAAACGCCTCCGCCGCCGCGTTCAGCGAAGCCGTCTCTTTCGCCTCCTTCCCGGGCGTCCTCGGCGCGCCGTTGACGCCCAGGCTCCCGCCCCGCAGGCCGCTACCCCCGCTCGCGGTCCCCGCGTGCAGGACCAGGTCGGTGAGGTGCACGGCGGTGTGAATAGCCCAAGCCGCGTCGACGTCCGACTCGACGCTCACGCTAATCGGACCCAACGCCCGCACGGCTTCCATCTGCCACGTGTTCACATCCGCCACGTGTCCGTGTCCGACACCCTTACCGCCCTTCGCAGCCTTCTTCGCGCTCTGCGGGACTAACGGTACCGACTTCTTCGTGGGCTTGGGCTTCTTCGCCGCGATGCCCCCGTCGTCGGCGTCGAGCCGATCACTCACGAGCGGGACCAACTCGCGAATCGCGACGAGCGCCGCCAAGTCCTGAACCTCTTGCTCCCGCCTCGTCCCCCACGGAACCCACTGAATCGCCGCCAGCCGCGCCGTGTGCGTGGGCCCGACGCGCGCGAGCTTGGCCGCGGCGGCGTCGCGGAACACGCGCCAGTCCTCGTCGTCGGCGACGGCGGCGGCGGCGAGAAGTTCCGAGGCGCAAAAGTCGACGCAGCCGCTCGCCGCGCCCGCCCTCGGATCCAGTCGAACACCCGCCAACACCGCGAGCAGGTCCCCGGCACCTTCCGGGTCGTCCATGACCCAGCAATGCGGGCCATCGTGCACAGCTGTGTCGGCACCCTGGGCACCCTTGACCGGCGTGATCGAATCGGATCGGGAGTGATGGCGCGGGGCGTACCTGGCGGAAGCCGCCGCCGCGCCGGCGATTTGAACCGCCGCGAAAATCTGCAACCGAAGGCGATTTGAACCGTCCTCGTACATCCGCGCGGTCGCCGCGCGGTCGCCCTTGTTCCGGCCGCATAGCTGGGCGAGCCCGTCGCCCGCCGCGGCAGCCTGCGCGTCGCGCTTACGCTTAGCCGCGGCGGTCATCTTTTTACCATCCTCGGCGAATTTCCCGAGGCTACACCCGAGCGTCTCGACGTCGATCACGACGCCGCACTTGCCCAAGGCGTCGATGATATCCCTCGCACGCGGGTGCCACGGGAGCACGGGCGGCGCGCGGAGCGTCGGGGTGCCGCAGAGCCACCTGGGTGACGCGTGCGGCGCCGGGTCCGGCTCGAAGCCCATCGCCGCCAAAATCGCGTTGCGAGCCCCGAGGACCACGTCGTCGTCGCTCGACGGGGACGTCGCCGTGTGGAACAGCCAACGCGCGGTGTCCTCCGCGCACAGCGGAGGTACCCGCGTGGTGTCCTCCGTTGGCGTGGGAGATGAGCTCTTGCGGACGCCGCCGCCGAGGATGGCGGCGGCGGCGGATCCGATCGTCGTCCTCGGCGGAGCTTTCGGCGTAGCTTTGCCACCCTCCGAGGCGGCGGCGGCGTCGCCGTCCCGCCGGGCGATGAGAAACGACTGCTCGAGCCACCCGCCCGTGAGCGCCTCACGCACGGTGAACTCCACAGCCTGCGCCACGTCGGCGCCCGGTGACTCCTTCGCCGCCGTCTCAGCCGCTTCAGCGAATCTTTTGGCATCCGTCGCCGCCGTTTTCGAATCACTCGGCATGTTGTGCGTGCCGCACGCCGTGTGGTTCGCGTCGGATTTACGGTATCCGATGGGAACAAAGGCGGAGGGTTCGAGGGCGCGGGTGATGTCCCTGGGCATCGGCGTCTCGTCGGCGTCGTCGTCCCCGAGGAGCGCTTCGGCATCTTTAGCATCTTTGGCGACTTTGATTCCGAGTTGCTCCGCGCCCCTGAGCTGCGCGTCGTGGCGTGCGGCGATCTCTGCCTGCCGCGCCGCGGCAGCCTCTGCCCTCGCGTCGTCCTCCACGTGCTTTTGCAGGCGGTTGAGTTTCTTGCTCTCCTTGTCGTCCTCCTCCTTCTGCTGTGCGAGCTTCGCCAGGAGCTTCTCAGCTTTTGAGATTGGCACGGTGGAGGTGTCCGCGCCGCCCCTCGGGGGCTTGGCGGACGCCGCGCCGGTCACCGAGGGCCTGGACGCGGTGTTGAGGGACCTGACCGTGAGCGTGGACGGCGCGAAGAGGGCGTCGAGCTCGGCGTTGCCGGTCTTGGCCCACGCGCTCGCCGTCTTTGGCTCTTGCTTTTTACGCGCGGGAGCCTTCGGCTTCGTCTTGACCGCCGGCGCGTCGTCGATCCCGGGGAGTCCGGCGTCGAGCATGTCGTCGTCGTCGTCGGACATCTGCCCAAAGTCGGGGTCGAGCGGCTGCGACATCGCGGCGGAATGGGTCAGCTCTCGCTCGCGTCTCAACTGTGGGGCGGTCGGCTCAGATCTGACATCTTGGAAGTTCAAACTCCCCGTGGCGATTTCCTGTCCCGCAGCAGGTGCCGTCCCCGTTTCGCATTTCGTCCCGGCGGCTGGCTGGTGCTGGAGGTTCGCGCGAGTGTCGAAGCTTCGCGAATACTCCGTCGTCGTCATGCTCGCTAGGTTGGCGTCGATGCGGTGTGCGTTGGGAGGCGGCGTTTCCTCCGGTGGGGTAGGCGTCAGGGTCGGCGCGCGGGGTGCGGTCGGGGGACGGCAACACGGGGAATTGAGGGCGGCGGTGTATCGGCGGCCGAATGCCAACAGAGCCCCGGGGTGCTTCGTCGTCGCCGGGAATCGTTTGGCGTCCACGACCCCGAGCAAGTCCACGGCCCTGAGTGATGAGACGGAATCGGATCCGCAACCCGAGGAGGAGCGAAGGAGCTACCGGCCGGGCATCTTCACCAGGCTCCCGAGCGTCGCGGCCGCCTCGGAACTGAAGACGTCCGCCCGCAAAAAGGCGACACGCGCGACGCCCGGCAAGGGGCTCAAAGATCCCGCGCTCCGGGAGAAGAGCCTCTCGGTCAAGCGCCTCCAGGCGATGACCTCCGGATACTGCAACCCGCTCAAGACGTACGTCAAGGGCTTCCCGAACCCAGACCGGTTCCACCCGTTCGAACGCGCGTTGCTCGAGCTCACGTTGAGCGACAAAAAGTACCGGACAACGGTGGAGGCGGTGGACAAGATGCGCAAGATCCTGTACGGCATCGGGAAGGGATACGCGTCGCAGGTCAACAACCAGCAGCGGATCAACGACATGAAGGCGACGACGGATAAAGGGTTGAACGAGATGGAGGCGTACTACTCCAAACACGGTCGATGCGTCGACGACTTGAAGTCAATCGCTAAGATGCTCCGGAGGCTTCCGGTTGCCGAACTGGAGACGCCCACCGTGGCGCTCGTGGGCGCGCCGAACGTGGGCAAGAGCTCCTTGGTCCAGGCGCTGTCCAGCGGCAAGAGCGAGATCAACAACTACCCGTTCACCACCAAGGGCATCAAGATGGGACACTTTTTCGTAGAAACCGAACGGCACATCGTCACCGACACCCCGGGACTGATCAACCGAGCCGACTTGGACCGCAACAAGATCGAGCTCCTCACGATCGCCACCCTGGAGCACCTCCCAACGTGCGTGGTCTTCGTCACCGACCTATCCGGCCTATCCGGCACGTCCATCAGCGACCAGCTGGAGCTCCGGGAATCGCTCTTTGAACAATTCGCGCACAGACGGCCGTGGATCGATGTCTTTTCAAAGGCGGCGACGGTGCCGGTGCTGGGCGGAACCACCGATCCGGAGGCGCAGGAGTTGTGGAACGAAAGGGACGTGGAGGAGGCTAACGCGGCGATCGCGGCGATCCCGGACGCGATGCCGACGAGCGCGTTCGAGGGCTGGGGCATCCCCGAGCTGCAGGAGCGCCTGACGAGTTTGCTGCGGAAACACAAGGAGCAAAGTTTGGAAAGTACCGACTTCGCAGAGTCGAACAAAGCCGAGGGCGAGGTGTTGTAATTTTATGATATGGTGGTTCGTTATTTCGTCGCGTGCACACGTCGCGCAGCGCTGAGTGTCAACATTTCCCGCACATGATCTTGCGCTCCTCCTCCATCAAAGCCGCGAGCAAGAGAGGCGGCCGCTTGGGCAAAATCAACTCCTTCTCCGACTCGATTTTGAGTCCAGCCGCGACGCGACCGGCGCCGCCGCCGCCGCCGAGCTCCACCGCGTTCGAGTTGGCACCCGCCGCCGCCTCCTCCAGCTCGGTGATCTGCACCGAGTTCTTCGCGGCATCAACACCCTCATCCATCGCCGCCGCAGCCTCCTCGTCCTCGTCCAGAGTCTCCAGTCGCATCGCGCGGTCCCGCAGCTTGAACATGCCGGTTCCCACCGGCATGGGGATACCCATGATGATGCACTCGCTCACGCCGTCGATGGTATCCGTCCGTCCGTGCAGCGCCGCGTCGAACAGGTGGTCCGTGGTCTTCTCGAACGACGCCAGCATCAGCACGCTGTCCTTCATCTTCGCCATGCCGAACCGGGTGATACCCAGCACCTCGCCCTTGTACGTCATCACGTCGGCGAGGAGCATCGAGTGCCTCGCGTCGATGGACATGCCGTGCGCCTTCATCGTGTCGTTGATCTCTTTGATGATGCAGGACCGGGCGGCTTCGATGCCCAGCGTGCGCTCAGCCTCCATGACGTGGTTGGTGGTGGTGTGCGTCCCTTTGACGCCCTCGACTCCCATGACAGCCTGCAGGTTGATCCCCTCGACGACGAGGTTGTACTTGCCACTACCCATGTCGTTGATGACGGCTCTGGACACGCTCGGAATGCCCTGCACGATGACGTTGGGAACAGCCGTGCGCAGCGTCTGCAGGTGGAAAAGCGCGCGCCTGTACGCGGCGGGGCCTTGCGCGGCGTTGGCTTTCGCCTTGGACTCCTCGTCGGGGGGTAACACGTGCAGCAAGTTGTCTCCGGCGTGAAGCACGTGGTTAGCCTTGAGCTTCAACTTTGGCGCCGAGAGCAACGCGTGTCGCACCGACTCGGTCGTGACGTCGAGCTGCAGCATGGAGATGACCTCGGGGTCGATGCACACCTCCAGGTAGCACGCGGTCGGGTTGAACACCACGTCGATAAACTTGCAAACCTCGCCCAACGTCGTCTTCTCCACGCGGCCTTTCACCACCCGAGCCGCCTTGACGTTGTCGTCGCACTCGAGGCTCGCGGTGATGATCGGGGTTGAGATGTTCTTGGACGCGTTTATGATCTCCTTGATGCGCGGCACGCCAAGTGTCACGTTCATGGACGCGACGCCGGCGAAGTGGAAGGTTTTCAGCGTCATCTGAGTGCCGGGCTCGCCGATGGATTGCGCACCCACCGCGCCGACGGCGCTCCCGGGTTCGATTCGCTTGGACCGATACTTGGTAACGCAGCGCTCCAAAAACTCGTCGAGCTGGGGCTTCGTGACGCCGACGCCGTGGCCGTCGGGCTCGCCGACACGAACGAGGTTGGCGCGCGCGAAGCTCACGAGGTCGCGCTTGAACTTGACGCTCATGCCGTCCTTGATCTTGTGCGCGCCGTCCTCGTTGTTCAGCGCCGTCGCCATCGCGTTCATCTCCGGCTTTGCTGCGAGGTTTGCATTCTTCCGTGGACTCTTCTGCGCGGATTGCGGGACCAATTTCGTCCCCTTCTTCCCCCCGCCCTTAGCCGCCGCCGGCTTGTCGTCCTCGTCGTCGGAGGCGCGGCCGTTGGTTTGCACGTTGGGCGACCCCATCGCGGTCGCCGCGGCCGCGACGGCCGCGCCGGAACGCGAACCTCTCGCCGAAGTTCGCGTGGCTCGCGATTGAGTTGGGGGCGGTTCCTTCTTCTCCGTCGGGGCGGCTTCCTTCTCGCCGCCGCTGAGCCGCCGGCTGCTCCGCCGCGCCGTCTTCGCGGGGGGCGACGGCGCCTCCTTCACCTCGTCCTCCTTCTTCTCCTCCTTGACCTTCAGCGCCGCCGCGGCTGAGCCCCGTCGCGCGGGGGTTTTACGCTCCACGATTTTCCCGGTATCCGCCTTGGACCTCGACGCGAGCCTTTGCGGATCCGCGGCGATCGATTGCGTCTCCTTCTTCGCCTTGACAGCCTTGGCGGCGGCCGCCTGCCTGCCCCCCGCGATGACGTCCATGTTACCCTTGATGGCCTTCGCGGCGTCGACGCCGCCGTCAGTCTCCCAGCTCACGCCGATTCGGCTGAGAGCGGCTCGAACTTCGTCTTCGCCCACGAGTGGCCCGGAAGATCGCGGGACCAATCCCTTGACGTGCTGCAGCAGCCGTGGGAACTCCACGGGCTGCGCGTCCGCACCCTCCATCTCGGTGGGCTCCATGCCGTCGTCGCCGTACGACAGCTGGACGATCCCGCCGGTGCTGTTGCGCACGGTCCCGTCGTACCTCAACGATAGGTCCTCGAGCGCCTTCATGAGCCTCCGCGACATGTACCCAGTCTCCGCCGTCTTCACCGCGGTGTCCACCAAACCTTCGCGGCCCGCCATGGTGTGAAAGAAAAACTCGGTCGGGCGCATCCCGGAGAAGAACGAGTTGGCGACGAAACCCTTCGCCGCCGGGGTCTTCTCGCCGCGTTTGAAGTGCGGCAACGAACGCTCGGCGAATCCGTCGGGGGGACGCACGCCCCCGACTGCTTGCTGCCCCACGCACGCCACCATCTGCGATATGTTAATCGTGGACCCTTTACTCCCGCACAGCGCCATGATGAGCGGCGCGTTGTGGCGCGGGAGCTCGTCGAGGCACACGTTACCGGCAGTCTCGCGGACGGTGGAGAGGATACCCAACACCTCCGCCTCGAGCGTCTGCTCCGCGTCGCACCCGGGCTGAAGCGCGAGCGTCCCAGCCTTGAAAGCCTCGATGCGCTCGTCGCACGCGTCGTACCCGCGGTTCACAACCTTACCCTTCTCATCCTGGAGCCGGTGGCCCGGGGTGACGTCGTCGATACCGACGGAGAACCCGCGGGTGCCGAGCCACCTGGCGGCGAGCTTGGCCACCCTGTTCATGCACGACGCCGTCCGCTCGGACCCGTATTCGCTGTTGAGGACGTAGAAGAGCCCGTTTTTGTTGCCGCTGCCCAACGTCGCTTTGCCCAGTTGCCCGCACATGATCTCCGAGTTTTGTATACACACGTAGCCGTCCCGTGGGCACATGTGTTTGTTATCGTTTTTGCTGTAATTCTTCTCGGCGACTTCGAGGTTGACGAAGATCCTGTCGGCGGCCCTTGGGCGGATCAGCATGCCAAACAGCTGCTTCCCGGTCCACAACTCCACCGGCTTGACGATCGCGGGGGTGGGCAGGTCCACCGACATCAGGGCATCGCCCATGTACGCGATCAGGGCTCCAACCTGGGCACGATCCAGGAAGTGATCCCTGGCCGTCAGGATGTAAGAAGCGGTTAGGAAATCTTGCGTAGCCGCGACCAAAATCTCGCCGTTTTTCGGCGTGCACAGGTTGTTGTGGACGCTCATCAGGTTGATCGCCTCCGCCCTCGCCTCCTCCGTCTGCGGGCAGTGGATGTTCATCTCGTCGCCGTCAAAGTCCGCGTTGTAAGGCGTGCACACGCACTCGTTGAACCGCAAGGTCCGCCACGGCATCACCCGGGCGCGGTGAGCCATGATGGACATCTTATGCAGCGACGGCTGACGGTTGAACAGCAGCACGTCGCCGTCGTGCAGGTGCCGTTCGACCACGTCGCCGTACTTGAGCTCGCTCGCCACGCGCCTGCGGTCGCCGTATTTGAGGTACTGGGTACCTCCCGATTTGAAGCGGACAAAGTTGGCGCCCGGGTGCTTGTTCATGCCGTTGCGAACGCGCTCGCGGATCATCTCGATGTTGTGCCTGGACACCACCTCCGGGTAGGTCATCATCTTCGCGATGTGCAACGGGACGCCGACCTCGTCGATGCGAAGGTTGGGGTCCGGGGAGATGACTGTGCGGCCGCTAAAGTCTACGCGTTTTCCCGACAAGTTTCCTCGGAAGCGGCCCTGTTTCCCCTTGAGTCTCTGCACGAACCCTCGGAGGGGCTTACCCGGGCCTTGGTACTGCGCGGACAAACCCGGGAGCTCGGAGTTGATGTACATCGCGCACTGGATCTGCAGGAAATCCCAGTTTTCCATCAGGTTGTTGATCGCCAGCCCTTTCTCCAGCCCTTGCCGCAACACGTTGTTCACCTCGATGATCTGTATGAGCTTCATGGTGATGTCGTCCTCGTTACTCCCAGCCTGACCGTCCATCTCCACGCTCGGGCGAATACACACGGGGGGCACGGGGAGGTGGGTGAGGATGAGGTGCTCCGGTCGGTCGGCGATGTCCAACAGCTCGCAGTCCTGCGGCGAGATCTTCGACAAGATGTCCTGAACGCGGATCGGGTTGAGGTCATCCTGAACCCGCGACAGGTTCGCCTTGAGCTGGTCGTTGTGCTTCACAGCCTCCTCGAACTCCTTCATGTACGCCTCCATCAACTCTGGGTTTTTGCTGTACTTCTCGTGCACGATCTTCAAACTCGCGCCCGCCCTCTTGACCACCCCGTTGGCTCCCCCGCAGTGGTAGCACGTCCTGCACCGCTTGCACTTGTCCGCGAGTTTCTTGGAGAGCGCGCGCTTGGGCACAATCTCCAGTCGTGGGTTACGAAACCGCTTGAGGAACTGCGTGCGTTCTTCCTCTGGGAGCATGACGCGGCTGCACTCTTTGCACACCTGCTGGAGGATGGAGATTATGTTCTTGAAGTAGCCGATGTGAAAGACGGGCATCTCGAGCTTGACGTAGCCGAAGTGCCCGGCGCAGTCGATGAGCTTGCCCTTACACGTGGCGCACTCCGCCCCTTTCTTATCCGTGGTACCCATGCGCGGATCCAAGATGCCGTTCTTCAGCGGGACCCGCTGGGGCATCTGGTAGAGGTTGCGCTCAAACACGTGAAACACGCCGCACTTTGCAATCTCCTGCGGGGACATCAAGGAGAAGCGCACGCTGCGGATCTTGCGCGGGGCGTTCAGCTCCTTGAACGGCGCCTTGCTGAACTCCAGCGGCTCGGCGGTGTTCCTGCCTTGCGTGGAGCCATCGCCCGAAGCCGTGGGAGGCATCGCCCCTTACCTACCCCGAAGCGCTCGTATGAACAAAAAGCGTTCGCCCGCCGCCGACGAAAGGCGAGCGCGAGATGGAGAGCCCCGGGCGCCGCCGGGGTCGGGTGGTTCGGTGTATCGGAGAACGCGCGCCGGCTGTCTCCTTTCCTCGACACGTTCGGGCAGTCGGACACCCCGCTTTGGTCCCTGGGGCGCTCCGGGCTGCCGCGGCGCCGTAGCCTTTGGTGCGGCGGCGACGGAGCGAGTTGTTAGGGATCGATCCCTCCTCGCCAAGTCAGCTCTCGGAAAACACCTGGTATCGAAGCCTGATGAGAACAGGATAGCCGTGCCCACGCTTCAGAAGAGCCCACACACCTCGCAGGCGCAGCATCGACCACCGCAGTCGCCATGTCCGCCGCCCTCTTCCTCGCACGCCGCGCATCCTCCGCGGCGTCGTCCGCGTCCACCTCCGCACGAGGCGCCCTCGCGTCGCACTTCGCGGCGACCGCCCCGACGGAGAGGGCACCACGTCATCTTTATCTTCATCAAGGGGCGCGCCTCATGGCCACCGACGCACCCGCGATGCCCCCGATGTACACCTCCACGCACGAAGTCCTCCGCCCGGACACGTCCATGAAACCACCCGACGGCTCCGTCGTCATGACCGTCGGCCTCACCCCGCGAGCCTTCGACCTCATCGGCGACGTCCGGCACGTCGAGCAAACTTTCCGGCACTTCGTGGACATCCGCGGCGAGATCCCGGACGGTGTGCCCCTGTGCATGCTGCACTGGGAGGGGTTCAAGCGCACGGCGAGCGACGAGCTGTACCACGCGCAGTGGGCCAACGCCACGGGCGACAGGCCTTTGACGCTTCCGTTCGCCGCCGCGGTCGTCGCGGTGAATCAGTCCGCCATCTCAGACGCGTACAAGACCATCACGGGGGAGGAGAGCGGCTGGATCTACAAGGTGCGCGCGAGGCCGGAGGCGATGGAGACGGCGCGCAAGCTGAGGCTGGTGATGTCGGAGGAGGAGTACAACGCGATGTGCGACAGGCAGGAGGAGGCGGAGGACGCGGAGGCTTCCCGGTCGTACCCGTAGATAGGATAGATGTCTTGTCTCAAGCAAAAACTTTGATTGATTTCGATGTCAACTGCGGTGTCAACTTCGAAGGTTCCCGCGCGCCACCGGTCACTTCTGACCCTCGCAGGAACCCACCACACGCTCCCACCATGTCCGCGACCGCGTGCCCCATCGCCATCAAGGTGCCGGTACACTCCGGCTACCGCCGCTCTAAGCTGCCTCCCGTCGCCGCGCGCCTCCAGGCTCGCGAGAAGCCGGAGCGCAAAGCCGTCTCCGACGAGGTGAGAGATGCGTTTGGTTTTTCGTCGAGGCGCGCGAATGTTTGACCGCCGCGCGTCGACCGCGACGGGCGTTCACGCGCCGTTCCCGCCCGAGTTCGATGGATTCGATGTCGTCGCTCCACAATCGACCGCGTGAATGGGTTCTTCGCACATCGCGCGGCCCTGATACGGCCAAACTCCGGACCCGCACGTCCCGTCAGGCACACGCCATCGTCTGACCCGCGTTTTCCTTTCGTTTGACCAGATCGACGCGCGGCGCGAGCTCCTCGTCGCCGCCGCGCAGGCTCGCAAGGCTGCGACCGCGGCGCTCCACAACAAGCGCGTCAACGAGCAGCGATCATCCGCGATTCGCATGAAGACCAGCATCGAGCAGTACACCCGCCGCACCATCACCCGCCGGCTCAAGGTGAGATCTCGCATCGCGCGTCCCGTAGGGTTCGGCCGTTTCTTCCTCCGTCACAGAATCAATGGTTGACCAACCCCGCCCCGACATGAAACAGGAGGCCGAGGCCCTTCGCGAGTCCAGGCTGAAGGCCAAGGCGATCAAGGCTAAGACATTCCTCGCCCGCGTCGATCACGTCGCCGAGAAGAACGACGCCCGCAAGGTGCGCACAAGTCCCACCCGCAACCATGGCACCCCCCCGCGAGATCCTCCAACTCTGAGAAAAGGGTTGACTTCGCACCGCAAATCGACACGTGTATTTTGAAAGCTTCAAAAACGCTCGTGTACTCGCCGAGACCGACGACTCACATCTCATCCCCCCATCACACACGCTGAACTCTACCAGGCTGAACTCTCGACGCAGCTCGAACGCAAGCTCGAGGCTGCCGCGCAGAAGCGCGAGCGCCAGCTGGCCAACCGCCAGTTCGCCGCCGCCGACGCCACCGCCCGCGCCAAGTCGATCGCGCTGGAAAAGTCCCGCGAGACCCAGACGATCGCCCGCCGCCTCTCCGACCGCATCTTCACCGCCGCGCACCGACGCGACGTG
>ENA-UOXV01005202-UOXV01005202.1-marine-metagenome-genome-assembly--contig:-NODE-5202-length-14447-cov-5.393552_pt1 | contig 14447 bp, 15 predicted proteins | sample MGYA00238165_ERZ766961 | MGnify/ENA primary metagenome ERZ766961 (study PRJEB28924, sample SAMN03173240) | marine metagenome | biome: Marine; feature: Water; material: Subsurface seawater | place: North... | reverse complement strand
CACCGCCGCCGGCGACGAGATGAGAGATGGGGCACCCGGGGGTGAGACGCGCGCCGATACCGGGGCTGAGGCGCCGAGGAAGGAGGTGGAGCTGTTCGACGGCCCGGGCGTCCCGTACGCGCACAAGTTCACCAGCGTCCGCACCAAAGGCTACGGCGGAACCGCGACGCTCGACGGGACAGTCGCCGCCGACATGATCTGCTGGGACCACTTCTTTTCCCGACCGTGCGTACCCATGGATGGGACGAACCCGAAGGTCCCGGGATCGATCCCCGACGCGGCCAAAAACCCGTGCGGGCTGTGCCACGACTTCAACGACCCCAACCGCACGTGCAGCGGACGCATTCGCGAGGCGTTGGGGCAGATCAAGCCCGGCAAATCCGTCAAACGCGGCCAGTCCCAATGCCGATACGGAAACAGATGCGAATGGAACCACCCATCCGACGAGCAGGTCAGAGCCACCCTATTGAACTGGTACAAGTCCAACGTGGCCAGATCTGAGACGCCGGTGTGGTCAGTGACCGAGGAGAGCGCGTCGCGGTTCAGGGCGTTCCACGATGAAGGCAGAGCCGCGGCTACATCCGGCGACAAAAGTGAAAAAAAAGATGCGACAAAAAACTCAAACCAAGGGACTCCAATGCCTACGCGTGAACGCGAGGAGACGGAAGAGACGCCGGAGGTTCGCGCGCGCGTCACCGGTTGGATCAAAACCCGGTTCCTCAAGAAGTCCGCGGAGTCACCTTACCTCGAACGCTTCCTCAACGAACCGTTCTTCGAGGACGTCATGTCGGTCCCGCGACTTCGGAGGCTCTTCGTTCATAAAAAGTCGTACAAGGAGGTCACCGAGGCGTTCGGGACGTACCAGCGCATACGCGAGCTGCTCCCGAAACTGCGGGTACCCGGTTCGAACCCTGGACGTGCCGATGCCCCGGGAACGCGGCTCGTGATCTTCGACGCGTGCTCCGGGCGGGGAATAGGGGCGTTGTTGTTGAGCTTTTGGTTCCCAAACGCGAAGATCGGTGAGATTATTATTTCTTTTGTATGGGCAATTCGAATGACGTCGTGTTTTTTCTTTTAACAGTGATGATGGACGCAAACGGAGCGATGGATCTGTCGCACGTCCAATCGCTGCCCAATCGGAACGTCGTGTTTCGCCACGTGGACCTCTACGGCGCCTCCGTCGTCGAGACCATCAAGAAAGAGACGGGAGGCAATCACGCTGGGTCGGTGGTGGTGTTGGTCGGAACCCATCTGTGCGGCGCGTTGTCGCCGAGACTCATCGACCTTTGCTTCGGCATGGACGAAGTGCACGGTACGTATATTTTATTTTAATTAGCGTAAAACTGTTAGCACTATGCGCAATTAAACTGACGCCGACTGTATTGTTTGTTTACAGGGATGATTTTGTGTCCGTGTTGCATGAAAGGGCAGTTGGGCGGGGACTGCCAGCGCGCGGGACGGGCGCGGGGTGTGGACCCGTACGTGGTGCTGTGCGAGACGTTCGCGAGGCTATGCGAACGGGAGTGTGAGAGTGCCGCGGCGGTGACTGGTCGGGGGGGCGAGTCATCGATGGAGTCGACGGGCGACGACGGCGCGTTGAAAGGAGAGTTGATAGAGTCGTCGGCGCCCGTGGGTTCGGTGTCTGTTGCAGCGGACCTCGGTGTGTGCTCGCCCGTGAACTGTTTCATAACGGTGGCGAAGGACGCGGGTGGTCTGTGCGGGGTGTGCTAGCTAGCCACTAGAGTGTTGTAGCGGAAAGGAAAATTTTGCTCCATGACGACGGTGTACATTATTCTGCTGACAGTGCGTTCGCGCTGTGGACGCACTGGTGACCGCGCGCGATGACGACGTCGCGCGCCGCTCGGGTGTGTCGCGCCGCCGCGCTCGCCGCCGTGCGGAGCATCGCGCCGGCTCGCGAGTGCATCCAGAAGCCGACGTTCTTCACCCGGGAGCGCCATTGGAGTGCCACCGCCGCCGCTCGGCACGGGCCATCTAGTGACTCATCGGGCGACCACCACCACGACCACGACGACGGTCAACCCGCCACCGCGGTCATCGCCATCGGCAGCAACGAGGGTGACCGGGTCGACCTCTTCCGCCGCGCCCTCCGGGCCCTCGACGAGGCCGGCATCGCCGGTACGCGCCCCTCTAGGTCGAACCAATCTCACATTCTCATCTCTCGGAGAAATCTTTTCCATCATCCCTCGCCCTCGTGTCCACTCCTCGTGACCACTCACTGACAATCGCCCCGATTGATGCATCGCGCACGCAGTGGACGGACATAGCGCTCTGTACGAGACGGCACCGGCGTACGTCACCGACCAGCCGTCGTTCCTAAACGCCGCCGCGGTGGTCCGCGTCAGGGATCCAAAAGATCCAATGGCCAAAGATCCACTACTATTGCTCGATCGCCTCAAGTCCGTGGAGAAGACGCTGGGACGCACGGAAGGCGGCGTGCGGTTCGGCCCGAGGCCGATCGACCTGGACATCATCTTCCACAAATGCGGGACGCACAGCTGTGACCGGCTCGAGGTCCCACACCCGCGGTACCACGAGCGAGGCTTCGTGCTCGCGCCGCTAGCCGACCTCCTCAAGGCGGAGCCTCGACGAAGAATGAAGAGCGTACCGGGCTCGGGGCTTCACAGGGGCGACGCCGACGCCGGGACGGGCGTCGGCGGCGGGTTGGCGATGTGGGCGGACCCGGTCAACGCGGGCCTGGCCACCGCCGCGAGGCTGTGGGCCGGCGTTGGGGGCGAACGCAACGTCGGGTCCGACTCTGGTGATCTGCGACGGGTCATGCCGATGGGGGGATATAAAAATTCACCGACGACGTTGTGGAGCTGGGGCGATCGCACGCGGGTCATGGGGATCCTCAACGTCACGCCTGACTCCTTCAGCGACGGCGGGGTGCTGATGGAGTCGCGGATGGAGGAGGTAAATCCTAAACCGTTCACGTACGGCGGCGCGAACGGCGTGGACGTGGCGGCTGTGTTGCATCGCGCTCGTTTAATGATCGACTCGGGGGCTGACTTTCTGGACGTGGGCGGGCAGTCCACGCGGCCGGGCGCGACGCGCGTGAGCGCGGAGGAGGAGGCTGGCCGCGTCATCCCCGTGCTCGCCGCGCTCGCGGACATGATCGCTAAAGAGTACGACGGAGTGAACAATGGAAGGCACTCCGGAAGGCCGTTCATCTCAGTGGATACTTTTTATGGATCGGTCGCCGCAGCCGCCGCCGCCGCCGGCGCCGACGTCATCAACGACGTCTCGGGGGGAACCATCGATCCACACATGCACGCGTGCGTCGCGAAACTGGACCGCCCGTTGCCGTACATCGGGATGCACATGCGCGGCGACCCGGGCACGATGCAGTCGGACGAACACGTGCGTTATATCGACGTGATCAACGACGTCGCGGGTGAGACGGTGAAAAACGCGAACAAAGCGATCCACGCGGGAATCGAACCCTGGCGCCTGTGGACGGACCCTGGGCTCGGTTTCGCCAAGACGAGCGACGGTAACTGGGAGCTGTTGCGCGGTTTGCGGGATGTACGGGAAGGGCTGGGCGGCGCGCTCGCGAGGGCGCCCGTGCTCGTCGGCGCCAGTCGGAAAGGTTTCTTGGGGGCGGTGACTGGTCGGGCGGCGGCGGGGGATCGGGACGTCGCGAGCGCGGCGGCGGCGGTGGCGGCGGTGGCGGGGGGCGCGGACGTGGTTCGTGTGCACGACGTTCGGGGCACGGTGGACGCGGTGCGGGTCGCCGACGCGGTGTGGCGCGGTCGGCGGGAGGACTTGTTACGATGAGAGAGTTTGATTCAGCCGCAGTTGTGACTTTATTACAAGCGCAGTCGACGCTTCTTCGTTACTTTCGTTACTTTCGTCACTTTCGTCTTTCTCGGGTCGTCAGCGCCTCCGTTGGGGCGTTGAGGACCGCACCTCGTTTCAATTCGCACAGGCTTCGCATCCGCCGGCGACGTCTCTCTCTCCTCGTCCATAGCGGGACGACTCGCGTGAGTAATAACGACTCGTTATTTATACTCCAGTCATCCCGCCCCATTCTCCGAAGAGTCCAAACGTTAGGTCCCCTGGCATCCATCTCAGTGCGCGCCGACGCCCGTGTTGGCGGGGTAGGCGGCCGTCTGCGCCGCCGCCGCCGCCGCCGCCAGCGTCGCCGCGTCATCGTTCCCGGTTTGTGACGTCTTGCCTGCGTCGACGCCCGCGACTAGGCTCGCGGCACCCTCGCTTCCCAGCGCCTGATCCAGCATCCCCGCGAACTGCGCCCTCAGCGCCGCCACACCCTCCGGGCTCTCCCCGACGCCGCCCGGGAACCGCGACGCGCGGATGACTTCCCACAGCTGTCCCGCCGCGAGCTCCGCGTCCCGGACGTACCCTCCCCGGTGGCACGCGACGACCAGCGTGGTGAGCGTTTGGACGACGGTGGCGTGTGGTCCGAGTTGTTGGTAGAGCTCCGCGGCGCGTGCGGCGAGCTGCTGGATGAAGGCGTCGAGCTCGGCGTTGTCGCCGTTGTTGTTGTTGTTGTTTGTTCCGGCGGCGGTGGGTGGGACCCCGTTGGCGGGTGGGTCGGCGACGGGTGCACCGCCGGGTTCAGTCTTCGGGATGGATTCGTGAGCGGGCGGCGCGATTGGAGCGGATGCGTCGTACGCCGGCGGCGGCGCGGACGCCGCCGCCGCGGATGTGCCCCATCCGGCGGCTGCGGAGCTCATCGACGCGTGCGCCGCCGCGAATTGCTGCTGCGCCTGCTGCGCGGCCATGAGCTGCTGCCATTGCGCCGCGTCCATCTGCTGCTGCTGCTGGGCGGCGAATTGGCCTTGCTGCGCGAACCCTTGCTGCGCCTGCATCTGCCGCGCCATCATGATCGCGGCTTCCACCGAGTTCGGGTTGAACCCGCCCATCTGCTGCTGCTGCTGCTGCTGCTGCGCCAGCTGGAGCTGCGCGGCGAGGATGTTCTCCATCTTCAGCCCGTTCACGCCCGCGCCGCCGCCCATCCCCGGCATTCCGGCCATCATCGCCGCCGCCTGCTGCTGCTGCTGCATCTGCAGCGCCGCCATCGGGTTGAATCCATTGCCGTTGAGCCCCGCGAGCGAGTTCAACCCATTCAACCCATTCCCCGCGGCGTTCAACCCCGGATCCAATCCCCCGGACCCGATGACGTCCCTCGCCGCCTTCCGCTTCACCCCGCGGAAAACGTTGGCGTGCGGGTTCTCCGTCATCTCGAGCTCCTCCGCGGCGTTCAGTAACATCAGCAGCTCCGGCGCGGTATCGATCCCCAGCAGCGGGTTACCCCCGCCCGCCCCGTTGACCCCGTGACCGCCGCCGCCGCTCCCGTGATGCACCGAGAACCCGGCTCTGTGAAGATTCATCGCCACCGCGGGAAACTCGCTATCCTCGCTGTCCGAGTCGTGGTGGCCGCCCCGTAAGCCTTTCCCCTTGCGCCTGGCGTACTCCTTGAAAGCCTTAAAGTCCGAATCGGAGGATGAGCCACCGCGGCCGTGACGGCCGGCGCCGCCGCCGAAGGTTTTTTCATATCGTCGCGGCGACCTCGGGCGCTTGACGTGCGGCATGGCATCCTCGTGCCCGGCGACGAGCTCCGCGAGTTCCTCGTCCTGCGCCCACTCGCGCAGCCCGAACAGACCCTCGCGCGGCCTGTGACGTGAAGATTGGGTGGTGGGGTGGTGGTGGGAGGTTAGCGAGAGTCGACTCGGCGTCGGTGTTTGTTTCGGGGACGAGTGGAAAGTTTGAGTGGAAAGTTTGAAGAGAGCGTTATCACGGTGCGCGGATCACCCGCGAACCGTCATTGATGGGACGTCAGCAGATGAACAACCGCCTTCATCTCGGGCAAAATTTGAAGACTGCTTCGGCATACACGCGCACTTGACCGACCAAAAAACGTGATCGGGATTTGGAATTTTGGGCCGACTTTTCTCAACGAAGCTGGCGCGGGGGGAAGGCGGGGACGTGCACCCACCTGCAGAACACCGACCCAGCCTTGCCATCTTTCCACTTCTTGATGTCCGTGTAGAGCGCGCTGGCCATGGTAGCCTCCGGGGTCTTCCCCGGGAGGTTCCCGATGATTCCCATGCGGATCGCGGTCCTGTGAACGGGGGGGAAGGGTGGCATGGACGTCAGCTTTTTTTCGGTCGAATCTGGTCTCATGCAACAGCTCGCATGGATAGCTGATCCCGTTCGCGCGCGCGATGCGTGCACGCGCCCGCGCGGAATGTACCCACGCTCGGTGCGCGCGTGAAGTAAAGGGAGTTCCTCGGGGCGCGATGCCGTTTCCGAGGGCGATACGCGCGATCGTGGCACTCACCTCGTCACTTCTCCGGTCGACATCAGCCGGCGTTCCGTGCGCAAAACCTGCAGGGCCGCGTTCTTGAACACGCCTCCGCCTGGGTGTGAGGAAGGGGAAAAAACGTGAGCGGGCGGTGTTGGACCGCGCGGTGATGCGTCGCGGGGAGGCGCGCGATGCGCTTAAGACCGCCCATCTCGCGAAATAGACTCGCATCGCGAGACGATCGGGCGCGTGCGCGATCGTCACCGCGTTCGCGCGCGCCATCGAGAGCGTAGAACGGGGGTCCCATGCGAACGGCTTGGAAGATTGCAGAATGCGTGTGACGCATGCCAATCATAAGGGATGCGGCGGGCGAACGCACCTCCTTTGGGCGGCGGCGGCGCCGCCGTGGGCTTATCGGTCGCGATCGACATCGGGCACTGTCTGTTGCACCACTCACACGTCCCTGTACGCGTGTGCGGTGCGCGCGAACGCGAGTGGCGCGGCTTCCCGGCCACCCGCCCGTTTACGGGGTGAGCCGCGTGGACCCCCGTTTTTTTAGTCACGTTTTCGTTATCATTTTGTGAATTCGGCCTTCACAAAAGGAAACTTCACCACCGGTGAACCCTCGATCGGGGTTTAAACATTTTTTTCGGTCCGCGCCCGAACCACCGAAAAAGCAAAGTTACGTCTACTTTGAGCCCTTCGAAACGCGATTTGATTGGTCCGCGTATATCCACCTCGGCACTGTTCTTTGGAGGATATTTATCATATCGAAAACAGGCGACGTCACCGGAATTAATTATGATTAATTAACCCCCATCAAACAGTTAAAATCTGTGGCTATTTGTCATTGCTATTTGTCCCCATTTGTCACTGAAAGTTCATCCTCACCGACAGGAAAGTACCGGTCACCTCCTGGGAAGCCGAGGGGACGCGAGGTAGAACAGATAAGAACAAGCGGAGCCGAATCGTTTTCACGTGTTTTGATCGGTACGGTTGATCGGTGTGTACGATGAAAACGAGATATTTATGGGTCGAGTGCGATGCATTTTGATCGACAAAGCCTGTCAACGAAGGAAGTCGACCGCCTGAATGTGAGACTCGGCGCCACCTTTTTCTTCCTGTCAGGGTTTTGGTGATCGTCGACGCGCCCACCGCACACACGTCTCGCGCGCGCTAGAGGTGGACCCACACCCACCCGAGTGAAGCCGAGTGAGACCAACCATGGCCGAAGAGGCAACGGCCGCGATGGCCGCCGTGACCGTCGAGGACACCGAGGACGACACCACCGAGGACTTCAGCGCCGGCCGCGTCGGCGTCGCCCCCGAGATCGATACAGGCATGACCCTCGAGCAGCGCTTCGACCTGTGCCGCTCCGTCGGCGAGGAATGCATCCAGGAGGAAGAGCTCCGCAACCTCCTCGACAAGAAGCCCGTCCCGGTATGCTACGACGGGTTCGAACCCAGCGGCCGGATGCACATCGCGCAAGGCGTCATGAAGTGCCTCAACGTCAACAAACTGACCAAAGCGGGATGCCACTTCAAGTTCTGGGTCGCCGACTGGTTCGCGCTCATGAACAACAAGATGGGAGGCGACTTGAAGAAGATCCAGAAAGTAGGTCAGTACATGGTGGAGGTGTGGAAAGCGGTGGGCATGGACTTAAGCCGCGTGGAGTTCATCTGGTCAAGCGAAGAGATCAACAAACGAGGACACGAGTACTGGCCGCTCGTGCTCGACATCGCCAGGCGCAACAAACTGAGCCGGATCCTCCGATGCACGCAGATCATGGGACGGTCCGAGACGGACGAGCTCGCGGCGTCGCAGATCTTCTACCCCGTCATGCAGTGCGCGGATATCTTCTTCCTCAAGGCTGACATCTGCCAGCTCGGAGTGGACCAGCGCAAGGTTAACATGCTCGCGCGGGAATACTGCGAAGACATCAAGCGCAAGAACAAGCCGGTGATCTTGTCGCACCACATGCTCGCCGGCTTGAAGCAAGGCCAGGAGAAGATGAGCAAGTCCGATCCGGAGTCCGCCATCTTCATGGAGGACTCCGAGGCGGACGTCAACGTCAAGCTCAAGAAGGCGTACTGTCCCCCAGGGCAGGTCGAGGTGAGTTCATTTGTTTATTTGTTTATTTGCGTATGTCGTATGGGCGATTGGACTGACGTCACCGGTTTTGTTCACAGGGCAACCCGTGCCTCGAGTACGTCAAATACGTCGTCATCCCTTGGTGCGGCAAGTTCAGCGTGACGCGCAGTGAGGCGAACGGCGGAGATAAGGATTACCTCGAGTACGAGGAGGTGGAGGCGGACTTCAAGGCTGAGGCGCTGCACCCGGGCGACGTGAAGCCCGCGCTCGCGAGGCACCTTAACCAGATCCTTCAGCCGGTGCGGGACCACTTCACGAACAACCCGGAGGCGAAGAAGCTTCTGGACACCATCAAGAAGTACAAGGTGACCAAGTGAAGTGAGCGAGTTGAGTTGAGTTTTCAATAGAATAAACGACCGAAACCGTCACCCCCACACGAACTTCCCGGCGCCCACTTTAAGGTCACCGAGCTCGCACGTCACCAGCTCGCAGTTCTCAAACTCCCGCCCGGTCAGTGAGTACCACACCCCCCAGTGCGCCACCATCGCGATGGAACGTTCGGGCCGTGACTCGATCCATTCCATCAGAAGCGACATGCGTCGTTCAAACTGTAAACAAAACACGCCGTCAATCTACTTGCCCATACAAAGATAAAAATAAACTCACCTCCTCGACGGGCTCCTGGACCACCCCGCTGACGCTCACCGCCGCGCCGAGGTTATCCCCCCCGTCCTCATCACCGGCGTACCACCACACGCCGTCCTTCTCCGCGTGCTCCTCTCGTAACGCTTTAACGCACCAGTCCGGGAAATCCGCCTCGATGGCGTCCGGGTGCCGTCCCACGTCGCTCGCGTGAAACACCCGTTCGCGCATCAACGCGCACGTCTCTTTTTTAATGCCTTGGCACGAACCGAACGCCAGGTCCGCGGTGGTCATCGCGCGGTGCAGCGGCGACGCGATGAGAACCTCCGGCGCCGGGTCGAGGAACCGTGTGACCGGCGCCAGCGACGCGGCTTGTTCCGCGCCTTTTTTGGTCAGTCTGGTGTCGTAGAAGAGCGGATCGACGAAGTCGGACGCTGTACACAAAACACGTCGTCACGTCGTCAGTCTAATTGCCCGTATGGAAATAAAAATATACGTACCGTCCCACCGGTTGGCCGCGAGATACTCGTTCATCTCCGTCCGGCCGTGCCTCACGAGGTGCAGGATCTTCTTGTCCGTCTTAACCGCGGATGCGTTGGATGCGTTGGATGCGGACGCGGCGTTGGTGGAGCCGCGTCGATGGGGAGGCACGTAGGGCGCTCCTCCCATGGTGGTGGAGAAGGCACGTCGATCTATGTGGGTGATGTGTCCCGCGCGTGCCGTGCCCGTGCCCACGCTCGCGCCCGCGCCCGCGCCCGTTCCGGTTCCGGTTCCTCCTCCGCGCGTGAGGCGGGTGACGTACGAGGCGAGTCGCGCGGTCACCGCCGCTCCCCGCATGTTTTCGCAGCCGAGCGCTCGAGGATGTGGTGCCTCCACGCGGGTGGACTCATTTTGATTGAGAACGGTTTCGCCTGAAGCCTCGCTCGCGGCGCGGTCAGCAAATACCCAGGCCGGTCGCATCACGGTCGGCACAATAACGAACCCGACTTTTACCAGTTTTCGCGCAAATATCCATTCGAATATCTGCCTCTCAGTCCAATCACGATCGTCTCGAGAACGGCACGGGGGGTGCCCAGGGCCATTCGAACATCCAGCGTGTCACGAGTTAAATCCCTTTTATGTGTATGTGTCGCACGCTGTTTGGTCACTGTGGCGGGTACTTCTCAAGATTCGGTCGTCATAAAAATCGCCAAAAAGTATCGGCGGCGTTTAAACCAGAGAATCAGGGTTCTCACATACCTGATCCATAACCTGAACACCATTTTATCAGAAAATGGAGACTAGTCCCCACACGGACTTATCGTGATTTCCGTGGATTTACCTAACTTTCTCCCTGGGCCTCACACATCATCTCGTTGTCAATTCTCGGCCGCATATGAACCCGCTTCGTGGCTCGTGCTTGCACTTGGCAACTTGGTTTTTCGTGTGTGTAATAAACCCCGCGACACGGCGCTTGAGCGGCACTTCATTCGTACACACCACACCTTCCCCAGCGCGGTTACTCCCCGAGTAAACGTTGCAATGGCCTCCTCCCTCGCCACCCACCAGTTCGCTGGCGTCCAGGCGCAGTTCAAGTGAGTCGCGCGCCCACGCGCACCCGCGATTCGGGCCCGTGTACCGGCATTTTTTTTATATAGCGGCGGAAGTTGAGCCCGACCGGAATCTTCTCCCGCATGGCCCCGACAACGCGCTCGTGTGCGCGCCGCGATTGCGGAAAACCCGCGCGAGCAATTCATGGACGTTCCACTGACCGCGTACCACCCACCTTTACCCACCACCAGGTCTGCCGCCGCCAAGAAGACCGTCAAGCCCGCGCGCAATGTGCAGGTACGCGTCCCAAAATTTCCTCGGCCGCGGGCTTGTTTTTCGCGTGTCAATGCCGAGAAACGACGCTTCGGGGACCCGCCTTTGCGCCCCCCCGTGCGTCGCGACCCGCGTTTGTTGATGACGAGCCCCGTTTCAACGCGAGCATCGATGTGTTTTGAAGAAGACGCGCGCGTGTGCGCGCGTTTATACACGCGCACGCCACCGCGCACTTCTTCGGGGCGCGTCACGCGTGCGCCCAGATTTTTCCAACTCGCGAGAGCCACTCAAAACATCTCTCGATTACCAATTTGATCCTGATCTCACGTACCCCTTCTTCTCCATCACCCAACAGACCCGCGCGGCCTACACCCCCAAGGCTAACCGCCCCATGAAGATCGTCTTCGTCTCCACCGAGGTTGCCCCCTGGTCCAAGACTGGAGGCCTCGGCGACGTCGTCGGCTCGCTCCCCGTCGAGCTCGCCAAGCGCGGCCACAAGGTGATGACAGTCGCGCCCCGCTACGACCAGTACAAGGGTGCCTGGGACACCTCCGTCCGCGTCGACGCCCTCGGCCACAACGTCGGGTACTTCCACGAGCACAAGAAGGGTGTCGATCGCGTCTTTGTCGATCACCCGCTCTTCCTCGCCAAGGTTTGGGGCAAGACTGGCAGCAAGCTGTACGGCAAAACCAACGGCGCGGATTACGCCGATAACCAGGAACGTTTCGCGATGTTCTGCCAGGCGGCGCTCATGGCGCCCATGGTGCTTCCCTTTGGGTTCGGCGAGGATGTGTGCTTCGTCGCCAACGACTGGCACTCCGGCCTCGTGCCCGTCATGATCAAGAAGGTGTTCCAGCCCCAGGGTGAGTCCCCCCCCCGTCCTCAAACTTCAAAAAAAACCAACTGGCGTTTCGATCCACTGGTTTCGAATATCCGGTTTGGATTGAACCAGGGAATACGCGCCAGCCTGGCCTTCGTTCCCGCCTGCGTGGCGTGTATGCCACTACTTTTCAGTCTGAAAAATATCTGTGATTTGACTTGTGGATTTTTCCAAAATTCGCGCATTTTCGGAGATGCAATTTTTTCAAATTTTCGAGTCTGTTACTCACCAACCCACCTCTGTCTCCTCCCCCTTCACCTCAACAGGCAAGTTCATGAACGCCAAGTGCGCCTTCACCGTCCACAACATCGCCTTCCAGGGCCGCTTCTGGCCCGCCAAGATGCAGCAATACGGCCTTCCCGAGACGGCCTCCAACGACTTCTTCTTCGAGGATGCCCAAGGCAAGATGTACGACGAGCGCATGCCCAAGAAGGATGGCGTGGTCGACGTGACCCCCGCCGGTAAGAAGTTCCGCAAGGATAACTGGATGAAGGCTGCCTTCATCAACTCCGACCGCAACATCACCGTGTCCATGAACTACGCCAAGGAGATTGCGGGTTCCGCGTCCAAGGGTGTCGAGCTCAACACCATCATCAACGCCACCGGCGGCATCGAAGGCATCGTCAACGGCATGGACCCCACCGAGTGGAACCCCGCCACGGACAAGTTCCTCGACATCACCTACGACAAGAACACCGTGGTGATGGGCAAGGCTGCGGCCAAGCAGGCGCTCCAGGCTGAAGTTGGCCTCCCCCTCGACCCCTCCGCCCCCGTCTTCGGCTACATCGGCCGCCTCGAGGAGCAGAAGGGTTGCGACATCATGATGGAGGCTGTCCCCAAGCTCCTCAAGCAGTGCCCCAACGCGCAGGTTGTCATCCTCGGTACCGGCAAGAAGTCCATGGAGAAGACGCTCGAGAAGCTCGACAAGCTGTCCCCCCGCATGGCTGGCGTCGTCCGCTTCTCCAACCCCATCGCGCACTTCATCACCGCGGGTGCCGACTTCCTCATGGTTCCCTCCCGCTTCGAGCCGTGCGGCCTCATCCAGCTGCACGCCATGCAGTACGGTACCGTGCCCATCGTCGCGTCCACCGGTGGTCTCGTCGACACCGTGAAGGAGGGCGTCACCGGCTTCCACATGGGCGCCATGGACCCCGACGGCCTCAAGCCCGACGACGTCGAGGCGATGGTTGACACGTGCGCCGCCGCCGCCGCCGCCTACGGCTCCCCGGCTCACACCAAGATGTCGTCCACGTGCATCGGACAGGACCTGTCCTGGAGGAAGCCGGCCGCGAAGTGGGAGGCTGTGCTCGAGGAGATGATGTTCAACTCTGGCTACGGCAAGAAGCAGATGGTTGTCACGCCCAAGGAGGATCTCGAGGGTGCCAAGACCACCGCGGCCCGCTAATGGCCGACTTTCATGATTTGTTCGCGGTTGTTTAATCGCAAACGCGAACATCTCGGATTGGAGGCTCGTTCACAGCGAACGAACCAAATTGCACGCCGCGGGTTTAGGGTCTACCCTAAACCGATCATTCTTTAGACACCACATGATGTTTTGCAGCCTTTTAGAGGACGCCGACGCGGGACGAGCGCGTCGGTCGGGGATGAATCCTCAGGGTTGAAGACACTCGCCTTGTTTTTTTGTATACCTGCACGCGTCTGCTCTGAGAGCACGCAACAGTTAGCACTGCGCACTCCTAGAGAAGCTTTTCATAAAGTAAGATAAGCCAAAAAATAAAATCCCGCGTCCGTCGTCTGAACACTCAACCGAAGGAAAGGCCCCGAGCGCCGCGTGTCGTCTCCTTAATTTTCCGCATAGATCTTCCTTTATTACAGCCCCCATCCTATTTGAAATTCAAACCTCATCACTCGAGGTCCTCGCGGATCTTCGACCCCGCCGTCACGTCGATGTCCCCGTACGACTCCGGCTGCGCCACGTCGACGAACCCGTGCGTCTTCAACACCAGCACCTGGTAAAACAACCTAGCCGCCTCGGCCCGGGAACACGCCTTTTCCTCGTTGTCCTCGCCGCGAATCTTGGTGATCTCAGACATCTTCACAACCGGGCCCGTGCGGTTCTTCCCGCGGCCCTTCGGTTTCTCCAGAAGCTTCGGGCGTAACCGCGCGAGCATCCGCTTGGTGTGCGTGGACCAATCGGTTGATTCCCGAGGCGCGTTCGCCGGCGTCGGGGGCTCCGACGCTAGGCCGCCTTCCGAAGGTCGGCCCGCGCTCGGTGGAGGTCCGTCGTCGTCGAGGCCGCCCCCCGCGCCGAACTCCGACCCACCGCCGCCCCCGAACCCGTCGTTCATCATATCATCGTCGTCCATGGGGTCCATGGGCGGAGGGATATCGTAGTCGTCGTCGACGTCTCGTGGCTTTGGCGGGTTCGCGCCAGGTTTGAACCTGTGCCTGTCCGGCACCTTGGGCGCATCGTCCCACTGCACCTTGGACATGCCCCGCCCGCGCTTATCGAGCTGAAACGCGGCGTACCCGGCGCCCCACTTCTCCCCCGCTTTTCGCCACAGCTCCTCCACGCATTTCCGGCGAATGTTCCAGAGCTTCTCGGAGACGCGGCCGTCGCCGAACAGCGGGTCGCGTCGGTATTCCACGCCCCAGAAGATCCCTGTAAACAAACAAAACACGACGTCAGTCTAATCGCCCATACGTAAAGTGGAATACGAGTAAACTCAGTTCCCAAATCAAAAGAAACTCACCGTGCACTTCGTTCGGGTCCGTCGGCGG
>ENA-UOXV01005196-UOXV01005196.1-marine-metagenome-genome-assembly--contig:-NODE-5196-length-14469-cov-4.830373_pt1 | contig 14469 bp, 10 predicted proteins | sample MGYA00238165_ERZ766961 | MGnify/ENA primary metagenome ERZ766961 (study PRJEB28924, sample SAMN03173240) | marine metagenome | biome: Marine; feature: Water; material: Subsurface seawater | place: North... | reverse complement strand
TCCCCCAGGAACGTTTATTTTTTTGTAATAGTTTTCAATATACGTTGCCGCTTTTTTCTGGCCAGGCATTCCTGTTTCTCTTCCTTCATAGGCATCAGAGGCTAAAATAGTTAGGTGGGTTTTAAGTTCTTCAGCAGTTATGGAAGCCGCATATTTAATAGCTGTTTCATCTCTATCTAATTTAATTTTAGTAGAAACTGAACATCCCCATAATAACAAAACAAAAATTACTGGAGCTATAATCTTTTTCATACACAACTTATTTTATTAACTCTACGCTCGTGCCTACCTCCTTCAAATTCCGTATTTAAAAATGTATTCAGTATTTCAATTCCTTCTTGATCAGTTATATATCTCGCTGGCAATGCTAATATATTAGCATTATTGTGTTTTATTGCTAATTCTGCTATTTCCGAAGTCCAACATAAAGCGGCTCTTACATGCTTGTATTTATTAGCAACCATACTAATTCCGTCTCCGCTTCCACAAATTAAAACACCAATTTCAATGTTATTATCATTAATCTCTTTCCCCACAGCATGTGCAAAATCTGGGTAATCTACACTTGCATCTGAATACGCCCCACAATCTAAAATTGAGTACTTTAAGCGCTCTAGGTGTTCTTTTAGTTTTTCTTTTAAGACGAATACGGCATGATCACAACCAATAGCTATTTTCATAATTTATGTTTTACACTGTAAAGAACTAAAATAATGGGTTAATTGAGGGTTATTAACAAATAATAATTATTTGTGTTAATTGTCTGTTACTTAAAAAGTATAAAAAAATAAATCTTATATCTATATATTTTTATACAAACTCAAATCATCAATTGTCAAGTAAAACGTTCATTTTTATTACTCCTTTTTTACACAACTTTCAAACTATAAATTTGCTAATAATTCTAAGTTTTTATTCACTTTTTTGATTACATATATATTTAATAATTGTTAATTAAACTATGTAAAGTTCTTTACTTGAACTTATTAGAATAATAAACACTGTTAATAACATGTTATTAATATTTAATAAGTGATTTGTACAATAAATTTTACAGATATTTATACACGTATAAACACTGCTAATAATAACATATTATATTTTTAAAATTTCTTTTAATTTATTTAACGTTGTTAAAAATGAAATTATCCTCGTTTTGTCTGGTACTGATTTTTGTATCATGGTTTGACTGCAATTTAGCACAACCTAAATTGGATCCGAATGGTTACAATACGTTTTATCATCCGAATGGAAATATTTCATCAGAAGGTATTTTACAAGCTGGAAAACCTAATGGATACTGGAAAACTTATTACAACAATGGAGTTTTAAAATCTCAAGGTAATCGTAAAGATTTTGAATTAGACAGTATTTGGAAATTTTATTCGGAATCGGGAATAATAGAAAATGAAATAAGCTATCAAAACAATAAAAAAAATGGATTATGTAATGTGTATGATAGTTTAGGGAATTTAATTTCTACATGTAATTACATACAGAATCAAAAAAACGGAGATGAAATAATATTTTATTCTAACGGAAACATTAAACAACGAAACAGTTATAATCAAGGAAGAAAAGATGGTAGTTCTATTGCTTATAATGAATCAGGTGTTGTCATTTTGAAAGAGAATTTTATCGAAGGTTTTTTGAATAACAGAGAGGAAGTTAATCGTGTAGATGCAGCTGGTATTAAAACAGGATTATGGAAGGAATACTATGATAATGGAAAAGAAAAATGGGTAGGAAATTACAAAAATGGAAAAATAGAAGGAATAGTTAGAGAGTATGACCATAAAGGAAGATTAAAGAAGTTGAATAAATTCGAAAATGGAATTATTCAAGAAGATGCTGAAGAAGTGATATTTATTGTTCTTCATAGAGAATATTATAAAACAGGAGAATTGCATTTAATAGGAGGGATCAGCAATGATAAAAAACAAGGATTATTTAGGGAATTTGATAAGGTTGGAAATTTGATTAATGGTTACTTATATGTTAACGATACGGTTATCGGAGAGGGGATGGTTGACTCATCATCGCTCTATGTAGGTGATTGGAACTATTACTTTTCAAATCAACAAGTAAAAGCTTCTGGATCTTATACGAAAAGTGTAAAAGTTGGAGAATGGAAGTATTATCATTCAAATGGAGAATTGGAGCAAATAGGAACTTATCGTAATGGTATTCCAGAAGGAGAATGGAAATGGTATCATAGAAATCAACAACTGAAGAGAAAAGAAAATTATAGAAAAGGTAAAGAAGATGGTACTAGTTTCGAATATGATACTTCAGGAACACTGCTAACAGAAGGCGAATTTATAGATGGGATTCAAGATGGTGTATGGTTTTATAATGTTGGAGACCATACGGAAGAAGGATCTTATGCTGATGGTGAAAAAACAGGAATTTGGGAATTTTATTATACAAGTAATACCGCTAAAAAAACACTTGCTTTTAAAGGAGAATATATTAATGGAATTCCATTAGGGAAACACCGTTATTTTCACCCAAATGGTAAATTGAAAGAAGAAGGAAAATACGATAGTGGTATGAAAGATGGGGACTGGAAAAAATATAATGCAGATGGCCAATTAATTCTAACTATATTGTATAAAAATGGCGTTGAATTTAAATATGACGGATTAAAATTCAAGCCAGGTTTAGATTCTATAGAATAATGTTAGAATATTTTAATCTTTTCTTTAGTGATACCGAAGATGCTTTCTTTGTCATAGACGCGACTAAAGAGGTAGTAGTAAGTTGTAATTTTCAAGCTTTAGATTTATTTGGATATACTGAAAAAGACGATGTTATAAACAAGCCTTTCTCAGCTATTTATCCTGACTTTTCAAAAGAAAAAGAAGACAATTTTATTTTTAAATATAACCATGTATTAACTACCGAGAAACGGTACGCAAGATTGGTTAGGTCTTTTTTTTTACACGATAAAAATAAATTTTGTCTATTAAGAGTTGAAGATGTAAGCAAAGAGCAAGTTCATAATGGTGATGTGGATCGCCTGGAAAAAATAATTAAAACAATCCCGGACTTATTTTATATAATTGACAGAGACGGATATTATAGAGAATTTTATTCGCTGGATAAAAAAGCTTTTTTATCCAAAGACGAAAGAATTATTGGTAAGAACATTGCCGACAGAAACCTTCCTAAAAAAGTAGAAATTAGAATATTAGCGAATCTAGAAAGGGGATTAGAAACTAGAAAACCACAGCTATTTTATTACAATCTCGAAGTAGACAAAGAACAGGTTGGTTTTGAAGCAAGACTAATACCTTTAGATGATCACGAGGCACTGATTATTATTAGAGATATTAGTGCGTTTAACAGGTCCCAGAGTGCGCTTAGAGAAGTTAACGAGAGACTAACCAAAGTACTTAACAGTATTAATCACATCATTTTTGATATTAAAATAGAAAAAAATGGTTCTCACATATTTCAATACATATCCCCTCAGATTGAAAAAGTATACGGTTATACTATTGCAGAATATAAAAAGATAATAAAAGATCAGCGAAAAAAAGAGCTTATTCATCCAGATGACATTCACATTATTGAAAAATCTGCTCGCACCTTGAGTGAGATGAAACAACCCATAACACAAACATATCGACTTAAACCTAAGGGGCGCGACGATTACATTTTTATTCAAGAAGATGTTTTCCCAGAGATAAACGAAAAGGGAAAGTATGTTGGAAATTTTGGAGTAGCTAAAGACGTTACACAAAAGGTAATGGCAGAAAGGCAATTGCAAGAAAGAGAAAGAATTCTTTCAACTCTTTTTAGCCATCTGCCCGGTATGGCCTACCGTTGTTTACCTGACAAGAATTGGACAATGAAGGTTGTTAGTCAAGGATGTGTAGGTATTACGGGTTATGACAGAACTGAAATAATAAACAACAAAGTAACTTCATATCGGAGTTTAATACATCCAGATTTTAACAACGTTACACCGGAAGAAATGTTGGATGATGTTAATCAGTCAGGAACGTTTTCCTTTGAATATAAAATAATAGCAAAAGATGGATCTGAGCGGTGGGTATGGGATCAGGGAGAAGTGATAAAAGACGAAGAGGGAAAAGTGATTGCTTTTGAAGGGTATATTGCAGATTTAACAGAAAGAAAGGACTCAGAAAAACAAAAAATAAGGGCAGAGCTAGCAGAAGAAGCCAATAAAAACTTAGCAAAGGAAATTAAAAAGAGAATCTCTGCACAAGAAGAACTAGCTAAAACACAAGAATTCACCAACAGCATAATACACTCTTCTATTGACATGATAATGGCCTCTGATCGAAACGGAAAAATAACTCAGATATCCCCCTCCGTCATGAAGGCATTTGGATATACTGAAAAAGAAATTCTAGGAAAAAAAGGGGTTAAATTGTTTAATCAAGCGAATTCACACGAGGATGTTCTTCAAGAACTAAAAGCAAAAGGAGAATTCACAGGAGAAGTTGAAAATATTTCGAAATCAGGAAAAGTGTTTATTAGTTACCTGTCCGCATCTATCCTGAAAGACAGCAAGGGAAATGAAATTGGATCAATGGGGGTGTCGAGAGACATTACAGAGTTTAAAAAAGCCGAGTGGAAATTGAAAGAGTCTATTGCGGAAAAAGATGTTTTATTGAAAGAGGTGCATCACAGGGTAAAAAATAATTTACAAGTTATTTCAAGTATATTAAATCTGCAGACATCATATATCAAAGACAATAAAACGCTCGAAATAATTAGGGAGAGTCAAAATAGAATAAAATCCATGTCTTTTATTCACGAAAGCCTCTATCAAACAACCAATTTTTCTTCAATTAAATTTTATGAATACATAGAAAAACTGTCTAGAAATCTTGTACAAACCTACGCTTATGAAAAGAACATTAAACTGGAAACGGACCTTGAACAGGTAGATGTTTCATTGGACCAAGCGATACCGTGTGGCTTAATTTTGAATGAACTCATTTCTAACGCTTTAAAATATGCATTTGTCGGAGACAAAAATGATGGAACGCTTAAAATAATGCTATCAGAAAAAGGGGAAGAAATTTTTATTACGGTTGAAGATAATGGCGTTGGCATTCCGGGAGAACTAGATGTTGAAAACACAGACTCTTTAGGTTTGCAGCTGGTTTTCACGTTGATAGAGCAACTGGAGGGAACAATAAATCTGGACACAAAAACAGGAACAAAATATTTAATTACATTTGCTAAGCAACCTTAAATGACAACAGCATTATGCCAAAAGCCACAGTTCTCGTTGTAGAAGACGAGTCCATTGTTTCAAAAGACATTCAATACAGTCTGAAAAAGTTGGGCTATGAGGTTATCGGCTCCTCTGCAACAGGCGCAAAAGCAATTGAACTTGCCCTAGAATTAAAACCAAACATTGTTTTAATGGACATTATGTTAAAGGGAGACATTAATGGTATTGAGGCTTCCGCAGAAATCAAGAAGTCGTTAAATATTCCAATAATATTTTTAACAGCATATGCGGATGAAAACACGCTAGAAAAAGCAAAAATAACAGAGCCCTACGCTTACATTTTAAAGCCATTTAAGGAGATAGATCTTCACACCTCTATAGAGATGGCATTGTACAAGCACGGAAAGGAGCTGGAAGTTATAAAAGAGCGTGACTTTTTATATAACATTGTAGAAAACAAAGAGTCTAACGAGTTTATTTTTGTCAAGTCGAATTCTAAACTTATTAAACTTTACAACAAAGACATATACTTCGTTGAGGCATTGAAGGATTATGTAGTAATTAACACGCTAAATAGTCGATACACGATTCACTCAACGATGAAGGAAATCGAAAAAAAATTACCAGACAATCAGTTTGTCCGCGTGCACAGGTCTTTTATTATTAGAACAGACAAAATTGCACAAATCGAACAGCCGAACATCATTCTGGAAAATGACAAACGAATTATTCCAGTCGGAGGCTCTTACAAAGAGATGCTAGTCAAAAAGTTAAATTTAATCTAAAGCGAGACAGCCGCTAGTCGTTTATCAAGACAAAATCAAGTTGCTTCTTCAATAAGTCGGCCCCCTTGACTTCTATGAGAACCTCATCGCCAAGACCGAACTCTTTTCCATACCGACTTCCCACTAACTGTAAGGATTCTTGGTTGAAAAAGTAATGATCATCGGTCATGGAACGAATATGAACCAAGCCTTCGCATTTGTTGTTATGGAGCTCAATAAAAATACCCCACTCCGTTACACCACTAATTCGGCCAGGCAAAACGCTTCCAACTTTATCCAGCATGTATTTTACTTGCATGAATTTAATGGATGCCCTTTCTGCGTCTGTGGCTTGCTTTTCTGTTCCGGAAACGTGTTTGCACTGGGAATCAATTAATGCTTCATTTCCCTTGGGTAAAGAGTTTAGTTGATTATAAAGAAGCCTGTGAACCAATAGGTCAGCATACCTTCGAATAGGTGATGTAAAATGCGAGTAATAGGAAAACCCCAAACCGTAGTGACCAATATTATCTCCAGTGTAAACCGCCTTCGCCATAGATTTTATGGCCATGGGGCTTATTAAGGCGTGATCTCCTCTTTTTTTTGCGGCTCGCAAAAGGTTGTTTAAAGCAAAAGATACGGGCTTATTTTTTACCAGCTCTAGCCGATATCCGAAACGACTAATGTAGATTTTTAAGTCTTCAAGCCGCTCCTCGCTAGGCTTGTCGTGCACCCGGTAAACAAAAGGAGTTTTTGCCCTATTCTTAACCGGTTTTCCAATAAACTCCGCAACCTTCTTGTTTGCTAAGAGCATGAATTCTTCAATAAGCTTATTGGCATCCAAACTTATTTTTTGATAAACCTCAATAGGGTGTCCAGCGTCATTTAACCTAAACTTTGTTTCTTCACTTTCAATTTCAAGTGCTCCCGCATTAATCCTTTTCTGTCGTAATTTTTTCGCTAAAGAATCCAGCACTTTTATTTCTTCGGCCAAATCCCCTTTCCCCGATTCTATTCTTGACTGGGCATCTTCATAGGAAAAGCGACGATCAGAATGTATAATCGTTTTGCCAAACCATTCTTTTTTAATATTTCCGCTTCCGTCGATTTCAAAAACAGCTGAAAACGTATACTTGTCTTCGTTTGGTCGCAAAGAGCACAGACCATTTGATAAAACTTCTGGCAACATTGGTACAACGCGGTCAACAAGGTATACCGAATTTCCCCTATTAAAAGCTTCGTCATCAAGAGGTGTACCTGGTAAAACATAATGAGACACGTCCGCAATATGAACCCCAACCTCCCACAAATTGGGCTCAACCAGTCTAATAGAAAGGGCGTCATCGAAGTCTTTAGCATCTTCCGGATCTATCGTAAATGTTAGTACTTTTCTAAAGTCTCGCCTTTTTTTAATTTCATCATTACGGAACTCTCCCGAAATGTTGTTTGCAGCAGACTCTATGGCTTCGGGAAAGGCATACGGAAGATTATATTGAGAGAGTATAGAATGTATTTCCGCATCGTTTTCCCCAGGCCTCCCCAGCACCCTTAAAACTTCTCCAAATGGGTTTTTTTTCCCCTTCGGCCAGCTCTTTATTTGTGCAATCACTTTATCGCCTTGCTTGGCTCCGCTTAGGTTTGAAAGGTCAATGTAAAAGTCAACGGGGATTTTTTGATTATCAGGCATAAAAAAAGCATATTTCTGGCTTTTTTGAATAGTCCCAGCATATTCAACCTGATTCCGCTTTAATATTTCAACAACTTCGCCAAGAGTTTTAGCACCTCGTTTTTTATTTTTTAGTCGAACCCGCACCGTGTCGCCATCAAAAGCATGGTTTAAGTCTTGCTGCTTAATCAGCACGTCTTTTTCAAGATCTTCAGAGATTAAATATGCATCACCTCTCTGAGTGCCGTCAAGTCTTCCCGAGAGCAGAGCTCCTTTGTTGCTGAGCCTGTACTTGCCGCGCTGAACTTCTTTAATTACCCCTTCGGAGCTTAAGCTATCGAGCAACGAAAGCACCACTTTTCTTGTTGGATCGTCTTTAATGGTTAAAATCGATGCAATTTGTTTGTAGTTAAAGGTCTTTGTTGGCGCTCCCTTGAAAAGTTTAATAATTCCCTCTTTGAGAACTTTAGATAAAATATTATTTGATTGATGTTCCTTCACATCGGCTAAAGTAAACAATGCTAGACGCAAAAGAAACAGAATTGAATAAAGGCGCACACTTTAATGTAGATTCTTTTGAAAATAAGATTGAAGGTTAATTTTTATGATCAGGCTCCTTTTTCAAATGCGTCGTTCCGTAGAACGATTAAAAACACATCTTTTTGAAGCTTTTCAATGTTGATTCTTCCGTTTTTTGTTTTGTACGCGTTTCAATAAGCGAACCGCTAACGTTATGAATAGAACTGGGAATAAAGACGACCAAAGACCTAATCCAGCGAGAAAAAGAGCTTGACAGAACGCGCTGGGAAAATGAATAAAAAAGGACCCAACAAGAATAAAAATGCAATTACTATATTACACGTTCAACAAAAAAGTGCTCAAATGGGCCAGACTGATTACTTTATCAAATCAAAAACCATTAATTTTGTAGTAATTCCCAAAAAATGTAAACGACATGTTAAATGAAAAAATAGAAATATCGCTCAACGCACAAATTAAAATGGAAGCCCAGTCTTCCCAGTTTTATTTAGCAATGGCCTCCTGGGCTGAAACGGAAGGCTTGACTGGTACGGCAAAGTTCTTGTATACACACTCGGATGAAGAAAGGGAGCACATGTTAAAATTAGTGAAGTTTGTTAACGAAAGAGGTGGCAGGGCGCATATCCCAGACTTAGACGCACCGCCATCTACTTTTGACTCGGTTACGGAGATTTTTAAAATGCTTTTACAGCACGAGGTGAATGTTACAGCCAGCATTAATGAAGTGGTTGATATTTGCTTATCGGAAAAAGACTACACTACGCACAACTTTATGCAGTGGTATGTCGCAGAACAATTGGAAGAGGAAGCACTTGCAAGAAACATTATGGACAAACTTCAAATGATAGGAAACGAAAAGTCAGGCCTCTACCTTTTTGATAGAGACCTTGAACAAATGGCCCCAGCAGAGCAGAACAAGGAATAGGATTTTTGAAAACACTTTTATATATAATATTTGCCGTTTTTTTTCTGGCCTCACCGGCCGTGGCTACTTATGGGCAAAAAGGCGCAAAAAGCAAAAAGCTTCTCGCGGATAAAAGAAAAAATAAATCAAAGAAACCCCCCCAAAAAAACGAGTACAGGTTTAAGCAATATGAAAAGACATCGAAAAAAGAAAAAGATGCTTTTGGTCGTAAATCGAACTTCAACACCTATGGAAAAAAGGCTGATAAAAAGGTAGCGAAAAAGAAGAGAAAAAACGCAACTGCTGCATTTAGCTCAAAAAGCAAAAAGAAAAAAAGGAAAAGCTCTGTAAGAGCATCAAAAGGAAAGATTCAAGAGGAAGACCCTTTTAGACCTCGCCAAAAAAACAGGGGGCTGGCTGGCCAAAAAAAGAAAAAAGACAGAGACGCTTTTCGGTTTTCAAATCGGAAACAAGAAAAGAAGAAAGCAAAGAATCGAAGAGACAAAAATAAAACGCCGAGGCTTGGCCTTCAAAACAAGCAACCAGATAAAGTAAAGAGAAACAAAAAAAAGATAGACTAGTTTGGCACGGAAAATGGTTTCCATAAAGTTCCCTTGGCGAAATTTTAATAAGGACAAGATTTAAAAAAAATCAAAAAGCCTTATATTGCGGAGCCCTAAACTATATTTGATAAAACTTTGTAAAAAGTGAAATTTAAGAAATTCATAATTCTGGCCGTTTTAATTATAATTGTTCCGAGTACAATCGTGGCGCAATTAAGTAACGCGAAAAAGGCGAGAGCAATGCAAAAGGCAGTGTATTTCTGGAATTTTGCTCAAGGTTGCGATTGGCCCGACGAACATAGGTCGGGGAATTTTGTAATTGGAATTTATGGTGACAACGAGCTTTACACGGCGCTGATAAAGGGCTATTCGTCTCTCAAGAGAGGATCCCAACCATTCAAAATCGTTGAAATTAAAGAGGCTGGCGAAATCGATGGGTGCCACATGCTTTATGTGGATGAGGCAAAAAAGTATGTTTTGGAGTCAAAAAGGAAAGTTCTAAAGTCAAGTGCTACTTTAATAATAACGAACCAAAAGGGGATACTGAACGAAGGCTCAATGATTAATTTTGTTTACCCAACCCCCCTAACAGAATTCGAGGTAAGCAAATCAAATGCATCAAAAAGTAAGCTAGTAATTGGAAAAGACATTTCCAGTATGGCCGTAGCTGTGAGATAAATGAAACAATTCTTACACATAGCATTTCTTTTGGTTGTGGCATCGAATGTCACTGCCCAGCGCACACATTGGGAGCAAGCGGTTTTATGCTACCAAGAAGACAGCTTAATTTGCGCTTCTGAAAAGATTGACTTAGCAATAAAAGACAGCAACGAAGTTAAGGACCCTTACACATGGCACGTTAGAGCATTTATTTATCGAGAAATATCCAAGAGGTCTAGTGATGAGAATGAGAAAAATCTAGCTAGGGACAAATCTGTAGAGGCTTTTACTAAATCACTATCGCTTGACAAATTAGACGAACAAAAACTCAAGACAAACAACATTAAAGGACTAGAAGCAATCGCTACTGGACTTTACAATGAAGGAGTTACATGGCTTCAAAGGTTTGAAGTGGAAAAAGGGATAGAGTTTTTAGAAAAGCACAACAAAACCCTAAGGATTATAGATGACAATTATTTTATTGTAGAAAGAGAAGTTTCAATTAAAAGGGCCGCCGCGGCGATTCTAACTGATCGGTACAACGACGACAACGAAGGAAACAGCGATGCGTTTGATAAGGCGATTGAATACTATAATGACATATTAGCGGTTGACTCTAACGACTTTAAAACGAATTTAAATATTGGAGTACTTTATCACAACAAAGGAATTAACCTTTTAACTGGAACGAGGTTGGATTTAACATTGCCTGAGATTATGCAACTGCAAAAAGATCACGTGTTTTACATGCAGAAATCACTGCAGTATATGACTAAAGCATATCAGACAAACGAAAATCATCCAGGAGTAATACGAGCGCTAGCCGGGGCTTACTATTCTTTGCATGACGATGAAAAACACGAATTTTATAATCAAAAGTTGATTAAATTAGAAGGAACAGAAGGTAACGATTAGGAATCTGTTAGCTAGAAACTCCGATTAGAATAATGAGATTTACAATTGGTAGAAAAATGGGGGTTGGTTTTGGAATACTTCTAATCCTTGTCGTTGGCGTTTTTGTGATAACATACAACACAACTAAAACGAGCCTCAACACCCTTTCAGAAGGTATAAATCAAAACGAGTTTATCAAGACTTACTCTTCCCCAACACTGTCAAATCTGCAGCGATTAAGGGACAACATTGAGGAGTCTAAGAATTTAATTAAGAGATGGGCAACGGCCCCAACTTATACCGAACACCCAGACAAGCGACGCTTCATAAAGATCAAAGACACTATTTTACCAATGGATATTGAACGAAAAATATCCGAGAACAGAGACAGCCTAAACGTAAAAGTGCAAGATTCTATAGATGCGGTTTTTCAGGAGATACACTTGTTGTTTGCCATGTATGAAGACATACAAAACCTGTTTCCAAACTTAGCGAGCTATGATAACGTCTTCAACAACATGCAAGCTAGGCTTCTCATTGCGCCCGATGGTGTCATGCTATCAAAGGCGAAAAAAGTTAGCAGATCGCTGGACCAACTAATTGCAGCAGTAAAAGAAGACAATGAAAGAAGAACCCTAGACATGAACACCGCTTTTGGCCAGGCAGAGCTTAAAAGTAAAGCACTAATTAATTTAATTTTATACTCGGCAATTCTGCTATTTATTATTGGAACCATTGTTGCTCTTTTAACTACAAGGTCAATTACAAAGCCGGTCAGAGAGCTGAAAGGAATGCTTTTAAAGCTTGGCAGAGGAATTATCCCCGAAAAAGAAATCCAACCAAGCAAAGACGAGATTGGCGACATGTCGGTTGCAATGAATAAGTTAGTTGTGGGAATTAATCACACCACAGAATTTGCGCATCATGTCGGGCAAAGTAATTTTAATTATGATTATCAGCCACTATCAGAAGAAGACACATTGGGGCACGCATTAATGCGAATGAGGGATGATTTGGCTGAGAATGAACGAATATTGGAGCAAAAGGTAATTGAAAGAACAGAGGAGGTTGTCAGGCAAAAAGGAGAGCTGGAACAACAAAAAATGAGGATAGAAGAATTGTACAAGGATGTAACAGACTCTATCAAATACGCCAAGCGTTTACAGGATTCCATTCTGCCGCCAGATTCGCAGATTAAGAAGTTGTTGCCAGAATCTTTCGTTTTATTTAAACCAAAAGACATTGTTTCTGGAGATTTTTATTGGATGGAGGAGACCAATGGTAAAATTCATTTAGCTGCTGTTGATTGCACTGGCCATGGAGTTCCCGGCGCTTTTATGTCGCTGGTGGGTGCTAACGCCTTGGATATTGCCGTACAAGGAAAAGACACGAACACCCCAGCAGAAATTTTAAACGAATTAAATAGAATCACATCAGAGTCATTAAATAAATCGGAAGCAAACTCGAAAGTCCGGGACGGTATGGACTTAGCTATGGTATCTTTTTCAAAGGATTTTAAATCAATGGAATATGCCGGAGCAAACAACCCGCTTTACCAAATTCGCGGGGAAGAAGTCATGCAAACCAAAGCGGACAAATTCGCTATTGGTAGTTTTAAGCATGGAGAAATGCACTATACCAACCACAAAATAGAGATAGAAACTGGAGACATGATTTATCTTTTTTCCGACGGCTATGCAGACCAGTTTGGAGGTGTAAAGGGTAAAAAATTTATGTACAGGCAATTTAGGGATACACTATTGTCGATAAAACATTTGCCCCTTCAAGAGCAAAATGAAATATTGAATGAGAAAATAGAGACGTGGCGCGGCAATTATGAACAAATTGATGACATCCTAATTATTGGAATCAGGGTATAAGGAAGATTTCTAAAGAGGACGCCTTAACCGCCTTCAAAAAAGTCAAAACGCAGATGATCATTTTAACAGAACCAATCAGAGTAGAATAGAAAATCTATACGAACTTCAGGAGCGTCATAGTCAAGATGCCATTACTTAAAGAAAATAATACACTAACTTAGAAGTATCACCCGTTCCGTCATGTGGTGATTTGAAAAATGAAAACATATTTAACCCTCTTCGTAACGCTAATTATTTCCGCTGCTTTATTTGGTCAGTCGAGAAGCATACGATTTGACAACTACACAAACGAAGATGGCCTCGCGCAAAGCTCTGTTAATGCCATTATTCAAGATAACCAAGGCTATATCTGGTTAGGAACACAAGAAGGGCTGCATAAATTTGATGGCTATTCATTCGAAATATTTAAACACGACCCAGAGGATATAAATTCGCTGTCAAACAGCTACATTAAGAACATCGCACAAGATAATAATGGCATTTTTTGGGTCGGAACGGAAAGTGGAGGAGTCAACCTATTCGACCCAAAAACGGAAAAATTTAAACGTTTCAAAGAGCATGACATTTTAGCTCGAGGGCAGATTAAGGCGTTGGCGATAGACAAGGAAAATAATGTTTGGATTGGATCCAGTCAAAAAGGCCTGATTAAATACCAAGCGAAAGATTCAACAGTTGTTGAATATGGCCACGAGCAAGGAATCGGAGCGACAACGATAAACAAAATAATCATTAACAAAAGGGGGGACATATTAGTGGGCTCTCAGGGAAAAGGCCTTTTTATTTTACAAAAAAATCACAAGACGTTTGACAATTTTCAGGTTGACAAAAAAGACAAAGGCTCAATCCCTGGAAATTTAGTAAATGACATTTTTCAAGATAATCAAAACAGAACTTGGATTGCCACAGACAAGGGCCTTAGTCAGTTTAATGGAAACTCATTTGTAAATTATAGTGTTGAAGACGGGTTGACTAGCCAAAATATTAAAGTTGTTTTTTCAGACAATTCAGGTATTGTTTGGTGCGGATATGAAGGAAAAGGCCTAGACCAGGTAAATTTTAATAAACAACGCTTGGTTGTCAATAATTTTTCAAATAATGATTTCGATAAAACAAGTCTGAGTCACCAAATAGTTTATTCAATGCTTGAAGACCAAACGGGCTCTATTTGGGTGGGAACAAGCGGTGGAGTAAGTAAATTTGACCCACTAAAACAAGCATTTGAACACATTAAAGATGATTTTGGGGCGGATGGCTTATTGGACGATAACATTTGGACCATCAAGAAAGACGAGGAAGGAATATTATGGGTGGGAACCAGAGAGGGGATATCAAGAATAGATCGCGAGAACTTCTTGGTTAACAATTATCAATTTAAGGGTA